>Ga0307507_10004737_pt1 | contig 23530 bp, 27 predicted proteins | sample 7_EM_MG_FD_207223 | JGI IMG/M metagenome (GOLD analysis project Ga0307507, IMG submission 207223) | Populus trichocarpa ectomycorrhiza microbial communities from riparian zone in the Pacific Northwest, United States - 7_EM | ecosystem: Host-associated > Plants > Roots > Unclassified | place...
CAGGATGTGACAATGTGCCGATATGGCTCCCTGCAGCAACTGATAAATTCTTATAGGTTTATCAGCCGTCGCAATCACTGATATGCCTTTTTGGATTTTTCCGACATTTTGTGTGCTCTGGGCTGGTGTGGTACTGTACTTATGTCTGGCGCGTCGAGGGTTTTTACAACTGGAAGTGGATGCTTATTCGGAAGGAGCCTCATCTCTGGTTTGAGGAGACTTCGTGAATCCATAGAGTCTGGAGTACGTAGTTGGACGTTCGACTGCGAACCCAAATGTCGTTCCTCTGACTTCGCCTTTTCCTCTGCTATCCATTGGTGGTGTAAGGCGATCCCTATTTCCAAAGCTTTCTTCTCGTCTTCTTCTTCAATTTCTTTGGCCAACTCCGCTTGCAACTGAAGAGCCAATTCACGGTCCCTGTCTTCGTCGTGTTTCAAGCCTATTACCGATGATTGGACGCTTTCAAATGAATAAGCTTGTGAACAAAAACTGGCGGCAGATGCTGGTCGAGATGGCCTGTCGGCGGGTCCAATTGGGGTGGTCGTTTCCTGCAAGGGTAATAGACTAAATTCCTGCTCAGACTTTCGCCATCTCTCGCGCTCCGCTTTCCTGGTCAGGCGTTCCTCCTCCCTCTTCTTCTTACGATCTTGATCTTCGTCTGGCGAAGACTGTCCATCAGGCTGGCCTGTCGGTACCTTCAAGTGGAATCCTTCCTCATCGCGCGAGTCTGAGACTATAATCTGTGGCAATGGCTTCTCCGAGTTCGACATACAGTTTTGGAGGGCCTTGGCGGAATTTGATTGTACAATGTTGACAACGCGCTCTTGGACTTCTACATTCTGGTTCGACATCCTCTCGCTGATAATTGTTTCAACCATCTCATGAATAGATAAGCCCGTCTGAATCTGTTTCAAACAAGTGTTCAAACTTAACATTTCTCAGAATTAAAAAGAACGTCCTACCCCCAATTTCCCCATCCAAGTCCGGAGTTTCTCTCGAAATTTCAAGATCTTTTCGTCATCAGTCGCATGCATGAGGTGCCTCTTCAGAAAACCTCTACCAATCTTCTTCTGAACAAATGAGTGGATATCATCTTGTAGGTATCTGCAATGTAACTGAATCATCAACTATAGTTGTTGAGGCAGGATATCAGATCCACCAACTCTGCGAGTTCGTTCGTCCCCCATTTCATATTGTCAGGAATCTGATTATGATCGCGCCGACATCGATAGCATTCGTTGACGAGAATAAAGGCCAGTCCACAGGCATCCAAGGCCAGGCATGCGAACTCGTCATCCACTTCCCCTTCGCCGATTCCCTTCAAGCGAATGTCAGCATAAACTTCTCACATCGAAGGGGGAATTCGTACTCGCATGGTACGCAATAATGCGGTCGCATTATCTGCAACAGGCTGTAAGAATGCGATATCATCTTCGACCTTTGTTCGTTCCAAAGATGCCAGCACGACTTTGGAGCCTTCAATTCCGTACGCGATGGCACCACCTCGGGGAGAAATTCTGCTAGACGACTTCCTTTTGATGTCACGGTCCATCATGCATACGGCACTCCAACAACAACGGATGGTTCGACAGAACAAATGTGACTGCTTGTTGCGGTCTACGAAACCTCAATCCATAAGACAATTCTGACATATAGAGGACGTACCGGAGTCAGCTTAAACTTCACGCCAGTCACCAAGCCGATTTGTTTGTCATCAAACGGTTGGATGGGAAATGTTCAACAAAGCGCGTCTACTGTACTTAAGCTTAATTTAGGATGGCATTGAGCAAATAAACAAAGCAAGAATAATACACTGAAATCCTGCGTAATTGGTGAAAAATAAATCCGTATGTAATTCCGGGCTAAAATGAAACTGGTATCCATTATTTAAGAGGAAATGATTTGAGTTAATAGAGAAGTCTCTCATCGCGCTAGAAAATGAAAGGTGAGACTCAATTACAATGGTCAGATAAATAAATACGTACCCTTGCTGATATTAGTACGTGTCGAGTTGTCGTTGAAGGAATCCACTGTATTTTCGGTATTGACGTTGTGGCTGTTGATATGCTTGGTGATGACCCGGTTGTCGTTGTGGGTATAATATCGTTGGTGCCGTCCACCATTCGCAGAGTCATAGTGGTCTTCATCTTCTTCATCTTCTTCGTCCTCTTCGTATTCTTCGTAATATTCCGGACCACGGGCAACATTCTTGCCCTTTGGAAGCACATCTGGTGTACGACGCCCATAGCTTTCCGGAGAACGGGAAGTTCGAAGGTCAGGATCATCCAAAGTCACGTTTGCCATGCGATCGTTCAACGAATCTTGGGGGTCGAAACCTAACCCTCGGACGTATTCTTTCATATCTGCAGACATCGATTCATATTCCTTCTTGAATTGTGGGGAATCAATATCAAATGGACGACTTGGCTGTTCCGTTTGGGCACGCGGAAGCCCCGGTGCCTTTGCCATTTTTTCTATGAATGGCGAGTTAGAATCACGGACGAACACAAGACGCTGATTGCTACTACGTACTGCCAAATCGTGGTTCACTCTGTGATGCGGGATGGTCCCGTCCATAGTAGTCTCGATCTCCTGGACTTAAACGACTGGGCTGCTGATATGGATAACTTTGGCCGAAAGCTGGAAGTGAAGGTTGGAGGTCGCTGAAGCTGCCATCATCTAAGAAATTGAGCAGGGTTTAGATGAAAAGACGCGGGCGCTTACCAGGGAAAGACGGTGTATATTCGTTCCTGAAGTCGATTGGTCAGAGCGCCGGCTTTGTAAAAGAATTCGAATGCTTACATCCTATGATAGCGAGGATTGATAGGTGCATACTGTCGGTAGCCGTGCACTGGCCCATTATTCGTCGTCTGCGGGCCAAAGTTGTTGATTTGACCATTACCGTCAGCATGTTGGCCATAATTCGTGTAACCTCCATAATTCGTTATGCGTCGGCTGCGATCGTTGACGATGTTGTTATGATGATGAGTTATTGTCCTCTGGTTGATGTCAGGAGCATTTTTCATGACGAAGCTGCCGTTGTGGACGGTTACCGAATCACATTGCTTGAAGAAGTTGGCTTCCATGGGTCGTGTGTGACAACGAGCGGAAGAAAATCAGCAAGCGGGAGGTCGCAGCCAACGATTGACAAGGGCCAAATATATCCTACTTGGGGGCAGTGCGGCAAAGTAAAGCAAATGTCAGTTCCTGGCCCTTGCGGTGTGTTTACAGCGAACGAGGTATGTATATGTGCATAGCCTCTTCTATGGATCAGCTGTCAACCTTGTCGAATGACCAATGAACTCACAATCAGAAGGAGAAAACTCCACAGCCTTTCCGCAACGTTGTGTGGGCCACGGTGCTGGTGGCGGCCATATTTCCGTGAAGATTCTCAGAACAATAAGTGATATGTATGTCCTAGCACAAATTTTATGGTAATACAACAAAGGAGATGTCCATCGTGCGAACTCTGTGTAGCACTGCCGCTCGGTCCGCACAGCATTTGACAACAGAACGGTGGTATATCAGGAAGTCCTTATCGATCCGTTTTTCCACCAGGATTGACACTCATCTATAATGGCCAACTACTTTCCTGGCGCGAAGGATTTCACCATCAACGGCGGAACTTTCGGTGAAGACTACAGTCGGCATACGACGTACCATGGACCTGTCTACCGCACTAATGACCACAGTACGCATAGGACCAACTACGGCGGTTATGTTAATCGTGGACAACATGCAAGTGGCGGAGCCATCAACAACCGTGGTCCTCAGACCACGAACAATGGACCCGTCTATGATTATCAGCAATATACTGGGTCGAGAGGCGGGAAGAGACGAAGGTTAGATTTTTTGTTTGGATCCTTTTTTAACCTCAATATCTGATAAGTAAATTACAGCCCACGACCACCGTCGCCTCCAGGTGAGATGAGGTCTAATCAAATCCGTACCATTCGCTAATTATTCTTCAGAAGAGTTTGATGCACATCCATTTCGTCCTGGACAACAAAATCGTCCTCCACAAGGCCCTTCATTTGATACAAACCCAACATACGGTCATGATGACGATGATGCCGATTTTTCAAGTAGTAAGCTACTGTTCTTTCAAGTGTTCTATGCAGGTATACCAACTTCCTTGTGTAGGTGATGAACTTGAAGACGAACCAGATTTGCCTCCGCCTCGTAGACCGCAGCAGCGCACAGTTCCTACTCGTCCTCAAGCCAAACGACCGGGAAACCATGACGATTCCTTAATTGAAGAATTGAAGACTTTGTCCCCCGAGATGCAGCGCTACATCAAGTCAATGCAGCAACGGAACAGGGGCCCCATACCACCTGTGCGACCCGAAAGTGAGCTACAAGACCGCATGTCAGACATGCAGCTTGACGATGCTGGGCCCTCAAGGCCTCCAGCTGGTCGAGGCAGTCCTCGTGTCCCTGGGGGCCCTCAGAATCCGAAGTCTTCAGCCCGCACTCGTGGTCCTCGCGTCGCTGAACCTTACCGAGACAATTCGCCCGAAGATGATTCTGATTCTGACGAAGATGGCGATCCTGCCCCATTGCATGGTCGTGCCATCATCACCAGCACGGACAGTAACAATGTTAACAGTACGACAGTCGTCGACTCTCATAACGACAATTCAACAAGGACAGAAATTACAAAGGCATATGGCGGTAGGGATCCTTGTTTCTACCTGCTTGTCGTTCGCTCATCTGCTTCATCTCTAGATCGATGAACTTATATCTTGCTTTTTTCTTATGATAGGTTCAGTTACCCCTCTATTGACAGCGTCCTCACAATTGGCAACAAACGGAAGAACTATTTGACTTTGATTTCTATACCGCAATTCACAATTATCTGTTCAATAATGTAACACTCTCATCCCAGTGTATAATCAATTATTCTGCGCAAAAATGTGCTCATTTCTCATCCTTATGCGCATTGGAGGTTTAATACAACCACAACTCATCTTCAATTTCTCATCGTGTAGCTTCTTGATTTGCTCGTCCGCGATACAGAGACCGCTGAAATTATCTCAGAGTTGATCAAAATGGACCTTTGGGGAGAAGTTCCTCTAGAGAAGAAATATACCTTCAGCCATCTCCTATTTCTATGGGTTGCCGAGTTAGGCCCCCTACCCAGGGAAGAATAGAAGTAGACACGTCTCTCGTTAGTTTTGTAACAGACTGGATGGACTTGATCCATTGGTTGACATGACCATGTCACGGTAGAGTATCGAAGAAGGAGCCGTGCAGGGATGTGGGAGATGTTAGGTCGTGCACCTGAGGCATTGACCTGAAATGACGCATTGTCAGCATAACAAAGGCTGTCGAAATCAAGTAATTTTACCTGCGCTACTGATCCTTGAATAATGGGGTGGATGATGAGGTGGGTTTCGGGGATTTCCACATTTTGTTGGAGGTGCAGTAGGGATAAGTCCAGTTCGGCAAATTTCTTCTTCGATTGGAATACATAAACAGCGATTAGCATGATATAAGTTGCGATACACACCCATCTTGGTATCTTCTTCCTTTCCGGATCCTCTTGCACCGACGAAAACATCAAACCAAGGTTTCACACCCGAGCTAACAACAGCGTGCAGGCTTTGGTATGGCCTCCAAAAAGGTTTAAAGAATGTAATTTAAATGATAACGGGGTTAATGAGTCGAGTGTTGGTCCGCGTTTGATGAGAGCGTGGTAAGTTAGATGCAATTTAAGGTGATAGTATGTGTACGTCGGATTTGAATTAGTCTCCCGTAGCCAGACTACGATACACAGTGACCCATGTGACAAGTTACAACGCAAAGCGTCGATCTGGTAATCATGTGGCGTGAAGGGCAAGTGTTTCTCGAGCATCCGGCGTGCCAACGCGTGTCCTTCTGCCAGTATATCATATATTTTCGAGGTCGAGTGGGTACCTTTTGATGCAGGTTTTGACATTATGTGTGAATATGAATAGTGGTTTATGTTTTAATTACCATGTTTGAGTAGGAAACACGTCAATTAGTGGGTTATGGGTTGCAGGCTAAATTTACGACGCGATGCTAATGAGAGCTTGGTATTTGTTTGGCTTCTACACATGATTTGCACGTGACACTATTTTGTACCACGGTTCACGTTACGTACATTATATATTAGTACTAGTCGACCGGTGACCGGTCCGTCATCAGCTGCGAAGCGAGACTCTTTTTGGACTCTTTCTCCAAACTCATGGTCGAATCGTTAAACGAGTTGAGATCTGCCACATTTGCACCCAACACAGGAGGCAATAGGTTGAGTGTCAAAGAATGGTGCCACCACACGGAAGGTGATATTCCGCAACTACCTGGAAATATGTAACTGGGTTCGTCTGAGGCCCGTTTCGATGTTGCCCGAGCAGTCGTGGTCGTCGAGTTCGATGTCGGGGAAATTGGTACACGAACTCTGTTTTGATACATTTGTTCAAGGTCAAAATTCATGTGCAAAAACCCCTGCTTGATGGAAGACATCGAGATGGACTCTCCAACGGCTGAACCCACCTCTGGCTGGAAACGCGGATCTATGTCTCCTCTCCCTTCGCACACTACGACTTTCGCTGCACTACATATGCGTCAACGACTCCAGAAGGCGTCCAAAAACCCTCGCAAAATGACCGCGGTACTGTCGACGGTATTGAAAGAACTCATTGATGCATTATCGCAGACAAGTGCAAAAGTCAACTTTATTTCAGTCTTGACTCGAAGAGAGGCGGACAGATTTGTTGAGGATGAACGCCAAGAGTTGGAGGATCGAATAAGGACGTGTATGGAAAGCCGCGATTGGAGCGACCTGATCACACATCGTATGTATGCAGTTACTTTGCAAGATGTGTTTTTTGACCATGGCCACAGCGAGATTTCAGTCCAAAACACGGTTACTACTGGCGACACGGCAAGAACTTATATTCGTCCTCGTGAGGGCCAAGAAACAGGTACATTCATTAAGAACCATATGACATCTTTCGTTTACCTTGCCCTCCAGCCACCGAGAGGTCATGGGAACTCCCTTTCGAGGGCGACGCCGCAACTGGCCTGGCGACCCATTACAATCCTAAGAACCTCGAAGTGTACGCTCAATTTTCTGCCATCGTCCAATCTTCGGGAATGGGGAAGTCGAGAACAGTAAATCTTCGCGTAGCAACGTCTACTGGTGGGTGTGGTTTCTATTCGCGGTATATTCGACCATGCCTTGACCCTTCTTCAGGATATCCTCCTGCAGATAACGGCGTTAGAAAATATTTAAGCTCTCCTAGTTCGAAAGATGTCGCCTACGATCGCGTTTGCGCTTTTCTTGGGGCGTTATTTTCATACACAGCCATTAAGCTTCGCGACTTGGATGGGTTAACCGGTTATGTCGAATTGGCCCAAAAATTTAGATTATGTATGACCGAGGGGCAGAGGATGGCAGGCCATAACGAATTTCGGACGGATTTCTACAGCCATGTTATTGAAATAGCAAAACGACTAGAAACTGGACGGGTATGCAACATTGTCCTTCGCTAACAATCTAACCTAACGACCATGGGGTTGGGCGGTTAGAATCCTTAAAGCATTGGCAAATAGCTTCGGTGTAGTGTTCAGTAGATATGTTGGTCGAATCCTCCCAATACAGAATTTAGACCTCATTCTCCACTCTTTGCCTTGTATCTCGCCTGTAATTTTACTTGCAATTTCGACAGCATGTAGAGTAGATAAAACCACAGGTAACGATGATATATTTTTGGGCAGATGTTTCGAAAAACTAAAGCTCTCCCCCACATTTCCCAAACGCAGCTCCCATAGCTTCACCCATTTCACACAATTTATCGCTCGGCTTTCCCCACGCTGGGCCCCCACAAACACGAGTCCTTTGCAGACCCGACTTATTCGACATATCACAAGGGATACTCGCTGTTATTCCTTGGGGAGTGCGAGGCCAAATGCCATCTGCGAGGCAATCCGTTGATGCCAGAACAGGTCTTCCCGATGACCCGATGACCTTGTACAAATAAGTATACTGCGCGATAAGGATGGGGGATGGGAAAAAGCCACCCTACCGCGTTGGTTAGCTGACTGTTGAGATCCAAATCGACTGCCCAAATCAAGACTATGTGAGATGATCGTTATTCTTCAATAGTAATCGGAATATCGCGCGTGTGGTATTTACCTCCAGGCATCGAGCGCTTTATCACATACTTCAGTTTGTTTGCAATTGTGTCGGGGTTTTCGTAACTAATAGAAGGGAAATAACTGTCTTACTATTGGTGCGGAGTAAAAGACACACCCTATCCATTGATCATCATAGGTAAGTACCATGGTCTGCGAAGTTTTGTTGTACCGCGGATTGAGGTTCTTTGTTTGAATCAGGTGATCGATCTCCCCATATGATAGAAACCCTGATTCACCTTGCACAAAACCCGCATCAGATTGAACAGGTTTGCGAGGGGGGTTGAACTCTTACCAGTGCAGGGGCCTGGAGTGCCACCGCCTTTCATAGGACAACCGGCGGTGTTGCAACTGGGATTGGCGAGGGTGAACGACCGTCCGTAGAAACCGATCCCGAGGTTTACAGTGCCTGGTCAACTCAAATAGTTACACAAAGAATAGGTGCTGATAGCGTGAAGACTCACGCAACGGAACACCGGCTTTGGCGAACATGCTGACTGCAGCGTCAACTTCAGGAATAGCGGTGTGAGGCAGGACTCCGGTGCCGAACTTGATGTCCCAAGAGCCATGAATGTCCTAGGAAATGGAAGCACATGAAGAAACGGCACGAAGGAGGAAATAAAGAATATCACGTACATAAGTCATGAGATTGATCCAGTCGAGGTGCAGTGCCATCTCAGCAATGGGGAATTGTTGCAGATACCTGATAATGATGCACGAGATGTTGTGCGTTTTTTTAGAAATAAAGAAGACAAAGGGCATCTACCAGTATGATGCTGGAGCAGTGATACTAATAAGGATCGGTCGACCAGCATTGTGAATCGCGGTTTCAAACTCTTTCAAAAGCGACAAGAAGTTTTGTCCGTCGTTTTCAGCACTTCCGCGCTCTGTGCCCGGGTATTCTTGATTGAGAGCAATGAGCGGCCTATGCGACTAGTAGAATACCTAGCACCTACCCCAATCCTTTGCGGCAAATCAGAAAATCAGGAAAAAGACACGAAAGAAGAGACGTACTATATCGATGCCGTCAAACCCATACGACTGTAGCTGAGTGAGAACACCCTTGATGAAGACGGCACGATTCCCAGCAGTGCTTGTCATTTTCGAGAAGACATCTTGTGTCGGAGGGTCCTACATGTCAAAAAAAGCTCTTTGAGCATATTCCCGAATGTCAGACGGACCCAAAGATCGATGGGTTCGGTATCAAGAGTCAGAGTAGCAAAAGTGAAAAGAAACGTACATTGAAGGCCCACCCGCCGACAGCCCACAGTGTCTTCAAAGTTGGATTTTGCTTCTTCAGCGCCTGAAGTTCCGCAATAAGTTCCTTATCGTTAGCTTGAGTCTCCGTGAGTGCCCAACTTCCTCGTGCCACCCCCGCAAACGAATAAACAATATGACTATATGCGTAGGGATCGAGGTCTCTGGGACGCACAGCGGGTACCACGGTGTTCGGGACCCCATTGCATGTGCGTTTAGACGCCCCTGAGGTCAATCAAAATTATCTCATGGAATTCGGAAGAAGCTATATACGAACAGTTGCTGTAATACCCGATGACGTTTCGGGATGGAACCCCACCAGTGCTTTTTGTGAAATCACTCAGTGGTTGACAGTCAGATTGACACCCTGTTCCAGGAGCTCCGCCCTTGACTACATTGCAAAATTCCTCACTGAATTCGAAAAGAATGTTAGATCATATTAGCGGGAGGTAATAAGACGCACGTAAGTCCACAACTGAAGTTTTGTAGCGGAGATTAGCAAGTGAAGGACACGACGCTACGAGGACACTCACTATCCCCATCTAAAAAAAGTAAACGAAGGGTCAGCAAAGAGTACTGGGTATGACTTACTTTCCACAGCAGCCTTTCAGAGGGCATTTCTTGTGCCCGACACTCTCCAAGCCGCAAGGAATACCTAAAGAAAGAAAGCAAATCCTTCGGGAATCAGAACTAGACAACCTGGGGCTTGTCACATACTGGAGTTTGTAGCCGGCAATGGAGCTTTCCCTGGCGAGAGACAGACCTTCATCCCAATCTGCAAAGCGGAGCAATTTGTCCAGCTATTCCGAACAAACAATCAGATTCGTCGACTTTGCAGAAAACACAAGTGGCTTACCGCCAAGTGTTCTTATTCCATTCATCGATGTTCTGATTTGTTGTTCCCATTAGTAGGTAGCGTACAAAGAGATGGAGGGGTGGTACGCACAGGTTGAGTAATGTCGTATTTCCGTTCCCAAGCAGCGCACGTCGAGCCACTCACGACTTTTTCGGAATAGCAGGATCCGTCAGGATTTTGGTGAGGTTTTCTAAAAAATCAGTCGCCGTTCATGTCAGCTTTGGAGAAGGAGGCTAGTCAACCGACCGTACTTTGAAGGTAATGTTCCCAGTGTGCAACATACCCACTGAGTTGTCAAAGTCAGAATCGCAGACCTGGACACAAGCAAATCACTCACCTGGTCGACGACAAGCTTCGAACAGTCTAACCTCGGGTTATAGGACATGAACGTATTGCCGCTGATGCCACAGCGAGCGGCAAGACTGGCGCATCCATCGCCACTTTGGACGGCTATTGTTTTGCAGTCTGCATGCAAGTGCAGACCGACCTGATCCCCTACAAGCCATGAGAAATATAAAAAGGAGATCACTACCATATACTTACAGAAAAAGTCGGCTAACACTGATCTGCTGGCAAAGACAACGGAGAGATAGACGAGAGATGGTCTGTACATAGTTGGAGGAAGGGGGCAGTCCTCCGAGTCGTCCTCAAGATCTTTGATGTGTAAATTGCATAAAAATAAAGCACTCCAAGTGCTCCATAGGCCCAGGTAGAGTCGTTATTAGCACCCGAGAAGAAGAGCAATACTCCCTTGGGAATCGGAGACCTGGTCGAGACCTCATCTGCAAAGAGACCAATTGGCCAAGTCATGGTGGGGTCCTGTACTCCTGTGCCGCTTTGGATGAACATCTCAAAAGCACTTGGCTTGGAATTTTGCAGTACTTGCAGTACATTAGTAATGGTACTTGCGTTGGCCCGTGTTCACGCGTTCACGGTCCGACCGACTCAACGTTCAACCAGCATCTTCTCCAACCCCTTGTGAGTTCTAGGATGGAAGACGGTTTGGGGTCCTGTTTGTATATTTATGACTCGGATGTGCGTTCATGTTTTTCCTCACTTGAAAGAGAACTGATGAAATTATCCCTTCTAGCTTTTGGGATCGCAACGAGTACGTATACGCTATGTATGTATGTATCTGCCAACTTTGTTACTGAATCCACCTCAGCCTTCGTGAGAGTCTCGACTGATGGACAAGTCGCGAAACTACAAGACGAGTGTGGCACTCTATACAAGGTTGTAGCTGGTGATAGTGAGTCTCTTCGTTCCAATTGGCCGTCCATCTCAGGTTTTCTTTAGGTTGCTTTTTAATTGCCAGTGCGGCGCACATAACACAGGCTCAGCTATCAGCGTTGAACCCAGGTCTCAATTGTGCAACGCTTTCTATCGGAACTGGACTCTGTCTCAGACTCCCATGTACCAAAACATATGTGGTTGCTCCGGGAGACTGGTGTGCCAAGATTGAGAGCTCTCAAGGTGTTTCGGAGGCTGCTCTCATGTCACTAAATCCTGGTCTATCTTGCGCGTACGTATCCCTTGTCGGAATTCAGTTTTGCTCGCTGACTTTTTGCTTACATTTAGCGCCATATTCCCGGGTCAAGTTCTTTGCGTCGCAGCGCCGAGTAATCCCTCACCCACCAAATCCGCACCTAGTGATCCCATACCAACATTACCCCCTCTTTTTCCCGAACCTGTCGTCCCATCTGTTCCTTGCAAAACTGACGTCGGCGTTACCTTAGGAGACATCTGCTACGACCTCGCGACAAACAATGGTTTACAGCTCAACCAGTTTATGGCCCTCAATCCGAAAATAAACTGCTCAAATTTGCAACCTGGAGACATTGTGTGCGTCCTTCCCGCATGTGGAGAGATATACCGAGCAAGTTCCACCCAAATACCCTCATAATGACCTTTTGTGACATATTTATTAGGTCCAACCGAACAATTCATGCAGTTCCATCGAGCAAATGAACCATCTGCCTACTGGAAAGCTTGTTCAACTAAACCCCTCCCTCGATTGCAGCGAGCTCGCCCCGGAACAAATCGTTTGCGTGGAAGATCCCCCTGCAGTGCCTGCACGGAACCCATCTCCCCTTGACTTCTCGGCCTTTTCTGAATATCCCGTCCTTTCTCCTGGTAGCACGATGACGAAATCTCCCATTATCGATTTCCTCAACACTAAGGATCCGAGACGCAGTTTTATCGGCCAAACTATGTTCCAATGTACGTCATTTCCATTGAACACCATGGTTGAGAATAACTTAATTTTGTACGACAGTCGACTCGCAGCACCGCAAGGTTTTCTCCACAGTTGATATCAACGGTGATGGTTATATCAGTAGGTCGGAAATGGCTACCCTGTTGAACCTATACCCGGTACTGTTGCGGGGAATGGGTCACATCAACGCCAGTTACTCTCCGGAAAACATCACAGACACTACGATGGCTGCATTGGATTTGAATGGTAGAGAGAGCTTCTTGTGGACCAAATAGACGCTGAACCATTTTTCCAGGCGATGGACTGGTGGACGAAGATGAATACGTATTCGGGACATACAAAGTCCAAAAGGTGATCCAAACGGCGGGCGGTGACGGTCAAGCATTAATTCGACGTAAATAAACTACCCACACCATGCTTTTCATCCCTCACTAACAAACAAAAAATTCAAATAGGCGACCTCCCTGCTCTTTTCCCTCCCGGTCTTGTTGGCCTCAGCTCGGCGCAACTCTCTTACGTCCTAAGCAGAATGAAAGCGACAGCGGACGCGGGTGGTTCCCATCTGTCTGATTATCTTGGAATTGCATTTTGGGATAAGACTTACACTCCTGAGCCGCAGTGTTCCGCTATCTTGTACATTTCGAGTTCGTGTGGTGGTTTAGCGTCAAATGCGGCTGCTCTTTGCTCGGAAGGAGGTGTGTTGACCACACCTCACTATCTCCACATCTCTTAATGATTCTGCAGGGAATAGAGTGTTCGACAATAGGTGAATACTCGCTCTTGTCATTATCTCGGCTTAACCGACAGAAATGCCCAGTTGCCGTGATAATATCGGAGAAGGTGCCTTCCAGTGTAGCATGAATGGTTGTTCGTCCTTGTGCTACAAGATCAACACTGACGGTTGTGAATGCGATGCTCTGAGATACACGGTTGGTTGCTCATTAACCCCTTCTTTTAGATCAGTGTTAATACTTCTAGTAGCAAGAAAATCTTGTTTACTACACAGATCAGCCATTAGTGCCGACAGCGACGATGAATAACCTTGTGGAATGTCGCACGAATTGCAGTTCGAACAAGGCATGCGTTGGGTGCGTCTTCCAGCGTATGCGAGATTGTTAAAGCTTGACGTCGGTCATGTTTAGATTTAGCGTGGGAACGAATATTGATGGAGCAACAGTTCAATGCATACTATATAACACGATGAAGAACCCCAAATCGGTGAAATACGGCAGGGTTTCATTTCGCAAAGTTCATGGTTAGCATCACAGTTCTATTTCTTGAAAGTAAAACCTTGATTTATATATATTGTAAGACTCCAATAGTGACGACACGTGTCCCCCTCTTACGGAAGGCTATCGAATCTCACAAGACCAGTTCGAAGCTGCCATGGACGCAGGTGCAAAGGTGGCGGAAGCCTACGCCAATGCTCACTCACTTCGTGACTATGTGCGTCGTGGTCCCGATAGCTTCGACCCACGGACGACATTCCAGACGCCTAGAAAGAATCAAGGAGACACGAAGCTGTGTGGTAAGTTTATATCGACCAAGAAGCCACGTGAAACTCAAACTACTTAAGTTTCGTTCACCATCACAACCATGGTTGAGGCAGTGTTCCACTTATCTCTCGCTTTCAATTTCTTATCAATTTCTGCTATCTCAGGCATCTATTATGACAAAGTTTAGTAAGAAGGCTGTCATGGAGCTCTCCCCACTTTGGTTGGCCATGTGCAAGGCGAAACAAGGATCCCTGTATGAAGGTAAACTTAAATCCTCAGCAACATATCTGTCTCTTAATAATAATCGATCACCACCCAGACAATCAATTTATGTATGTCAGAGTTTTTCCTTTCTCAGCGCGCATGCGTACACAAAGACCTCTGACATAGAACCTGCCTGGTTAGTCGTGTTCGATCCCTAGTGAAGTTCACTTCCATATTTAATCATAATCGAGGATTTAATACTGTTCATAGCTCGGCAGTGATTACATGGCCACCGAGTCATGTGTTCCTTGGTCAACAAGAGATTCTTTTCAATGCAGCGTATGTCACCAAGTTCATCCATGTGTCATCCCACATGATCGAGCCTCGGCCTTTCACAGAACGGATGTTTTGCAAATTCGTACGGCGCACTTCCGTACCTCACCGATGCACCCGAATTCCCAGAAGCAACCAATGAGGGATTTAAAGTATGGGAACGAATGAAGACTCATCTCTCTGTACGTATTGCAGAATTTGCATTGTACTGAGCATCATTGATTGGATTTATGCAGACGATTGGTCCACTATATTCCGCTGTGAGTGATATCGACATGTCGTTGATCGCCTTTTTCTTCCATTGTCACCAGTTCCAGTTATCTACGGGGTTTGTACGCTACTCTCAAGAGGTTGCAAGCCGCAGCGGAGACGAGGTTTTCTGTAAGATTTACAACTATGCATTGACCCACTGCCACGTCTTCTGATCATTTTGCTTACAAGATGATGGCCATCCCGACTGGCCCCAGAAAGATTGCCCCTATGGGGGCCACGCCAGTGCGTTATCACTGTTATGCATCCTGTAACCAAATATGTTGTTAACACTTGCGGCAAGTGACGATCATTGGTTACGGCCATTTCAAGAAGGGTGGGAAGGGCAAAGACTGTTTGTACGTGTAACTTGCTTAATGAGAATATCACATTATTATTTTCTGTTTGATGCAGGTACTGGATTGTGCAAAACAGGCAAGCACTCGTCCGTTAGGAGCTTCTCATGATGACATTTGACGTCTTCTGTAGCTGGGGCATAACTAAAGGGAAACTTGGATATGTGTTCAGTATGTACTACATTTTTCATTAACCAACAATTAATAATTTCCACCTCAGTCGCTGCAGGTAGCTTAGGGCAAGCTAGAGAAACAGCATATGGTGTCACGGTATTTGAATCCAACCCTGATGTGAGGCTTCTGACACTTATATCAATTTAGGTTAATCAGAGAATAGTACACGATGAGACTTAATTTGGCTCCCAAGCTTATCGATGGTCGTAAATAAGATCGTGTACAATTTTAATCAGTCGTTTGATCCAAAGATCACCAGGGGAAAAGCAAAGAAACCTAATATTCTCATGCCCTCCGTGTCTCAGCTTTTGAGAATCATGTGGTAGCCCTAACATTATTGCTTCCTGAGTCCGCTATTAGGGGACTCGAGGAAATATATCGTCTTTTCCTATCCCTGAGTCCGAAAATAGACTCATGACTCGTTCCGCGTTACGCACGCATAGTTCAAAGCTTCAAAAGTTCACTCCGCATTCGCCAACCCTTAAGTTTTCTCCAAGCAAACATTTAATGGCAACTGATTTGAATTTGAAGGTTTCGGAGCGTGAAGTAATGTTTTTCGTTTTGCAAATGCTTCTCATCAAAGGAACAGTCTGAACGGAAACCTCGACCTGCAGTCACAAGGAGACGAGCAACTAAATCATCATGGCGCAAAATCCAGATTGTGTTTGAGTACTATGTCCTGCCACCCTTGTTCCATGTTGTTTCTGTAGTGTGGAAAGGTATTGTTTCTAGTCGCAACTGTCTCTGTGCCGTTCTCATACGCTTTTCAGTGACTCTGAGGAGATACGTATATCATGATATCAAGCAGACACGTCTTGCTTACGAAGAGGCTGCAAAACATTAGGTTTATTCGTCACTTGACACCAATCCCAGTTCCTCGAGTTTTTTTCGCTTTCCACATTCCAGCATGGGCTTTTTTGTGGCGGCGGAAATGGTACTGGGGTGAAAAGGTACCCCACACATCTGACGCGTACATTTTTATGGAACGGATTGATGGCCGATCCCTGGATGCTGAAACGTGGCTGCCATTGGACGACACTGCGCGAAATCTCATTCTTTCCCAACTTCGTCTCTTTATTTCCGAGATGAGGTCGTTACGTCCGCCTCCCTCAGCAGCCATTGGATCAGTGCTTGGCGGGGCTGTGGTAGATGATCGACTTGCTCAGGGTTGGTCTTCAAGTATGGATTCCGATATCTGTGGCCCGTACCAGGATGAAGCTGGCATGGATCTCGCATTGCGGCGCCACCATTGTCCCAGTTCGGACCGTCTGTCATTGAGTCCCACCAACGTTCTCGTACCATTGTCTTCACAAATGGTGACATTGCCCTACGCAACATCATGATTCGAGATCGGACAGTCGTAGCGTTAATCGATTGGGAAGCTGCAGGCTGGTTTCCTGCACATTGGGAATACCTGAAGGCCCATTGGGTTCCGGTCAGTCATGAAGGGGAAAGACTTTGGAGAGGGTGTATGCGGGAGACCATGATTCCATTTGAGCTGGAGCGAAAGGCGGATCTGGATCTCCTAGACCAGCTGTCGAAGGCCAACTGAGTTGCCCTTATCAGCATATTCTCGTTCCTTGTAACTATAGTCTGCGGCTAAACGCTCTGATTACCCAAATTGCAGGTAATTCGGCCAACCATAGTGCTAGGTTCGACCACTTGGGTAACATCGTCTCACTTCTGCTGCTTTGGCATTGTTTCCAAAACAACCTCTTCTCGAACAGGAATATGGAGAAACATCTCGTCAACCTTATGCAGGCGTGTGGTCGTAGGTTGAACCCGGGGTGTATTTATGTAAAGTAGTCTTCACCCGCTAAATGATCCTTATTCGTATCATTTGTTCAGTGATACAATGGATATTACAAATAGCCAGCTCATACTGGTGCAATCAATCTAACAAGCTGCTCGTTTCGGTAGTAATATAGGCTTCAAGTTTTGTTGCACCTTCTACCGTACCTAGAAGATAAAAACTGGAGGTGCCCGCTTCTCCGCTCTTGCAATGAACTCCACAACATCTGGTTAATTGGTCGTAAGCTTTGCCATTGATACCACTAGTCAATTCCTTGTTACGCTGTTCCATCGTCAGCACCCAATCCAATGAGACTCTTAAGCCAACCATATACCTCCAGTATCTGAGGCAGGTTGTCTTTCTTCCCAACCTACCTATCCAAGTCGGTAGCCGACTTATGGAGTTGGTTGATTTGTCATCGACGGCACACGAGAAGTATATTGGTGAGCTATCTTTACATTGCTGGGTGAAACTTCGTCTCCCAGGCAAAAATAAATTGGGAAAAAGGGATGATCATTGCTGCGAATCCTACAATAAAGGGCGAGTAAAAAGTGAGGTATAATGTGATTGGCGATGAGTGAGGCCAATTCGTATGTCTGGCGCCAATGGTCAAAAGATGTGGGGATAGAACGCTATCCAGTTGATGGCAATGAACGCATTCGGGAATATGTGCCTCAAGAGTGACAATGCCAGTCCAAGCAGTATAAGCCTGGCAGCCACATATGCAAACGCAGCGAGGATGACAATGATTCCACCAGCGAGCTTGACGGGCTTGTAAGATTGAGTAGTCGCTTGGTTGGGATGTTGGAAGGGGGGTGGGTAGACGACTATTTGACCAAGGGGGAATGCTACGATTGGGAGTATCGTGACCGCTAAAGATGCGACACGCCACATTGTCTGCTCTGCGTAGGTGGGGAATAAATAATCCCACCCTGCACAATGAATCCCACCGAATGCGGCACTGAGGGACAATAGGAGAGCGACCTGGAACCACTTGCTGTATTCATGCTTTGGAACGTAGAATGTCGGGACACGTGTGTCGTCAGGAGGGAAGGAAGACGCTGTTCCCTCTAATATATCACTAGCAGTGGCGAAGAAGATGCTGGTGAATGCGACGAACGGGGAGAGGAGAAGAAAAAGAATGGCGAAAGGTAGCTTTACCAATGCAGTGAGGTTTGGTGGACATTGGAAAGTACTATGAATGAGAGTCGCACACTTTTCAATCATTTGAGGGAACTCGCTAATCACTTTAGACCGCATTGAACGTTTCTATGGAGCGACCACAGGTCAAAATTGAAAAAGAAAGGGAGATACTACTACTCACTTCCACTGCGATTCGTTCCAACTCAGTCAGTTTCCGGTTGAGATGCACGCGCACAATGGTCTGTGCACCGAGTGGCTTAGCCCACCATAGGGCGAAGGTGATTCCATTCAGACTAGCCAATGCAAGTGTCGTCAGCTCAAGGTGCGTCAGATCCAATCTTTGGATGCGACGCCCGAGGCATTGCAAAATAAACCATGTCGACTGAGTTAAGTAGATCAGCTTGGAAAGTGCATCCCCCTTTGACCTGTCGGATATCTCGTCCTCGGCCAATCGAATGTCGAAGTCTTTGTCCTTGACAAGTTCCCGTAGCATTTCAAGAGTAAGGATCGTGACCCTACCCTCGGGCTTTTTCCCAGAGGAAACGCTTCCAATTTCTGCATCTGTTTTCTCCGTTTTCTCGTCTGTTCGTTGTGTGTCCGTGTCTGCTTCCTTTGATTCAGACGGCTCGACAACATGAAAACCTCCCATGATGAGAAAGTGTCCATGCGCGATTGTCCAAACTATGAGGTCTGTCAGCTTTGTCCTTAAACCATAAATGTTGCATAAATGCAGCTTTTATACCTACCTGGACTTGCTCCTTTGATTTCGTTCAATGAAAACCATGCCTTCACGCTCTCCCAAATACCACTTTCCCTCTTATAACCTGTTTTCTTTCATATCGAGACTTTTCCAAAGGGGATTGAAACGTACGTTTCGCGTTATTGTAGACATCTCTTACTGTGATGGCCGCCAGCGACTGATTCAATGCCCAGCATGGGAGGATCTCTGGTGCCACGATTGTCCAGAACATCAACTCCAATCGTCGGAGAGTTCTCTTAAACGGACCCTCACGAGGCGCGATGTTCGGGTGTATAGCAGCCCAAGCACATATAATCGTGGTGGTGGCGCATCCCCAGACAATGCTAAATGTTGTCCGTTTGGAACTTGACGACTCGGGACCTCCCTCTGTAGTATTATCATGGGCGACCTCGGCCTGTGCGAGATGGCAGATGAGGAGGAGTAGCAGGAGGAAACTAGAGAACCAGGACATTGTGGTTTGTGGGAGAGCCAGTGCGTAGCCTGCTCACTGAATCCTCGTGGCACAAATGAACAAGCAACCTGTTGGAATTGTTAGTACCTATTTACACTCGTCATTGAGTTCCATATATACATCCAGCGTCCCGAGCCAATCGACGAGCGTGACTTGCAGGCTGCAGCTGGTCCTGCCTCTCCCCATAACAAAGTCAATCTAATTCTTTTCTCAAACCCCGTGAGGTTGCTAAATCAATTTCCTATTGCCCTTGAAATTTTTTCTGTTCCAAGAGTTGTTTTTTTTTCAGGTCAACCAGTGACCAAATCGGCTCGTTACCGTCAATACTGATTCCGATACTCGGATCTTCTGATCTTCGTCATTTACATAATCTGTTCCCAAACGCAACGCATTTGCTCCGCGCGGCACTGCCATCGCACTGCCATCACTGTACATAATCTAATCAAGGATCTAAGCGAGTATCCTGTAAAACGCGAAATATCAATAAAATACATTATATATTCAGATAAGTGTCAGCGTTTTTAATTATAGGCCCAAGTATCCCGTGAACATTTCCTAAGTAAAACACAAATTATCAACGAATTGTGTCAACTGCCAATGTTACAACCGAGTGCCCTAAGTCCTTGTCACAGAACCAGTTCAATTTTTGGCATTCGAGAACTGGGTGATGAAGGGTAGCACCATTGTTAGTAATAAAAAACAATGGTGAGTTTTCCTCCTCTTTCCCCGCTTTCCTTTTTCGGCTTTTATTTTTTATTGACATCAAGCCCACAAATACCGACAAGACAGTCTTGGGCAGGCAACGGAAGATACGAGGGAAAATGACATTTACAGGAAACCTGGCAATTAAATCAATCCTGTCGAATGAGTGTGACACCCTCAAACACCCGCTGACGGCTTCCAACAAACATGAAGTATGCTCTTCCCAATATAAAAGTCTCCGCTCCAGGTTTTACACCGCCTCCTATTGAATATTAGGTTCTGCCCACTGACGTAACACGCCACCGCCGACTCCGAGAAGAAAGCTAAAGAAAAGTTCTGCTTTTTCTGTACATATTCAACTTTCAGAGAGGCTGTGCGAACGGATCATGGAACCTCTGCTAATCCCGTGCTTTTGCCAAAGTGAGAAAAACAGCGATCACAACTATATACAGAAAAAAAACTTTCCCTCCCGTTCTTGTGACTTGTAAGCACTTTTTCTCTCTCGATCATGATACGCAACTGAAAAAAGGTAGCGGCCGTTGCTGTTTACCGGCCCTATGTTTATTACCTTGTGCTCAAATTGACTTTGAAATTCCCGAGTTGCGGATGACATGTGACAATTTTTCCGAGATTCCGACTTACTGAATTGTGAGGCGCCGTCTGGACTCCGGTTCGCAAGTTAGCTGCGTGTCCTCTCTTTATATAGATATCCGCAGGTTAGGACCAGACGCTGGCCGCTGATACAACTTACAACACGCAGGCGACCTACAACACACAACTGGTAGTGACTGAATGTTGGGATTGTCTCTTGAGAGTTCCCTTATCTTGATTGGACTGGCAACGGTGCTGTCCTTGTTTGTGCGGTCTCGCTACACTGGCACAGCCCGGAAGGTATGATCCATAAAACTTCTTGCAGTTACCCACCGATTGTTTTCTTACAGCTCAGAGAAATTCCAACAGCTGGGAGTATCTTACCAATAATCGGCTCAGTACAGTTCGTCACTAATGCTCGGGCTCTCGTACAAGCCGGATCGAAGAAGGTGTGGAACATTTTTTAAAAAAAATGTGGGATCCCTTTGTACACGCAGGAAAACTGAACCTCTCTACTTCTGGGCAGTGGCCACACCGCCTCTTCAAAATTCCTGCTATACATGATTGGCTGGTCATCGTAACGAACCCCAAATTGATAGACGAAATCAGCAAAGCACCTGAGGAAGTTATTTCTGCCGCATTGGCCGTTGATGAGGTCTGATTTTTCCCCACCCAAAATTACCACCAGGGATCTGACTCGAGTTTCAGGAACTTCAACTGAAATACACACTCGGATCCCAGATCGGAACAAACCCTTACCATATTTCTGTCGTCAGAGGCAAGCTGACGCGGTCGATTCCAGAATTGGTTCCAGCATTACACGACGAGGTTTTTGAGGCATTCAGTCAACATATACCTCTCACAGATGGTGCTGCTTATTATTCCCACTTGGCCGCAAGAACGATCAACTGACAAAATCCAATAAATATATAGACTGGTCAAGTATCAAGTTGTTTGACACTGCTACCAAAATTGTTGCCCAAGTGAGCAACCGAATCATGGTTGGACTGCCCTTATGTGAGTTGTTTAACTTGTTTTTTTTTTGTTGTGTTCATAAAAATGGTTTTAAATCATGTTTGCCCGTTGGATAGGCAGAAATCCAGATTGGATCAAGCTCAATATACAATTTACGACAGACGTTGTATTGACAAGCTTTTTGTTTCGACTCTTTCCTATGTTCATACGTCCGTGAGTGTTCCACGCCTTCTCGATATTCGCACTCCCCATTACGAAATTTCTTCCAAGATTTCTCAACTTCTGCTTCTCATCAATACCGCGACATCGTCGTAAATTGTTCAAGCTGTTTGAATCGACAATTACAGCCCGCCGCAAAGACCGAGAGGAAAAGGGCAACGAATATGCAGAGAAACCTGTAAGTCCAAAGTCTTATTGTACTGTCCTGTTGCCATAGCCCGTAGTCTAACGAGACCAACGAATCAGCACGACGCTCTGAGTTGGTTCATAGACCAAGCGGAGGGCGAAGAGAAAGCGGATCGAGCCCTCCTAGATCGCCTACTCACTCTCAATTTCGCCTCGATTCATACTTCATCTTTGGTAGGCCCCCTTCAATCACTCAGCCAAATCTTTCAATGTATTCTTATACAAAGTCTCAGGTTATGAGCCATGCCTTATTCGACCTGTTATCTCACAACGAATATCTACAACCACTGCGAGAAGAAGCGGAGGAAATAATCCAGCGCGAAGGTTGGACCAAGTCAGCGATTGACCAGATGCACAAAATCGACAGTTTTATCAAAGAGTCTCAGAGATTTCACCCAATCGGACTCTGTCAGTTCTTTTTTCACTTGCCACGGAATTACGGGGGACTAACAGCCGTGGATTTACAGTCCTAGTAAAACGCGTAGCGGTCAACGACTACACCTTCTCCGACGGACAACGAATTCCAGCCAACACAACGATAGCTGCCCCAGCAAGCCTTACCCAATTCGATCCATCCGTATACGAAAACCCACTCGAGTTCGACGGCTTCCGGTTCCTCAAAATGAAAGAACGCGCGAAACTCAATGGAGAACCTAACAAAAAATTCGATATGATAACCACCAGTGCCCAGTTTTTGCCATTCAGTCATGGGAGACATGCTTGTCCTGGTCGGTTTTTTGCAGCTGTTGAGATCAAGATTATGCTGGCGTACATGCTTTGTACATACGATATGAAATTGGTTGATGGAGTGAGGCCGCCTGATGTTGTTCTTATGAATTATCTTGTGGCAAATCCTTCTGCGGAGGTTCTCTTTAGAAAGCGCCAGAGGTGATAAATGGTTTTTTTTTTTCTATTTTTTTTTCTCTCTGACATGTCATCGTTTTGAACTTGTATATTACGTAGTAATTAAAAAACGATGTGAATCTGAAAGAAAAGAGTTTTAACATGCATACGCTTCCTCAACTGGAGACTTTCAAGTTGTGTGGGACTCAATGACAGACGGTCCAAACTGGGACAATGGTTGCTGGCGCCGCAATGCGAGATTCATGCCAGCTTCATCCTGATATCGAAAATGTACGCGTCAGATGTGTGGGGTACCTTTTTATTCCAGTGCCATTTCCGCCGCCACCAAAAAGCCCATGGGGGAATGTTGAAAGCGAGAAAAACTCGAGGAACTGGGATTGGTGTTAAGTGGCGAATTTGCAGCCTCTTAAAAATTTAGAAACGGAAGACGAGTCCGCTTGGTATCTCCCCAGAGTCACTGGAGAACGGCACAGAGGAAGTTGCGACTAAAACACTACCTTTCCACAACGACAGAAACAACATGGAACAAGGGTGGTGGGACATA
>Ga0307507_10004738_pt1 | contig 23529 bp, 7 predicted proteins | sample 7_EM_MG_FD_207223 | JGI IMG/M metagenome (GOLD analysis project Ga0307507, IMG submission 207223) | Populus trichocarpa ectomycorrhiza microbial communities from riparian zone in the Pacific Northwest, United States - 7_EM | ecosystem: Host-associated > Plants > Roots > Unclassified | place...
TGGTAAACGAAATAACCTGGTCCCGCTATGTCACTTTGGACTCGCTTATTTCTTGACCGGTACTAGCAGGGGGGGCGTCTGAGGCATTGATGTTACCCCCTTGTAGCTGACCGGGAAGCGAGCCACCCCACGAAGCGAGCCACATACAGGTGATATTTGATCAATTTATAATAAAATCAACAACGAGCTTATATATATTCTAAATAGGCCAAATTGAAGCTTTTATACTACTATTTCGATCGCGATATGGCTTGAATTAATTTATCTATGTTTTTAGTGGTGAGATTGACCCGCGCGCCGACCAATTGTAAGGGATCTTTTGGCCCCTTACTCGGGTGCACGCCCGGGGGCTCTCAGGAGCTGCCAAGGCTAGCCTTCGGCTAGCCCTTCCTTACAAGCTCCTCGGGCCTGCAGCCCTTCCCTCCTCATCGGTTCGTCTCCGTACGAGGGTATTGCCATACCTACTCTTTACCATATCGTCCTCTTCCATCGACTCTCCTTGTGACTCATGCTCGGCTTGCCTGCTCCCTACCGTACACCTGGGCAATAGCCTTACACCAATTACACGGGCGACTACTCTATTCTTACGACGTCCCATTCCAGATCAGCGACCCATGAATCCACTTATTTTTAGGCTGCGGATCGCACCTAAATATATAAGAGAGGTAAGCTGAATCCTAATTATACTCACTAGGGCAGCGTGGTTTTCAATAAGCGAAATTCCAGCCAATAAAATATTGGCATTTGTCAATATTTGCAGTGTCAATATTAAATATTGGCAACAGTTTGGATAAAATTATTATAGTAGAAATATACTTATTATAAAAATAAAGATTTTATAAATTATTAGCATAGATTGGCAGTTTTATAATATATTCTCGTGTACAGAAGTATTTGCATACTATAAAATGTCTTGGCACGCGCTCCCTTACCAAAATCGATTAATTTAAATATTAACTACCCCTAACTGTACCACAAATATACGCAATTAAAGTTCTATATCTCTAATATAGCCTCTTTACTCTGCTATCTACGTTATCTATAAGTAGCTAGTTATATAATGGCTTTATGGTGGCGCAGTAGAAGGGTAGTTAGATTTTTTGCGACCGTATGCGTCCTACCAAAGCTCTGCAAAAGCTCTGCACGAAGCTCTACTCGAAGCTCTACTCGAAGCTCTGCTTGAAGCTCTGCTCAAAGCTCTACTCAAAGCTCTACTTAAAGCTCTACTCGAGGCTCTATTAAGGCTCTATACGGAGCTCTACTTAAGCTTTGCTTAAAAGCTATACGTAAGGCTCTGTGTAACGAAGCCTTGTGGGAAATACCACGGTGGACTTGTCAATGGGCTGAGTATGTAGGTAAACAAGAAGTTAACAACATAAACACAATTAGTGGAGTGGTTGCCTAATGGATTAACTTTAATTATGTTCTAAGATTTACTATAAAGAGAAGAACTATCTAGGTAGGGACTATAGTCCTTTAAATACACAATACTGCGCCTAAGAAATATACTAAGTACGTTGGTATGTTAGTAGATTGTGTTACGAACGCTTTAAGTACGGTGCTATAACTACTAGGAGTGTGACGGCGCTGGGGCGCGTCACCTAGTCAGGGGTTCGCTTAGGGCTTGGCTTGTGTATTTAGACGTGGCCTCACCACTTCTCTTGCTCCTCACCTTGATATCTTCGTAATACAGCATTCGTTCGCTTTATCTTGGAAGCATTTGTTCAAGTCTTCGTTAAGACATTTGTTCAATGGTTTGAGCCGTCACAAGGAGAGGAGTTAGAAGAAGCTAGTTGGTTAATAAGGGCACGGTCTAGGATAGATCTAGTAGAACTATGTAATGAGGAATAGTAACTAAGGTCACGTAATGTAATCTATATAATCTATATAATCTGTAAGATCTATAATAGAGTAAATAGAGTATATAGAGCAGGCGGAGTAAGGACTTTCTTAGGCGTAAGGTTATGTATTTAAGGACCTATAGTCCCTACCTAGATAGTTCCTTTCTTTATAGTAAATCTTAGAATATAATTAGAGTTAATCTATCAGGCAACCACTCCACCAGTTATTATTTATACTTATTATATTATTAGCTTCCTATTTACCTATATACCTAGCCTATTAGTAAGTTAACCGTGGTATTTCCTATAAGGCTTTATTATATATTTACTATTAAAGTTATAGTATTAACAAAGTTAAATAATATGCCACTAAAAGCACTAGTTATAACGCTATCCACAGCAGTAACTACCTTAGGTATAAGTGGAGACACTAGTATAGTGGATACTGTTAGCAACTTAGTCAATCAAGGCACGAGCACGGCAGGAGGGACGCGCAAGCCTGTACAATTGGTAGTCTATAAACGAGGATCCAAAGCTAGAGAAAGGAAGGAGAAGAATAGCAGCGCCGCTTAACATTTTATGCGGTCCTTAAGTCACGTGACTCGCGTCTACTATAATCCACGTCTGCTAAGATCTACCGTTTTCTACCAGCGCTATAACATTACCCCCCCCTCTAAAAAAGCCTGCCCTTAGGCTTTATATGTCCGTATTATATCCATGGGGTGTTCTTATCTATGTGCTTAATAGGTAGCCTATTATTTTTGCTATACTAGCACTCCATCCACTTGTTTAGATACTTTAGGGGTCCTAGCTTATTAGGGTATTAGTTATAAAACTCTTTAAGCTTCTAGGGGCAACCTATAAAGTTCCAAGCGGGGTACCAGGTTAGGTCTGGATCGTAACCTTTCTATTAGATATGGTATTTTAGCGTTCCTTATACTAGTTTATAGGCTAGTATTTTATTAACTTCCTATTTATTATCGCCATTAACTTGAATTAGTAGGGGAGGCTTATTCTTTTGTCCAGGTAGTGGGTTATTTACAGCCTTCCATAAATTATCTAGCGAAAAGATAGGGTGGACTTTAATTAAGTCTAGAAGCTTAACCTTGTACAAGTTGCCTTCTTTATTAAGGATTTTATATAGTTCTGCCATCTTATAGTCTAGCTTGCGGCTAGGCCGTTCTATCTTCTAGTTCTTTGTTGTAACCCAAACCCTATTATCTATGGTAAAGTCAGGCTCGCGCCTGTGCTTATTTGCCTACTGTTCCATTAATCTCTAGGCCTTTTCTAGATTTATATAGGCTACTGTCCAGGCTTCTTTTAAGCGTTTGGCGTATTACTAGGTGTCACGGCATAGTCCTAACGTGTACTGTCTCGTACTGTTTCCTACTGTTGGCTGGCCCACCACTAGCGCCTTGGCGGCTGCCCCTACTATTTATATACGATACTCCCTTTTACCTCCTTCTCCTCTTTATATCACAATGTAGTTATTCAGCCTATTAGCATTATAGCACTGTAACAGTTTATAGTATCTCCTCTTGCACCCTATCGCGATCTTTATTCTCCCCAGTCCACTGTCTCTATTTTCCCAGTATAATCGCGACCTAGCGCGACTGACAATACCATACTACAGTCCTAGATAATCTTAGTATAGTTCTAAACAATCTTAGTATTATCCTAGACAATCTTAGCATTATAGCTAGCCTTATAGATTTTAATTACCCTACCTAGATCCCCTAAAATGGGTGACCAGAATACCCCGTCGGCGAATATACGCGAAGCGCTCGCCCGCCTCTTCGATACCTCCTACACCAATATTACCTAGGCAATTAGGAGTGGTCCGGAGTACCCTAAGAACCTTAATATAGCAGGAACATTTCAGCACCTCTCTATATATACAACCCTTTTAACTAGCGTTAAGAGCGGTCTCTAAACAGTCTATAATAAAGGCCGGACTGTAAAGTCCTAACTTAAAGAAGCTTAACACAGAATTAACTCCCTTAAGACACTTAAACTACATATAAAGCAATACAAACAGCAAGCTTTAGTATATACTAAGACTATATAAAGCCTAAGCTTTTAGATTACTACACTTACCTAAACTATTACTAATAAGAACACTGCTATTAGCTCTCCTCCCCTAGCTAAGCCCTATAGAAAAAAGCGTGAAGCAAAAGACCCTACCCTATTTAATGGCAAGGGATCGCCAACTAAAAAGCAAGAAAAATTTAAAATATGGGAAATAAAGATCCAAGGCGTTTTTTATAGAGATATAAAGTGCTTTAAAACCCTAATGGATAAAGTCCTCTATATGTTAGACATGCTAATAGATAAGGCTTATAACTATATTAAGCATGGCCTTAATATGCTATATATATACCCAAACAACCTAAGCAAATAGGCCTTCTCTAACTGAGAGTCTATATTTGCATATATAAAGAAGTACTATAAGACCATAAATATAACCCAAGTGGCTAAGAACAAATTAGACACCTTAAATTAAGGTAAGTATAATTACTAGTCCTAGAAAGCAGAGCTTAACGAGTTAATAATAAAAGCAAATAAGACTAAGAAATAAAAGGTAGATCTACTTAGGAAGAATATTTTATCTAAGATAAAGGACTTAGCTCTTACCCTTAGCCGCAAAATCGGCAATGCTGACTATAAGGGTTGGAGTAAGTAAATAGACGTATTTGCTTATAACCTACAGAACTACGCCCACTATACTAAGCTAAATACCGCTAAGCTAAGTACCGCTGGCGGCTATTGACCTATACTACCTAATAATAACACCTTAGTACTAGCACTATAGAATAACCTAATAGACCTTAACGCCGTTAAATTTAGTGGTGGTAGTAGTAGCCTCCCTAACAATATCTAAAGATATTATATAGATAATAGACTCTACCTGGTATGTGGTTAACCTGGCTACTAGAAAGATGCTTATAACCCTAAAATAAACCTAAATCCCCTTCTAATGCCACCACGCCAACCCCTTTTTAGCCGCGGTGGATTCTTTAGCAGAGGGATTAGTAACCAAAATAATAACCACGGATAGGGATATAGGTTTGGATATAGAGACCCACCCCCACGATTTCCTTCCCTAATACAGCCCCAGCCGATGGTCCCGTATATAAACTATAGATAAGTGCTCCGTGCCGCTACTAACTATAAGACCGGCTATGTCCTTGGTAAAGTACCCCCTAGTATATATACACCGTCGGAGACCGATACGTTAGGATATACTAGTTAAGACTATAGCCACTAGCTAAGCCCTATAATCTAGTTATTAAAAGACTAACCCTTGGACTAAGTCGCCTCTAAGGGTTAGAACTATATAGGGAGGAGGATAAAAGGATTAGATCTATACTACTAGATTAGTTAGATCTTATTCTAAGTTAGCTGCTACTTAACCTTAGAATAGTAAACAATAATAGAAATGCTATCTTTATTTAGACCTACCTCTCCTTACTACGCAACCTACTCCTATAAGTTTTTATTAAAATAGTAAGCCTTATTAATAGTAGTAGTATAGCACTAGCGTTTGCAGACAAAGACTCGCTTATAAAAAAGTATAATATTATAATAAAAAGACTCCTAGTTCTAAAACCACTCCGCCTTGCTAATAGACTCCCATCTAGCTTTATTACCCACTACTTTATAGCAAGAATAACAATCGGCTACTATATAGAATCTATACTCTTCTATGTCATGAAGTTATTACCCTTAATACTAGTAATTCTTAGAATACCCTAGCTTAAAAAGCATAACCTAAAACCAGACTTCCCTACTCTAGAGCTTAAGTTTAACTCTAATTACTGTGCCTATAACTGTCTCCTATAGTATATTCCTAACTATAACTAAGTAGCACCACGCGGACGCATTGCACGGCCAACGCTTAGATACTATTAGCTAATAGTAGAAGAGGTGCCTAACACTAGTAAGCTAATATACATAGTAAATAAAACAGAGATTTTGGAAGACTGGACTATTGCCCTATTCCTAAAAAAACAAACACCGCTAGAACTATAAGTCCCCTATATATACTCGCTTAACCTAGGTCAGCTAATAAAACACCTAACTTTAAGTTATTTACTGTATGTATATATAACCGCACGTATAATAGCCAAGGGTGTTATAGCCAAGACTGAAACTAGAGCAATTAAGACTTTCCCCCTATAATACTTAACCTTACACCTATCTCCCGCGCGTACTATATAAGGCTGCCACTTTGTTTCTGCCCCCCTAGGCTAACTAAGCTGTGCTAGCCTAGCTGTAGTACTAGAGAACTAGATATGCCCTAACCTAGACAACATTAAATATATTTATGCCGTTAATTTTACCCAGTTCTATAAATAAAAAGGCGTAAAGGTAATAAGGATCTATATAGTGGAGCTAGTAGAACTGGTTAAATAAGAAGAACACTAATAGCTGCTTAAGGAGCTACCTATAGGCCTAATAGAAGTACCAAACCTATTAGAAAGGTCTTTCCGCCGGCTAATAGAAGGCAACTATACAATAGAGGAAGCCTATAAAGCGCTACCCCCTTATTTCTATAACTTTCTTAAGATAAACCTAAAAACTAAGTCTGAGTTTCTACACCGGAAGATAGTTAATACTAATATTAAGAAATTCCTAAAAGGTAAACTAGGATTAACCTATAAGGATATTTTATAACGCTTACTAAAAGAGTTTTACGAATATATTAAACACTTCCTTCCTAAAAATATAGATAAGCTGCCCCCTTACTAACCATAGGACCATAAAATTAAGATTATACTAGGAAAGTAGGCCCTATACTATAAAAACAGACCACTCTTACCCGCTAAACTTAGCTGTGTAAAGAAGTGGATTAACAAGATACTAGATAAGGGTTTTATCCGCGAATTAACCTTACTAGCTACTATACTACTCCTTCTTGCAGCAAAACCTAGTAGCGGTATACGAATCTGCTATAACTACTAAGGCTTAAATATAGTTACTATTAAGAACCGATACCTACTGCTACTAGTCCGCGAGATACTTAACGCACTCTATAGTGCTAAGTACTTTACTAAGCTTAATATAATTACTGCGTTTAACCGGATCTGGATTGCGGAAGGCTATAAGTGGCTTACAGTATTTATTACCTGGTTTGGACTCTATAAGATGCTAGTTATACTGTTTAGTCTCTATAACACGCCTACTATATTCCAAAACTATATTAACTATGTTTTACACAACGCCCTTAATAACTACTGCACTATGTATCTTAATAATGTCCTTGTCTTCTTAAAAATATACGCCGAGTATATAAAATATGTAAATAAAATTATCTAGAGACTTGGTAATGCTAGACTCTAAATTAACATTAATAAGTCTGAGTTTTATACTACCAAAACAAAATACCTTGGCTTAATTATCTTGACTAATGGCATAACTATAGACCCTAAAAAGGTGCAGGCCTTATAGAAATGGAAGGACCCAACATTAGTTAAGGAACTATAGCAATTTCTTGGCTTTGCAAACTTTTACTAATAATTTATTTAAGGCTATTTTAAGGTAGTTAAGCCTATAACCAGGCTACTGAAAAAGAGTATTAGCTAGTTATAGGGCCCTAATTAAGCACAGGCATTCTAGACCCTAAAAACAGCGTTTACTAAAGCACCGGTCCTAGCGTATTACGACTACATAAAGAAGACTATAGTAGAGACAGACGCCTTAAACTAGGCTTTAGGTGGAGTGCTCTATTAAGCTAATAAAAGTAATAAGCTTAAGCCAGTCATATTCTTCTCTGCTAAGTACTTAGCCCCTAAATATAACTATAAAATATACAATAAGGAGCTCCTAGCAATTATTAAGGTACTAAAAGAATAGTGTCCTGAACTATAAGGAACTAAGCAGCCATTTAAAATTATTATGGACTATAAGAACCTCTAGACCTTTATAATAATAAAATAACTAAACTAGCGCTAAGTCCGCTAGGATAAGTTTCTTTTCTAATTTAACTTTATTATTACCTATAGGCCTGGCATTAAAGCCACAATTCTGGACACTCTTAGCCGCCTCCTAGGCGTTGCACCTGCTAATGCTAATAATGAACGTCTATGACACCAAGACCGCGTTATTTTACCACTAAAGAAAGTTAACCCTACTATCCTAGAAGAACTACTGAGCAAATCCCAAGACTAGAGCATTAAAGACTTTATTATAGTAATAGACCTAGAGCCTAAGAAAAAACCCCTTAAGGAGCTTATTAAGAATGCCTATAAAGAGAACGAACTTACTAGGAATATATTAGCTACACTACGCGAATAGGAAGACTGTAAAGCACGCTATTAGCCTAAGTAGATTAGGAAGCTGCTCCGCTGTAACAAATCCAAATATTTAATTATTAACGGCCTAATCTACTATAGGAATTAAGTATTTGTCCCTAATTTACATAAACTCCAACTAGAAGTTATACACTATATATATAGTTTGGGCCCTGCGGGTCACCTAGGCCATATTAAGATACTAGACCTTCTTAATTAAACGTATTAGTGGCTAGGTATTTCACAGTTTATAGCTACCTTTGTAAAAGACTGCGCTTTTTACTTCCGCATAAAGACCCTATACTTAGCACTACTCGGTTTCCTAAAACTACTAGAACTACTAGTCCGCCTATAGACCGATATCTCTATTAACCACGTTATTGACCTGCCTAAGTGCCTTTGTAATGGTAAAACATATAGATATATCTTTGTTGTTGTTAACCGCCTAATAAAGATAAGACACTTTATTCCTGTTACTAGCCTAGATACTAAGGAGCTTATTAAAGTATTTATCTACACTATCTATAAGTTATATAGCGCTCTAAATACTATTATTTCTAATAGAGGCTCTTTATTTGTTTCTAACTTCTGGCGTTACCTAAACCAGCACCTAAAGGTAACCCTAAGCCCTAGCTCCGCATGGTACCCTAAAACGGATAGTTAAACCGAGATTATTAATACAGCAATAAATAAGTACCTACGCGCCTTTGTGAGCTTTACCTAAGACAACTAGGTAGATTGGCTCCCCTTTGCCAAGTTTACTACAAATAACCAGGTTAATAAGACCACGGAAATCTTACCATTCTTTGCCAACTATGGCTATAACCTACGTCTAGGCGTCGAACCAGTAGGCCCCTAGCCATCAGCCCTGTCTGTATATACAAAGAAGGAGTATTATAAGCTAATACTATTGCTAACCGCTTTAAGCGCATTTTAACCTAGCTTAAAGCCCTAGCTTATATCTCCCAGCGATAATATAAAGACAATACTAATATAAAACAAGATAAAGGTATAATATTTAAAAAGAATAACATGGTTATGGTTAGCCTTAAAAATATAAAGACTAACCGGCCTAAGAGGAAGTGGGATAATAACTAGAACGGACCCTAGCCCGTCCTAGCTGCTTATAGAGGAGCAGTTATAGTTAACCTCCTAGACTATATCTATGTTAATAAGTCTTTCTATACTTTAAAAGTCCGCCTCTAGTTCCCTAAAGAGATCTCTGGTTAAGCATGCATTAACAAAGAGGAACGTCGTAATATTATAGGTAGGATAGCCGAAAGGGATAATAACGGCAATATTACGGATAAGTGGGAATTTAAAAAAATCCTTAATGTATATAATAAATAAATAGACGAGCATGGCTTAACATACTATATTAAATAGAAATACTATAATGAGAAAACCTGGGAACCTAAGAAATCCCTAAAAGGGTACAAGCGCGTACTACTAAGGTTCTATAAACAACACCCTAAGAAGCTAGGACCCCCAGACTGGGTATAAGATAAGGGAGAGCTATGCCAAGGCCGTAGCCAACCACGAAGGTAATTTGTGGTGGTTAAGATCTTATGGAACTTTAACCGCTGGTTAAAGTTATCTAATTAGTCGGTTTTTTGCTAAGAAGTGCCACGCGGTAGCGGTATGGAGTCCTGCCGATTTTATTCGTTAAGCTAACTAATCAAGATTTTCCATACCCGGTATGGAAAATCGCTATTAGCTCAATTAAGGGCGGTAAGCAAAAGTAATATCTTTGCAGCAAAAATAGGTTATTTGTTTGGTTTAGGGACCAAACCTTCTAGGGAGGGGAGTACTGTTACAGTATAGTCCTGACGCGTACTGTCTTGTACTATTTCCTACTGTTGGCTGGCCCACCACTAGCGCCTTAGCGGCTGCCCCTACTATTTGTATACGATACCCCCTTTTACCTCCTTCTCCTCTTTATACCACAATGTAGTTATTCAGCCTATTAGCATTATAGCACTGTGACACTGGGCTTCCTTATAAGATAGTCTTTCGCGTACGGTCTATAGCCCCTCTGGTCTTTCCCAGTTAAAGCTTATATAGGGTAAGTATCCTATTTCTAGCTAAATAGGTGCAAATCCCGTAGAGTTATAGGGTAGGGTTGCCTGGGCGTAGTTTATTAGGGGTAGCAGTTCGCCCTAGTTGTCTTAAAAGTAGTTAATAAAGGGCCAAAGCCTCTGGTCTAAGTATTAATTCACAATCTCTGTCTAACCATCTGTCTGGGGGTGGTATGCTATGGAAAGCTTTAGCTTAATACTAAGGATCCAAGTAAACTTATTTCAGAAGGCCGATATAAACTGCGGCCTGTAATTGGATATAATAGTATCTAGTAGTCTATAGATTTGGTAGATATAATAGATATATAGTTAAGCTACCTCCTTGGCATTAATATTTTTGTAATAGGGGATTGAGAATAGGCGCTTGCTAAAATAGTTAACTAGGATTATTACCATATCATATCCGTCACGGTCTATAGGCAGCTTATAAAAGTCTATAGAGATATACTACCAGGGGCGTTCTGGTATTAGAAGTGGCTTTAGTAGTCCTAGGGTCTTATCCCATAGAATTATAGACCTATAGCAGTCGTTACAGTTCCGTATATAGCGGTTAATATCCATAACCATTCCGGGCCAGTAGTATCGGTTACCAATAATTTTATAGGTCTTATTCTTTCTAGGGTAGGCCGTAGAGACCTAGGTATAAGCTTCGGCAATAAGCTGGGTCCGTAAGTTTTATTTTTTAGCTACTACTAGCTGTTCCTAGTGCTTAAGTAGTCCGTTTTTAAGGGACTATGGGCTGGCAATATTCTTTGCCTTTTTATAGTACTCCTGTAGAGAGGGGGCCGTACGGTTTGCCTATAGTAGTTTATCAATAAGGTTAAGTTCCGTGGAGTTAATAGGATATATCTTAGCGTCTAAAGGGTCCATATTTCGTTCTGCCTGTATTTAGGGGTTAAGGTGCTCTAGTTATAGTAGTGTCTAGGTCTATAATAAGATCTTTACAGCTACCTAGTTACCTAGGTCCTATTTACGCCTTATAAAAGCATCCGTACGGTTTATAGTGCCTGGTCTATATATAATTAAGAAGTTAAACTAAAATAGGATATCCGCCTAGCGTGCCTACTAGGCCATAAGGGCCTTGGTTATTATAAAGTATTCTAGGGCCTTATAATCCAAAACTACCTTAATAGGCTTAGGGGTCCCCTCTAGCTATATACGCCAGTGCTAAAAGCTAGAGATAATGGCCAGCATTTCTTTGTTATGGATGTGGTAGTTTAGCTTAGCATCTATTATAGTCTTTAAATAGTATATAATAGGGTGCTATTCTCCGTCCGGTTACTTCTAGGAGAAAACTCCAGCTATCGCGCTATCTAAGGTATTAGTTTCTAGCATTAAGGGCCGTTCTAAGTTAAAGTGGGCAAGTAGGGGAGCCGATACCAGCCGTTTTTTAAGCTTATTAAAGGCCTGCATATATATGGTGTTAAAGTGGAATGGCTGGTCCTTCTTAGTAAGGCGGTTAAGAGGCCAGGTAATCCTACTATAGTTCTTAATAAAGTGTTGGTAGAAGTTACAGAAACCTAAAAATAATTATACCCCCTTTATAGTCCGTGGGGGTGTCCACTGGTTAATTACGGCCGTTTTCTCTAGGTTAGCCTTAATTCTGTCTATACTGATAATAAAACCTAGGTACTTTATACGCTTAACACTAAATTTCAATTTCCTAATATTGGCCTGGAGACCGGCCTTATAGAGCCGTTATAGGACTTTATAGATATGCTCCTTGTGTTCTAACTCATTCTTAAAGTAGATTATAATATTATCTAGGTAGGCCGTATAGAAGTTATTAAGATAGTTAAAGAGTATATTATTTATATATTATTGGTACGTAGCTGGTCCGTTAGTTAGTCTAAAAGGAAGTACTTTCCATTTATATATTCCGTAACGGGTCTAAAATATAGTAAGATCTTTTAATCTAGGGTCTATTCTAATCCGGTAAAAGGCCTAACAGATATTAAGCTTAGTAAATATCTTAGCTCTACTTATTTAGGTTAAAGTCTTATTAAGTAAGGGCAGTAGATAGCGGTCCTTGTGGGTTATATTATTTAGTTTATGGTAGTTAATATAGAAACGAAGTCCTCTATTTAGCTTTTTAATAAAGAGAATAGGCGAGTTAAAAGGGGCTTAACTAGGTTTAATAAAGCCCTTATTTAGGTTATTAACAAGGTACTGCTTTATAGCCTATAATTCGGCAGTGGACTGCTAACAAAGGGGGCTATAGCTAAGTGTGTCTTCCTTATCTAGCTTAATCTTAATCTTGTAGTTATACGGTTGGTGAGGCGGGAGTATATTAGATACTACCTTAGAGAATACGTCCTTGAATTTCTAGTATTAATAGGGTAGTTTCTATTCTACTAGCTCCTTATCTATAAGCTTGCCTTTCTATTCACTAAGCTTATTTTCCTTTTCCTTAATCATTTAATCAATTTTATATAAGCTAGTGGTAAAGGCAATAGTATTAGGTTAGACCAAGTTCTAGTAGAATCCTACAGCGCTAATATAGCAGATATTAACTGGTGGAAGGTCTATAGGTTTCTTTACGGACTATTATTAGGTTATATTTTATGGTTTAGGGTTTATAATCTTTCTTAGCTCCTATTCCATCTTCCGCAAGTTGTCCCTCCAGTCTATATATTTAGTATGGCGTCTAATACTCCTTACTATTCTTTGTGGCTGCATAGGGCCTAAGTTCCCTGCGGGGAGCTCCGCTAGCTTTTTACTAACCTTTTTAATCTCTGGTGTGGGTGGTATAACATAGGTAGTCTAGGGGCGGCGTAGTATGCGGACCTATTGTGGATTAAGCTATATATCTTTCTTAAAGGCCTAGTCTCTACGCATAGCATTAGCCTGGTAAACGGTGTCTACCTATAGCCGCATGAGGTTTTCTATTATAATGCTGATTTCTTTTATAAAGGAAGGGGTTAGGGGTAGGGTTTCGGGCCAGATAAGCCGTCTACTCTATATATTAAGCTATAAGCCTAAATAGGCTAGCTATTTTCTTCCTAAAATTATATTGTGGCTTCCTAGGTCCGTAATAAGCAAGGGGACGTTATACTATCTTTATTTATTAACATGGAGGTAGATCCGCAAGATCGTTATAATAGGTGTCCCTATCCGTCTATTATACCCGCGAATAGGAATTAGTTTAGGTAGTTCTTTAAGGGGTGCATTTAGAAAATCAGCCAGCTTTACAGCACACTGGGTGTTTATTAAGGCGAAGGCATTTGCTCTAGAGTTAGCTAAAGCAGAGGTTAAAACTTAATATCTATTACAGAATAAAGTATAAGGGATAGTGCAGCTTCTTCTACGAACTAGCTAACCTAGATTAACATATAATATATTAATCCCTTTTAACCCTAGAGAGGAGTCTTCCTCTAGGGTTCCTCTTTTTCCGACTCTATACTATCCTCCTAGATTAACAGAACCTCGCCCGCTTTTACATTTGTCAGGCAATCCTTTATAATATAGCCCTTTTGGCCGCAAGAGAAGCAAGCTCCCTAATTGCTAAGGGCCTATATATAGGGGTTGCTATATATAGGCCAAGCATTCGCTAGACCTATAGTAGGACTAGCTATATAACTAGCTGCTAAATTAGCGGCAGGCTATACGGCTAGTGCTATAGGGGTTGCAGATCTTACTAGGGCGCTACAGCCCGTTCTAGTAGTACTTATATTCTAGTTAGTAGAGCTTCTAGTCTTGTACTGCTTAGTACATACTTTAATTTAACGGAGGCCCTGGTTAATAGCTAGGCATTAGTCTATAAGTTCCTTAAGCATCTATACAGTAGTATAAACTGGCAGTATAGCGCGCTATAGGTTTAGGGTAAGCTTGTTAAAGAGGTCTGGTATTAGATCTTTCTAGGGGATTCAAGCCTATCTAGCTAAGTATAAAAAGCGGGTCTGAAAGGCCAAGAAGGTCTCTATCGTTTTTATATTTAGGCTTTCATAATCGAGCCAGGCATTTTATACTTTAAAGGGGTCTTCATAAATGGAAGATAGGTGGTTGATTATCTCTTTTTTAGAAAGGAAGGGGTCTGCTAAGTCCTAGGTATATCGCGGACGTAGGTATATCTATGCGTCACTACCAGTGCGGCCGAAGACGTATGCCATTTTAGCTTAGGTATTAGGAAAGTGGTCCGTATTGATTTTAAGCTTATCCTGTAGTTAAAGCTTCCAGTTGTCAAATATAGGGTCGGTTCCATCCGTAAGCAATAGGGGGTCTGCGACCTTCGCGGATCGTGACAATGCTAATGCTATACGTTGGGCTAGGGCCTTAAGGACTATAGCAAGCCTCTAGGTGTCCAATAATTTATTACTAGGTGTAGAGGTGTTTCTAGTTTCAAGTAGCTCTTGGAGCCGTTTAATTTTAGTATTAGCTGCTACGAGCTCTTCCTAGGGGGTTAAGACGGCGACTATTTCACCATTAGAGGTATTTGCGGGTCCTATAGCGGCTTTACTAGCTGCTGTATTTCTTGGCATAGTGGTAGGGGTACTAGGTAATTTCCGGTGTTTGTTTATTTTCTAGGGTTCTAGTCTATATATGTCCTATTCTTTAGGTTTCGCGTTCTATTTGTGTTCTTTTGGTTTTAGTGATGTTCTTAGGGTCCTATTCTGTTTCCTTATTCTATTCGTGGTTTTGTAGATATATTTAAGTTCCTTCTTAGGAAGAGAGAGTGGTGACGAGCTTTGGATAATGTTAGCAACTCAGTTAATTAAGGCATGAGCACGGCAGGAGGGACGCGTAAGCCTATACAATTAGTAGTCTATAAACGAGGATCCAAAGCTAGAGAAAGGAAGGAGAAGAATAGCAGCGCCGCTTGACATTTTATGCGGTCCTCGAGTTATGTAACTCGCGTCTACTATAATCCACGTCTGCTAAGATCCACCGTTTTCCACTAGCGCCGTAACAGATACTAGCTTATAACTTATTATGGTAGGTTAGTTACAGGAAATAGTTAATTAATTAATAGATAATAACTAAATACTTAAAGATAGAATTAATGGAATTAGAGCAGCTAAGGTTAAGTTACCCTTAATTAAATAATTCTTAGGGGAGAAGTTAAAACTTAAAAGGTTCCTTATATAAATGAACTTTAAGGTTATATAGGAGGGGGTAAAGTTAGCAATACCTATAGACTAAGTAGCATATGCAGTACTGTTCTTAACTAAAAAAGTACTTAAATAATTTAAATCTTACCTTATTAAAATCCAGATAAATAGAATAATAACTACTAACTAAAAAGTATAGTTTATATTTATTAACTAGAATGGGTTTATAGAAAGGCTTATATAGATATTTAGAGACCTAAAAGCAACAACTATAGTAGAAAGAAAGCTTTAGAACCTAGTATAATGCACTTTAGCAATTAAGTATATAACGCAGTTTTAGATACTTATAATATAGGTTAAGTAGAATAATAAGGCGCTTATAGCATAGTATAAATAGGGACTTAAGACTAAAGTCTAGGATGTAATTATCCTAATAGAAGATGAGGAAACTCTAAGAGAGTTAATAAATTAGTTAATTAAGATTAATAATAGGATCTATTAACGTATTCGGTAAGTAAGCTGGCCACGCAAGTAAGCTGGCCACCTTAAAACCCCACCAAAAATTAGAAATTCATACTTTAATATCTTAACAACCACTTAATAATAAATTTTAATAATTTAAATTTGGACTTTTATATACGCATTGCAGCTTCTATTAAAGTTGCATAGTAATTAGTTTAGTAGTTTTTAAAATATTATAATTTAGGGGCCAAAATAAAGCCAAATTGCTATATTTTAAAAACTGCTAAACTAATTACTATGTAACTTTAATAGAAGCTGTAAAGCGTATATGAAAGTCTAAATCTAGATTATTAGAAATTATTATTAAGTGGTTGTTAAGATATTAAAGTATGAATTTTCTAATTTTTGGTGGGGTTTTGAAGTGGCTAGCTTCCTTGTGTGGCCAGCTTACTTACCAAATACGTTAGTTCCTTTCCTTATAGTAAATCTTAGAATATAATTGGAGTTAATCTGTTAGGCAAACACTCTACCAGTTATTATTTATACTTGTTATATTGTTAACTTCCTGTTTACCTATATACCCAGCCTATTAGCGAGTTAACCATAGTATTTCCTATAAGGCTTCGTTATAATAAGAGGTAAGTAAGTGGTAATAATAATCTTACACGCTAAACTGTCCGTTTGTTTTTTTAACATAAATATAATTATAGATTTTTTTTAGCTTTAAAGAACTTTATATTCTATTAAAAATGGTGGTTAAGTATATTAGTGAACTCCTTACTAAGCGGGTTAGTAGTCTACTTAGTAATAGTTAGGTCCTTAAGTGTGCAACTCTAAGTTTTTAGGTGTTTATTATTGGACTTAATTATAATAGGGGCTTGCTGGTCCTAGTATTAGACAACCTAGGCTACGCTTGCTACCGTTTTCGCATTAGTGTATAACTTGGCTTAAGTAAGTTTTAGTATCTTAGGTTTAGTATTTAGATTACTACCATCTTCCTCCTATATAGCCAGAAGTTCCTTATATTGGCGCCTCTACTCTATTCTTACTCAGTCCTCTATAGTTATAATTATAGCCGCCTTAGTATTATTAGGGTTGGCCTATAATATAACTAATTTAAGATAGCTGTTTTTTAGGTTAAGCTTTTACTAGTTAAACTAGAGTATTAACTCCCCTCTATATATCTAAAACATTAAAATAACTATGCGGAAAAATATAACCAGTTCGCCGAATTTCTTATCTACTATTACTCTAGCTAAGTTATTCTTTGCATCCTTATAGAGACAGCTAAATTCCTTTTTCTTTAGCTAAATATTTTCTTCTTTAAGCTTAAGTAGTACTTTAAACTTTATTCCTTTAGCTTATCTACTTCTTCCTACTTAGGCCTCTTTAATCCTGCCATAATAAACCATATTAGTTATATTAGGTTCCTATTATTAGGCGTGCCAGACGCACCCTATATAGTAGGGCTGCAATTATATATAATATGGTACTCCTTAACTATATCCTAAATAAATAACATTAAGACTCTACCAGTTGCATTTAGGTGGTATTTATTCTAGAGAATACGCCTAACCTATATTGCACTTTTTAATATCTAATGCAATCTAGGGGTTTAGCTATTTAGGTGTTTTTATATACTAGTTTATATAGTAATAAACTTATATATTAGTTATGTGGTAATATAATTCCGCGTAGTAATTAGAAGGAATTAGATTAAGTGTTTTAGTGCTAATAGTTCTATTATATTAGGGGCAGAGTAATAATTTTTCTTAAATCTGGCTTTACTCTATAGGTATAATAGGAAAGTCTTGCTAACTGAATATATATTATTATCATTCTCCCATTATTCCTTATTAATCTACTTAAGAGCCTTACAAATTTGCGGCTATTTATCCTTTTTTAGTTTACTAAATATCTTAACTTTCTTATAACTAGGGGCGAGAATTATAATCTAAGGCGGGTTAAGGCGCTTTATAATCGCGCCGTCTTATAATATTATACTTATATCCTTTAGAAATCCTAGTAGGCCTAGGGTTAGCATAAAAATAACTAAGCAGTCTTACTATAGGTCTATAGGGTACAGCTTCTTAAAATTGTCTGTATAGTAGTATATAATTAGCTGTTTTGCTGCCTATAGGCATTTTATATTTAGCGGATGCATCTTAGGTAAGTGGTAGGTTATATCCCCAGCTGCTTAAGCCTCTTATATATCTATTACATTCTAATAATAAAAGTAGTTCATTAGCTATTAAGTAATTATTTATATAGTCTTGCCCGCGCTAGGTTTATTTACATAAATGCTATCTCCTTTAATTATCCTCTTTTACTTAAATGCCTAAGCTATATATACTACTTAGTATAGGCTAAATTTAAAGCTTAATACAAGGCCCTAATTAGGGAGTTTAATTAGGGCGGTCTTAGAGAGTGCTTTTAATAAAATAAGTAGGAAATACTCTAGAGTAAGTAGAAGATCCGCCTCTACTATATACGCTAGTGTACTATCTAGGTTATCCTTCCTAGCCTTATAGAGCTAGGCTAAGAAATTTTACTAGTTAAGTTCTTCCTCTATATTTACATCTTAGTTATTATTATTAACTAAATCCTTATCTTGGTTGTTATTATTAACTAAATTCTTATCTTTATCTCTACTTTCTATATCCTTAAAGTTAGTGTAATATAAGAACTAATTATTATATCTACTGGCATATTACAGCAATTTGCTATCCTCTGCAGTGATATCTTAAGGAGTATTAACGGTTAGTAATATAGTAGTAGGGTCGTCTATTATATTATTAGGCTGGTATATACCTTTAGGTTTAGTAATAGGTTGTAGCAATTTGTCGTTATCTATGGCAATTTCCCTAGTACTACTGTTACTCGCTAATATAGGCTTATAGGCAGATAGGTTACGTCTTCCCTTTACTAATTACCTTCTATATATAACTAGCTTGCTATTACTATTTTCTATAAGGGTGCCTATCGCTAATTTTAGCCAAGGGCGCTTCCTATATCTATTTAGGTTAGCCTTATAACTATTTAACTTCCTAGGTACAGCTAGCTTACTTTTATTATCCTCTGCTAGGGCACTTATTACCAATCTTAATTAAAGCCACTTATTATATCTGCCCAATTTGGTCTTACTATTATTTAATTTCTTATATCTAATAGGCTCGCCCTTACTGTCTTCCTTAGAGCTATATACTACTAATCCTAAACAACTCCGCTTCTTACCTTCTCCTAATTTACTCTTACCGCTAGCCTTATATAACGTTAGAACTTACTAGCTATTTTTTACGCTGCGTCTATTATATCTAGGCGCCTTAGATTTAATAGCTAATAGTATATTATTAGTGGTAGCGACTTAGGAGTTTAAGCTAGGAGGCAAGAATAATACTACAAGTACGGCCTCCTTTATGCTATTTTTCGCCATTTTACTAAGAGCTGCAATAAGTATACCCTCTAACTATATTGCAAGGTTTTTATATCTCCATAGCAATATATAAATATTCTTTTTAGGCGGACTATTAATATTAAACTCTATATAGGCTTATAGTTCCTCCTATAGCTTGCCTAGAGCTATATATAAGTTTCTGCTTATTAGATATAAAACTTAGACTACCCTAACTATTAACTTGCCCATTAAGCCTATAGATTAGATTTCAATCTTAATATCTCCTATATTAATTACGTTGCTTACTACTAGGATTACTAGCTAAGGCAAAGGGATATTATATAGTAGGTTTACAGTAACGTGTATAGGCTATATCGCGTATAGAAGCTAAGGTGGCGTTATTTTATTTTATACTTTAGTCTTTAGGGGTAATATATATTTACACAGAGGTAGGTTTTTTAATTTCTTAGAGGTACTTAGTACCCTCCTTATATAATTAGAATAAACACTTTCTATAATTTTTAAGATTACCTATAGTTTCTAATCTAGTAGGGCATTAGTAAATTATAGGAGTTACTTATAAAACTCCTTAATATGTCCTTCTTTTATTATTATAAAGTTGCCGCGATATATTATATACTTAGGCTTAACTTTAATTACAATATCTTTAACTATCTTTTTTAGTCTATTATAGTTTTTAATACTTATTCTAAAGCCTTAGGCAATATCCGTATCTTTAATTAGCTTTAGGTTTGCCTTATACTACATATCTAGCTTTACCTATAGTTGCGTTATTATTAACTTACTTATTTAGTTAAGTACATGCAATATTATAGTATATATTAAGTAGAAGGTGACTACTAAAGTAGGGGGGCTTTATACAGTAGCTGGCTAGCGCTATACTAGTATAACTTTAGTATTAGACATAGTTAGAGGTTAGTTATTAGAGAGATAAAAGGTAGGGTAAGTAAGGTAAATAAAGGAGAGGTAAAGTAGTAGATCTTATAATTGCCCGCACATACCTATATAGAAGTAAAATTGGCTATTATTTACTACTACTAATTAGGGTAAATATAGCTAGACTTAGTACTATGCAGTTAAATAAGGGTATAATTATATAACTTATAGGGACTACCCTACCCAGCCTATTTAGGGCTAGGTAGTAGTTTAGTACTACTAAACTTTTACAGTTTTTAATATAAGTAATTTATTAAGTGCCTACAAAGGGGTAACTAGTTATTATAGTACAGTAGAATATAGAAGGTTGTAGTCGTTATTATATTTCTTATTATTATATAAAGTTAGTATATATACGCGCCGCCAGAGTTAAAGAGCTGGCTTGCGTCTATATATATAGGCTCTATTACTATAAAGTATTTGCTATATAATAGGTAGTCTTTCTAATAGATGGTAATATATTACACTTATTATAGACATTACTATATTTCTTATTATTGTATAAAGTTAGTAGATATATACGCTACTAAAGTTAGAGGGCTAGCCTATATCTATATATACGAACTCTATTACTGCAAAGTGCTTAGTATATAATAGGTAGTACTTCTAGTAGACGGCAATATATTACACTTACTTCATAATTGCTAGTATTATTATTATACTACTATATAGCACTTAAGGCCCTACTAAGTAACTCTATCTAGAATAATAATTATCTAATATATAGGTTACTTCTATATCTATACTTAAATATCTAGTACTTATTTAAACACATGTTTATAGCAAAAGGTAGCAGGAGGTTTTATATCTTATATTATAAGTTTATATAATTAATAGTATTTTACTGTATTTTATAGCATATTAGGGCATTTTAGGGCATTTTAAGATAGTAGATATGTTATATATACCTAGCATCCAGCCGCTTAGCAATATTAACTTATCTTACTATTTATCTATTTAGTATTATTATTATTATTCATTGCTTAACGTCTGATTTGGATCCCTGTTGGGCCCACGCGGACTACTCCTTATATATATGTGGGGAGAAAACTCTATTTAAGAAAACCCTGTAATCTGTCTCCCCGCCTTTTGGGGCTCGCTTATAAGTTGCCTACGAGTCACCAGTAGTGCTCTACTACCTTACTTTTTAACCTCCTTGGGAACTACTACTGCCGTAACAAACCTATGGACGCGCTAGTATCACACACTGTACTCTACTCCTGTAGAGTTATTAGGGGGCGCCTATTACTTACCCCTTTGCCTTCTATTGCTATTTCCTTTATAACCCAGAACTGGTCTAGCACATTTTGGCTAATAAGCCACTGGGTAGCCGCCTTAAGGCCTTTCTATATTAAGAGCAGTGTATTATAGTTTTCTGTGCTAGCTGCTAAGAGCATTGCTTCTTAGCTAGTGCGTAAGGGGCATAACAGTATTACGTATTTTGGTGTCTGTCTTAGCCAGCTATATTTATACCTTGGGCTACCTACTAGGACACCCACCCAGTAAAGCCAATCTTTTAGTCCTATTATTCCTGTCCTTAAGAGTGTTGCTATTATATTTTCTGCCTTTGTTAGGCCCTCTTAGAGCCCTTAGGTATTTACCCCCCATAGTATTACCTATGCTATGGCTTGGGTTCCCCTTGCCTAAGTCTACCTCTGTACCTTTAACTCCTATTTGTCTCTCCAGCGTCGGTCTAACCAGTATTGTGTTGCGGTAGATGGTTTTCTAGTACTCTTTTATGCTCTACTTTGGCTCCTTTCTCTCCCTTACTATTGTCTTTGCTAGCCTCTTGCGCATCTCCCTTCCTCCTCTATATAGGCCTAGGCCCTAGCGCTGTACTATTCTTCTTCTACTTTCTCCACCTGTTTTCCTAATATATCTTCCCTACTTTGGGGTTATTGGTTCCTTCTTCTATAGGGCACCCTAGGGTCCCTCTATAGTTTATTTAGGCGTGTCTTGATATACTTTATAACGTTAGAGTTGCGTTTCTTTTACACCCTTTATATTGCATTGGCTTCAATATATAGTTATAGGGGGGGAATATTAGCTTCCTTCTTAAGCAGTGCTGTGGCCGTTCGCTTATACCCGCCTGTTATACTCCTAAGGCAGGCTGTTTAGACCTTTTAGAGTGGTTTAAGGAGTGATTTAGAGGGGCCTTTTTTGGTTTCTCTAGTGACCTAAATGCTAGATCTATACGTCATGGTTAGCCGGACAACTGCTATATATAGTAGGCGTAACCTCTGGAAGCATGGACCCTATGTAGAATTGACGATCCTGGACATGGCGATATACTATGCTTGGCCCTTACAGGCCGCTTACGCCGCATATGCGCTCTACTAGAGCTTGCTATTTACCTACACTCCCAATACCCTTAGGCCTTAAACCGGTTAACCCCCAAAGCCTTGGATATAGATTGTATGCTAAAGATCTGCAGATTGGTTATGTTTTCTTGTAAAATGGATTAGCTGGTATTTCTCTGGTGAGAATTGGACTCTATGTCGTCTTGCCTATTCTATATAGGTGTTATAGGCTTTCTCTAGTGTCCTATAGTTCTCTGCGGCTGTTGGCCCATATATAATTAGGTTTATGTCATCAACAAAGCCTATCCCCTGGGTCGCCCCTTCCTTGAAGGTGTCAAGCAGGTTGCTTACAAAGAAGAGGAAGAGTATAGGCGACAGAGGTGATCCTTGTGGTATTCCTGTTGCGACTGCGATAGGGGGGATCTATTTAGTATTATATAAGAGGTTAGTGTTCTACTATAGCATTTATTATATTAGAGTCTCTTAAATTTAATATCTTTATTTTAGATCTATCTAAAACTATATATAGTTTTATAATATCCTACTTCCTACCTAGTACTCCTATAAGAGATTATTTAGCTAATAATACCTTATCTCTTACTAATTAAGGAAGGAAAAGACTTATACTTTCTAGCAGTGGTAGGCTATGCTTATTAGTAATATTTTCAACAGATTATAGTATTTAAGTTTTTTTTTTTTTTTTATGTCCATTGTATTATACTACATACAATACTGCGCATGCAGCCTCTAGGCTATGGCGCTATAGTCCTATATATATGAATCCTTTCTAGGCAGCTTAATATGTACTAGTGTGGAAGGGTACGGTGTCTCTTAGATAGGAAAGTTACGGTACTATCTATCTATCAGTTAGTTAGTCAGTCAGTCAGTCTATCTGTCTCTCTATTAGTAATAAAGAAAGAAAAGAATGTATTCTAGTAGGTTCGTGATTATATATAAGGTAAGGAGGAAAGAAGGAGGAAAGCCGAAGCTCTATAAATATAGGAAAATGCCAAGACAGTAGGCGACGTCTAATCTACACCACCATATACCTCCCCTACTAAGAACGTTGTCCCCTAACGTTCTATACTATAGAAGAATAGCCAAATAAAAGAATAGCAAGAGCAGAATAGAAAAAAGGAAAGTATAGAATAGAACG
>Ga0307507_10004739_pt1 | contig 23529 bp, 27 predicted proteins | sample 7_EM_MG_FD_207223 | JGI IMG/M metagenome (GOLD analysis project Ga0307507, IMG submission 207223) | Populus trichocarpa ectomycorrhiza microbial communities from riparian zone in the Pacific Northwest, United States - 7_EM | ecosystem: Host-associated > Plants > Roots > Unclassified | place...
AGTCACAGGCTCTCACTCGTGTAAATAAATTATATTACTAACTGTATTAATGACCACTATCACTCTCTCTTGTCCACTACCCCCCTTTCGCTTGCCCCTTCGGACGGTGGTGTCGCTATCATCACTGTCGTGCCCCGCCCACGGAATATCATCACTGCCTATGCTGTCGTCGGAGCTTCCAGAGTATTCGATTGGGTCGAAGGCGATTTGTGTGCGCTCTTTGGGATGGGAGTGGGCGCAGGTGAGCGGCGGTTATACAGGCGGATGCGTGCGACAAGGGCGCGGAGGAGGGTAGTATGGCAGGTGCTTGGAGACATGATTAGATTGGGTTGGGAAAGGCAAGAAAGTTGTAATGACCGCGATAAGCAGGCACATAGAAAAGAGGCTGGTAGTAGGCTGGTGCGCTTTAGCTGAGCTCATGAGGTAGATGGCGCTTTGGGTGGACAAAAGAAAGGATTTTGTGAGAAGTGAGAAAAATGAATGATTTCGCCCGGGCTCGAACCGGGGACCACCAGTGTGTTAGACTGGTGTGATAACCAACTACACCACGAAACCTGATATGACTTTCAATTGAGTGTCCATACATAATGTATCTGTTCATGTTCAATGGACGTTCCGCATGACTGATGTATAACAAAGCACTCATCCCGGTTCTCGATCTATTCCTATCCTGTGCCCTCATCCATTCTATCATGGCATCCCCCAGCCCCCAGCACCCTTGCCCATCCGCTGTATTCGAGTACTTTTAGCTCCCCACTCCCCACCACAACAGCAATCATACATTTCCCCCCTTGGAATCATCTCATGGACCTGCCCCACTACCCTCCTCCGGCTGCACCGAATATTTCTTGCTTCTTTACCTCTACTCATCTCCCATCTCAACAAATATTCAATCCTTTCGAATCTGTTTTTAACCCTACTCAGGGACACGCTACCTTAGCACATTACCATCAAAGCGAACAACAACAACAACATGTCACTTGAAGCTGCTCGGGAGGCCCGCCGGTAAGTCATCGCATCAATGTCCTCCAGGTGCTCACTCTACCCCTTCGTCACCTCGTATTGATTTCGCCCCGCTTCTCCCCTCTACCAAATAGCCGAACCTCTTCCCCGAGCCGTTCTCTTATCCATTCCCTTATAGCTGCTGCACAGGATTCTCCTCCAGATCGACCCTCGACCGATACTACAGGAGCGCCGAGCTCGACTGGATATCTTGCTTGGTCCAACTGTAATGGTACACCTTACTGGAATTCCATGTCCTCTTTGCATGGTACCCGGAAATTGCTTCTGGATCGAGATAAGCCTTGGAACCTACCCCCAATGATGCCCACAATTTTGCTATCCGCCTTTCAGTTCCCTCACCGGCCCTGAAGCGAGCCACTCAAGCATCCCGGAATGACCCTGCCCCGCCCTCTTCGTATGATACTGGCCTCGGGCCTCCTGGGGGAGGTCTTTCTCACAAATTCCTAAGGCCGCATTACATCACATGCTGAGATCTGCATCCCCACAATCCTCTTCTGGACGGCAGGCCTCTCCTCCCCCGCTTGCTCACAATCAGATTTCCAACCAAATAACCAACGATGCAGGCGTCCCTATTGATTTAGAACATGCCATACCAAGCTCTCAGATGAACCATTCGCGAGCTCAGGGGGTGTTTGCGAATGTTGCTGGAGTGCAGGCCAATTACAACTTTTAAGGAGGAGCATGTCAATGTTGGCACTGGGGGGTCATTGACGAGCGAAGGGGGGTGTAAGATTGGGGGAGGGCTACGGTGATGTCGACGAACGTGCAGTGATTGATTCCTCCTATGAGGATGAGACTAGTAGTGCCGAGGAAAGCGTTGGATCAAATTCGCCCGTGAGCGAGGAAGCGGAGAGGAGAGGGAGGGCCGCTGCACCCAGAAATGGTTCCGGGCCCAGCAGTACCAGCAACACCAATGGAACGGAGGAGGTGGTGGGGAAAGGTCCGGGTATGATCAAGAGTATGATCAAGATTGTGGGCGATTCTGGCAGTGGTGGAAGTAAGAAAAAAAAGAAAGGAGGTGGAATAGAGGCCATGAAGGGCACTATTAGTATGCCGAGGACAAGAATGAGTTTACCGGCCGCCGCAGAGGAAGAACGTATGTAGTCCTGCCTATATTCTAGAGGTGGCTCTGACTTTTCCGATAGGGAAGGCGGTAAGTGCTAGGTATAGTGTTTGCTCCCTCCTGCCCTCGATATCGATCACAACGTCGGGTAGCGTTCCTGGAGCAACATCTCCTACAACAAACAGAGGACCGGGTGTGCATCCTTCTACAAATTTCGACCTACCATCGCATAACTCTACGCCAATGTCCTCGGATACAGAGGCACACGTTCGGAATCTGCATCATACTCAACGAATGGAGATGAGTTTGTCTCCTATCATTTCTACACCAGAGACTCAGCGTGTTATTAGGACAACTCTACGTGGAGAATATGAGTCGATAGTCAAGAAGGCGGAGGAAAGTAGTAAGTGGGTGCGAAAATATCTTGTTGCTACAGATTTGAGTGGGGAGGCTCAGCATGCTCTGGAGTGGACAATCAGGACGGTTCTTAGAGACGGTGATACTCTGATGGCCATATATGCCATCGATCAGGATACGGTGGGAGATGGTGGCAAGATTGTTTTAGGTGACAGGATAGCTGGGGAGTTGAGCAGCCAGGCTGCTGCCGTGGAAACTAGCCTTGCGGCTCTGAACATGCCTCAAGCACCCGGAACAGCGTCCCGGTTATCCAATATGGGGGATATTTCGGAGAGAAGCAGGGAGCGCACGAGAGCTGGCTGGGAGCGGTACGTTGCGGCCGAGGCAATCACTAGACTGGTGGAGAAGCTTTTGAAGAAGACGAGGCTGCAGGTCAAGGTCACCATAGAGGTGATTCACTGCGAGAGCCCGAAGCATCTTCTCACTGAAATCATGAGTTTGCACTCTATTTCACGATATATGGTAGCCTGACGGATATGATTTAGATCGACTTTATAGAACCTACACTTGTGGTCCTTGGTTCCCGTAGAAGGGGTGCGCTAAAGTGGTAGGAGCCCTGAATCACACTCACAATTACATTATAAACTAATCCACTAGTGTCCTTCTCGGATCCTTCTCAATTACCTGGTCACTAAATCCTCTGTCCCTGTCATGGTTCCGCGGAAAAAACTCCTCGATACTAAAAAGTTTGCTAAAAACCGATGTCTGGTAGCCCAATAACCTCAACGACAAGCGCCCAGGGCTTGCCGGTGCAAAAGTGGATTAATTACTATACTAGCTTAATAGAGGGCCAGTGGTGCGAGGTCTAAGATTGGGGAAATGGGGCGTTCTCAATAGGTTTCATTTTTTTTCTCCTCTCTCTTTTCTCAACATCACTCATTATCGTCATCATAGAGGATAAAAAGTCACAGGCTCTCACTCGTGTAAATAAATTATATTACTAACTGTATTAATGACCACTATCACTCTCTCTTGTCCACTACCCCCCTTTCGCTTGCCCCTTTGGACGGTAGTGTCACTATGATCACTGTCGTGCCCCGCCCATGGAATATCATCACTGCCTATGCTGTGGTCGGAGCTTCCGGACTATTCGATCGGGTCGAAGGCGATTTGTGTGCGCTCTTCGGGGATGGGAGTGGGCGCAGGCGAGCGGCGGATATACAGGCGGATGCGTGCGACAAGGGCGCGGAGGAGTGTAGTTTGGCAGGTGCTTGGGGACACGATTATATTGGGTTGGGTGATTGGGAGAGGTGAGAAAGTTGTCACCATTCCGAACAGAAACAATTAGTCGATTCACGATTGTGTTCTATCATATTGTGCGAGCGACACCATTTAGTACCCTTAATGCCTTTGAATATATACCATAACCGACCCGAGTGCGAACACGCTAGCTATATACTAGGAATTTATTTATTTATTCGGACCTCGGACCTTTGCTTCCGCTGCGGGACCTCCGTCTCCAGTCCTGGTACCACCTCGCCCCCTACGCCCTTGGGCCTTTCCACTACCGCCAGTATGGCCGCCCGTACCTTCACCTGTAACACCACCTTGACTTCCTCCCCCTCGACTACCCCTCTAGTCACCCCCGCCTTCACCCCTACCTCTGCCTTGGGACTTTATACCCCTGTGCTGTGCCGGCTTCTCCGAAGCTACCGCTGTCTCAAGTCTCACCCGCTCGCATTCTGCATCCTACCATGTCATGAATTCTTGCTCTTCCTGGATTTCTTGGAAGCTTCGCTTCGCAGCGTGCTCGCGGAGGATTCCCTTATAACCCTCTTCCTGGGGGATGGTGTCCGCAAGTGAGGGTTTGAGTGTTGGCTCCACAGGCCCCACAGATACTATTCTTCAGGGCGCCGCAGGCTGCGAAGGGACAGTCTAGGTTGCTGTCTTTAGTACTAGGCGGGGTGTGAGGACTAGCAGTGGAGAGCGCGTGGTTTGAGGCATTGGTATGGCGGATAGAACTACCGGCGGAATTGGTGTCGAAGCCGCCCGGCTCGTAGTCTAGCCGCTACCATCTCTGGTTCCCTGTATTGGCGCCTTTGCCACCGACGTGTCAGGTGGCGCAGGTGTTGAGACCTCGTTGGCCAGAACCTCTTTAAGACTGACTCGCGCACCGGTATTCGCAGCTACCTATGCAGGCTTCGCAGAGCTTGCACTCGGTTTTTGAATCTGAGTAGGAATAGCTAGCCCCGGAGACAGAGCTGCAGCAAGGGCTACTTGTCGCTTTCGCTCCCTTTGCGATAGCTAGGCGGGAGCAAGCTTTTCTTCAGAAGACAGGCCGATTGATAAATTGGATTTCCTGGATGAAGATGCTTGCTTCATTACCTCCTTCATATCTAGCCTCCTGTCTCCCAATAAGGCTGGAGGAGCACCCCATGGTTTTGATGGTGTAGTTGAGGTTTTGGTTGGAGAGGGCAACTCACGCGAACGAGGTGAATCACTAGCTAGAAATTGTGGGCCTGGATTGGGTGAAGAGGTATCAATGCTATTACCGTTTACATCCCCCCAGCTGCTTGATGTTCTCGGCACACCAGAGGTTGGGCTAGGATGCCATCCTGTTCTAGGTAATTTTGGACGGAGTCCCCGGAGAAGCCCCTGCAATTTGAAGTCCCACCCCCTCAGCCTTGGGTGCCTTGAGAACAAAGCTAATTCTGGAGCCTTCCCCATCCATATCGAAGATCATTTCCCCACCGGCGTATTGCTCAATAGCCGGACTAGCCCCTACTCTAATAGACTCCTTGCTCGCTTTCCTTTTCCCTTTTGAACATGAGGAGATCCGAAAGATTTCAGAGTCTCGGTATAGCTTTCCACCCGGCTGTTCTTGAGTGAAGTGGAGAGAGGGGCAGTATCACTTTCTTTCAGTGAATAGGACGCGATCAGAGCTTCCTTTTCCTTAGCTGCTGCCTCGAGCATATTAGGATATATCTCTCGAAGTAGGTTTTCTTGAACACCGGTTCGGGAGTGTGGGAAAAGTTGCTGTTGAACTGACTTCACAACCCTATCTAGGTCCATTATAAGATAGGCATCTAATTCGTCAAGAAGGCTAGGCGATTTAGGCAAGGTATAAAAAGGTAAAATATCAATCACTTACTGATTTTCAGCCATAGTCTCCATATTTAAGCAGACGTATTGCATGCACATATCCTTAAAACCATTCTCTGAACAGCCGGCCAAAGCCATCAATATATATACAGCCTTCCTCGTGTTAACTATCGCTATGCCGAAGTTAGAGTCAAGCCACGGATACATTAGATGACCAAGGAACCACTTACCATAGCATCATATAATCTTTCGATACACTTGGCATATCCTGCCCAGCATCAACTGATTCGCAACACTGATTACCTCCCAGACAAGGTCTATGAATTCTTCAACCTTTTGACTTTCCTTCCTTTCATGATGACTCAATGGACCAACACACTTTCCCTACTAGCAAATTCGATTATCATATCTTCCTATTCGTTGAATTCCGAATACGAAGGACCTGATAAGGCATTTGGAAAATCGCTTGTCATAGAGCAGGAAGGCTGAGATGCTGCTTCCAAGGCTTTTGCGAGGTGATCGAGACTGATTTTGGACGAAATCGATGAAAGCTCAGACCGGATAGCTCGATAATGTTGCATTCCGCAATTGTGAATGTTGATTTGATTCCAAATATCAACAAGGAAATCAGTGTAGATGTAGTACAAAAGGATCAGAGGTGTTTTTAATTTGACGTCTTTGAATACTATTCGTGCTTTCTCCCCGGAGGTGGTTGACGGGATGAAGTCGCCGACGACACCAACACTCCGAGGCCCCTCCACAAAGAGGCTTCTTAGTACTGGCGATCTTGCGGCAAGGAACAATTTATCAGCTGGGATGTCAATCTCCGGGCAATCTGAAGTTGACACCAAGATATCACAGTCCTCTAGCTCAGGTAATTCTACTACTTGCCACAACGCCCCTCCATGGCGAATCCATTAGTGATGTTGATTACGGGAGCTAATACAATCATCTACCTCAGCTAGGTTGAGGGCAAAAACAAGAAAAACATTGCCCATGAGAGTGCTAGACCTACTAGATCGCCATATTTCCGCACGAAATATACAATCCTAATAGACCAAAACCCCGAAAGCAAGGAAAGAAAAGAAAAAAAACATGAAGGAGAACGGACACGGGCGGGCAAAATAACTAGGGATACTATAGAATCAACCGGAATCGAGAGGACCAAGACCGCATGGAACCCGTCCCTGGTCGGCCTTCAAGCTAAATAGTCGTCTTCGTCTAACACACCCATTTGGACCAGGTGACGCCATGTCCCCTGCTCTATAGAACTCCTCAGATCATCCAAGGGCAAAAGTAGTTTGTCTGTATTGCCCCACCCCGGTTTGGCGAAGTCACCAAGCCGATCGCGAAAAAGCTCTTCAAGGGAGAGAATTAACTGCTGATCTGCATGGCATTTCGGGATAGGAAACAAGGTCTGCATATTCAGTATTAGGAAAAACTAAAACCTGAAATTGGATGGTTGTAGTTACCCTTCGGCCGCCATCCTTAGCCGCTTTACCATCCTCAAAGTGCCATACTTCTAAAAATCCTTTTTCTATCTGGCGCTTATCATCGTAAAGCGGGTCTAGTTTAATAAGGATAGCTTTGGTTATTTTACCAGCGCTTCCTTCTAGCAGTAACTTGACGTCGGCTTTCAGGTCATCATACGGTTCCGTATACCCGATTTCAAAAACGATGGTTGGCCAGAAGCGATTGCGTGGAACGATTGCACAGTCTGGAACTTTGGTACTATTGTAGTATGAGCATAACGATTTATAATAGAGAGCAAAAACACCTCACAACCTACATTCCTTGATATTGTCCGATAAATCCTCTAAGACGCCCTTCCGGAACCAGCAGGAGATCTCTCGAATTGAAAGCCCCGATGGCCTCTCCTTCAACTTTTATACCTGCCGCCCAGTCCGCTACACTGGCGTGGATCTGCGTAGCCATCTTGATTTTTAGTTGATGAAGTGCTGGACGGTATGTATATCTACAAGTTGTTTGTCAGTCAATGATTCTGGAAAATATTGTGCATACATACGCTCTTTGTCGAATATACTCCTCTAATTCGACGAAGTTTTCCGGAAGAATATCCAACACTTCATATTCATTTCGTAGGAGTATCCTGATTAGTTGATTTGGTTTCATTGGAGTACTTGTGGGAGAAGAGCAAAATGAACGGGTGAAGCCGAATGGGTTGGAGGAAAAAATATAAATTGTGGTGTTTCCGAATGGTGGAGGAGGAAGGAGTATCGTAACAGCAAATGTGGTCCGCTGACGTACATACAGTTTCGTTGAAAGATTAGTCAGGGTTTAAGCTAGCAACACCGGGCCGAGCGGGTAAGTCTCAAACCCTCCAACCACTCCTTATCGGGCCTTATTATCCGGAGAAACCTCGCCTATGTTTGGCTGTGTCAATCATGATCGGAAAAATAGGATCTCAGAGGTGCCGATAGAAAATTCCATCATTGTGGACAAGAGCTTTCTAGTGGTTGGGGCTGTTCTACTGTCGGCGCTTGGGGCTCTTCCCTGGATGGCAGTTTGTAGGGTGTGAGACTTTTCTTCCCCACTACCGTACGGTATGGGGTGGGATCTGCAAGTCTGCTTTAGCGCCGGACTTTTTTCATCAACACCCCATCCAGCTTATCTTCAGCTTCCAAGGACATCAACTGAGCACACTCACTAGCTCCTCGCTTATAACAGTACAAGTAGCAAAGAGGGGAAGATTTCTCAATATACAGTCCATAATAGCACCAATTTCTCCGATAATAACAACTCTTTTAATGTACAGAATAACTATAGTGTTGTCAATGATCAGTCTCAACTCCTAGCATGGCTATCGCCCCTAGAGCACAAGCTACGCTATCAGGACATACGGGAGGGCTGCGTGGAGAATGTGGGAGAATGGCTCATGCAAACTGAAGAATTTAGAAGCTGGCATGACTGTTAGGGTGTAGGTGAAGGTCATAAAGAAGCCCTATTTTGCCATGGAGCTCCGGGAGTCCGCAAGACATTTATTAGGTAAGGAAATTTATTCTTGGGGAGAGGAGAAAGAGAGTTAATGCTAACGAGCCACGATTTCAGCCCACTGGTAGTGGACAGGCTGTGCAATCACGCTAGGGGACAAAATACTCCTGTTACATGTTTTTACAACTATTTCGCGGCGCGAAAGGAGCGATCTGCGATTAATATGCTTGGTTCCTTGCTAAAACAGGTCGTTTAGAAGAGATCCCGGAGGAGATATCATGGGCCTTTCTAGAGCAGGAAATTGCTGTGGTGAACGAAGACTGCTGCTTCTGGATATAGTGAAGATACTACAGGCCATCACGTCCTAACTCCGCACATTTGTAGGCAGTGACGCACTGGACGAGTGTGCAGTAGTGCATCGAATCAAGCTCCTTGATTCCCTGAAACAAATCCTCGAGAAATCACCGCGCACACGAATATTCATCATTGGAAGTCCTCATGTTTCGGCTGAGGTGGAAAAGTGCCTTGCTGGATGAGTGATGAGTATATCTATATGCTTCAGAAAAGATGATATTATTGGATACCTTCGTGTTAGAGTGGAGGAGGGTAAAACCCCAGAGGTGATAGACCGGAGTCTAGAGGCAGACGGTTTGTTGAAAATTCACGAGAAAAAATGTCGGAAATGTACGTTTGAGCAATGATACATGGAATCCCATTCAACGCTGCCCGCTAACAAATATGCATCTCGGTTTCTAATGGTTTCCTTAAATAGAGATGCAATCTTACACGAATCGACAATCTCGGAGACGAGAAAAGCTAAACAAAATAATCGATTGATCAGAGTTGGGAGATGTTTATGGTGCGACGATCGAGTAGATAAAGGCACAAGATGGGGGGACAAATCGACACCTGGAATGGCAGCGTTGAGATGGATTGGTCATTCAGAAAGGATGTTGCAAGCGGATGAGCTCTGCCAGGCCGTAGCAGACCAGTTAGATTATCCGGATTTCGATGTCGGCAACATTCCTTTGATATCGACATTGGTTGGCTGTTGTCAAGGGCCTATTTCTGTGGATAAGGAGGCATTAACCGTGTGATTGATCCACTTTACTCGCCAGGGGTATCTTTCCGCTCATCCCGGTATTAGTAGACCTCATTCAGCAATAGCAGAAATCTGCCTGATCTATCTAATTTCTGAGCAGGTCAAATCTATTTGGACTGTTCCTTCTCTTAATACCCAGAACACACCCTTTCTAGAATATTGTTTTGTATACTGGAGGGCTCATGAGAAAAGGGAGCTCTCCGGCCCCGGGAGATTACTTGCATTGGAGATATTGAAGGAGCCTTATGGCCAGATACCGACCAAATTACTTTTCGCGCAAGCAAAACACATGTATCTTGGCGATCTTGATACCTTTCATCTCTTCAGTGGACTACACTGCGAATCGTTCTTCGGAATTGTTGAGGCTGTGGCTGGTTTAATAGAGTTGGAATATTATGATGTCAATGGAAAAGAGTTTTGGGGCCGCACGCCACTTGCCTGGGGTGCTTATAATGGCAATGAGGGAGTGGTAGAGGTTCTACTTGGGCGGGAAGAGGTCAACCCCGACATGCCAGATAAATTTGGTCGAACCCCACTCTTGCATGCTGCTGAGTGTGGATATGAGGGAGTGATCAAAATGGTGCTTGGGCGGGAAGAGGTTAACCCTGAGAGGGCTGATAATTACGGCCAAACACCGCTCGGAAAGGATATGAGGGAGTGGTGAAAGTACTACTTGGGCGGAAGGAGGTCAACCCTGACAAGCCAGATAATTACGGCCAAACACCCCTTGCGCCTGCCGCACGGCACACACATGAGGGACTAGTGAAAATGCTACTAGGGCGGGAAGAGGTCAACCCCAATGAGCTTGATATTGACGGCTGAACACCGCTGTCGTTTGCTGCTGGGGGTGGATATGAAGGAGTGGTGAAAATACTCCTCGGGTGGGAGGTCAATCCCGACAAGACAGATAATTAAGGCCAAACACCGCTCTTGTATGTCGCTTGGGATGGATATCAGAGAGTGGTGGAAATACTGCTCAAGCGGGAAGAGGTCAGCCCGGAGAGGCAAGATAATAGTGGCCAAACACCGCTCTCGTTTGCTGCTCTGTACGGACATGAGGTAGTGGTGAAGATACTACTTGGACGGGAAGAGGTAAATCCCAACAATTCAGATAATTACTGCCAAATACCGCGATGGCATGCCGCTCGGTGTGGGTATGAAAAAGTGGTAGCGCTGCTGCCATCCCATAAAGTGGTAACCCCCTCTACCATTTAAGGTCGATGAGACACCGCTTTGTGGAAGTAACTGCCTCCCCCTCCCTGCGGGGCATGCTACTCATGGTGATTGCCCTGGGATATCACCCTCTGTCGATTATGGAAATCCCATGAGTGCGAATACACATACATGTCTTCTCTCCTGTACTTCCCTGGCGATTTAGGTTTGTTGTTGGGCGAGGATTTATGAGTTTCGGTTCACAAAGTTGGGTACAGTTTGATTCGTGGGGGGGTTCTTCTGTTGTGGGAGGGTAGAGTTTATAGATTGCAGATTTCGTCCTGTCAGTCAATTCTTCTCTCTGTGTAAATGCTTGCTTGTGTACTATCTGTGTGTGCTGTGCCATTTTATCTGGGCTCACCCGCTTCACTTCTCAGTTTGCAAACAGGGTTTCGCTGGGGTTTTAGCCTCGAGCTAAGCTAAATTACAGCAATAATTTCCAAGGAGGTGAGAATTACTGCTTAATTATTGGTGAAAGTAGGCAGGTGGAGAGTGGGTGTTTCTCTGCATCCAACAAGCTCTGGCAAATAGCACATTGCTCACATACATCGTGTGTATATATCCTTCTTGATGAAGGAACAAAAAGGATTTGGTGAGAAAAAAGAACAGTGATATCGCCCGGGCTCGAACCGGGGACCACCTACTTATCAGACTGGTGGGAAACCAACTACACCACAAAACCAGATTACAATATCTGGCTGGTGTCAAGCCATAATTATCTTTGTTAAGCATGGCTGAGGCAACCAGATGCGGATGATGATGTGGAGACAGCGTTCCCAAGCGTCCGTCTCAAGCTGTAGGGCAGGGGCGTCCGTCCCTTGGGAAAGACTACCATCTAAGAGGTGACTGTAGGAGCCTACAGTCCTCTCTAGATCGGTAATTCCCGAACCGTACCCGCAGTCCTCACCGGTTATCCGCAGTCCTCACCCGTCATCTGCCGTCTTCGCAAATTACCTGTAGGGCCCGTCATCAGGAGTTACCCGGCAAGTTGCGCTATCAGAGACACCTGCAGTCCCCGCCCGTCAGTCCAGGGGAGTCATCCGGACGGACGCCACGATACCGGTCCGTCCCGGGCACCCCTTCTTTTACCGCGGTGCGTCCCGCCCGCACTCGAAGACGCACGGACTTGACGCTTGGGAACACTTTGTGGAGGTCAGTACAGTAAGTTAAGACTTGCATACCGGTAGCTGGTTTTGATGATCCCATACAAAAGTCTATAGTGACAGCGGTCCTGATTTCTGAGTTTTGATGACTTCCTTATCTAAACCTTTTATCGTATCTGTACGAGCACCGCGGGTATCTCCTTTTGATCTTGTAGGACCTACTTAACGCTCCGTGCGTTCGGAGGGAATTTATAGATTTTCCCAATCTCTTGGTCTGCATACCAGTATTAGGGTTTAGTAGTGTGAGCTAGAAATGAATAGACTTCCTGTCTCTGAGAGAATAGAGTTTAGTTTAAGGAAGTAAAGAACAGGAAAGGATGAGTGGATGAGAACAGCATGTTCCTCCCTATAGGAAATACTGAGGAAGAATACAAACTATAGTTGACTGGGAAGGTTGCATCCCAGTACAAGCCCTCCTAACCCGACTCGCTTAAGTGCTACCCCCTGCATTGTCGGATGCTCCCAACTAAGGGAAGGATTGTATGCCACCAATTTTGCCAAGCGAAGCAGTAGGTACATTGACTATCCTCTATTGGCACAAGGAGAGAAAGAGAAAAACAATTAAGTAAGGAAAGACACAATGAGAGAAAACATGACGTCCCATGCTGCGATTCTTTTGTTCCACTGCGGGAGGCGTTGGGAGGTTGCAGCTGCCGTTGTCGCTTGGGGAGGTTGGCACCAATATCTCCCAGTGTGAGGCAGGGTAGCCATTACAAGCCGCAACGTGCCTACCGTCAAGGTGTCCAACATCTGCATTCCCGGTGGAGGCAGGTTAGTATCATTATGAGCGCAGTCTTCCTCCTCTCTGAAAACGCTGGGAGAGGGAGATTCATTCCTCACTTGAGTACTCAATATATACTTTATATGTGTCAGAGCGCCACCTGCCCAGGGTCTGAATCTAGGTCTCCGCAATGCCCACTTCCGCTGCCCATGTTGCAGCTCCCCTACGAAAAGTGTGCCCATTCCATGCCCCCCCTCCCCAGCCAGCTCATATCGCCAGGCTTTGTAAGGAGTAAACGACATATTCTCTGGTAAATGGTCGCTGCTCGCTGCGGGTATTGCCCAACACAAAAGAGAGGAGCCATTTGCGGCCTATGGCTGTCAATGCTAATTAGGGTTTTCATAGCTTGTACTGGACAGCCTGCATCGTCGCTTGCGGCAATTGTTAGTTAAATGCCATGTCAGAAGGGATCCGTCTTTGATGCTGGCAAGGTCAGTTCTATGTAGGCTCCCCCTTCCTGTTTCTTGATTTTGAGACTGCTTTTGGTTTGGTACCAGAGGCGAAATCAGGAACCTGCTTCGATATCAATTTGTCTGTATGTGAATTGCCCAACCCTTAGGAAGCCTGCGGAAGCGAGAGTAAAGGCTCCTCGTATGACCACATCTTGGTAATCTCTGGTTCCCAAAACAGCTAGCAGTTGAAGGAGGTATAGTCGAGTTAGTGGGGTTTGGTCACGGCATTCCGGTTCGTTGTGATCTCTCTTGATTCCTTGCAGAGTTCACTCGGGCTGTGGGTCAGAGAAGACAGTACTCTCAATACCTAAATGTAATTGACATGACTTAATCTCGCATAGATACAGTTTCCTCGTTTTAACTTTAATTGTTCCTGCTAATGAGCAAAGCCATGCTATCAACCAGGTAGCTTTTGCTGTGTAGCATGCTCCGTTGTCATGACGATAATTGGAAAGACGACAGAAGAGGGTGGACCTGGATCTGGAGGTATCGTAGTATCGGCTAGTGGATGATGCTAGGCCACACCAAAGGAAATGGGCTGCGATTGGCGAAAGGCCAGTCCTTGGTACGTCAAGAACCCACGATCCCGGAGGCTGGTGGTGGGGTATACGAGCTGTGGTGCGAGATTAGTAATCCTATCAAAGTCAAAGTGCGAGAGCTCATCTGCCAAAGCATGGTCCTTCGTTGATATCCACTCGGTTTCTATTTCAAGGTCCTGTTCTGCCGCTATAAGGAGGCAGCGTCTCAGTACATTCATTGTGGCACCCCGTATTGTGCCATTGGTGATCCCGTGTACCAAAATGCGGTTATCTATGTGCATCACTTTCTTCCTTCCCTTCCAGTACCTGCCCCAATATAGTAGGGCCTGCTCTACTGCTTGGATTTCCTTGGTATTTATGTGCTCACAGGTTCTAGATAGATATCGAGAGATCGACATGGTGAAGACGGCACCGGGAAATGGGTGTGGGAGTGTTATGTTTGAGGTATGGGAGGTTTCGCTTTCTGACTTGGTTGTCGGTATACTTGTGTAAAAAGCTCCGAGACATTTGGTGGTGGAGGCGTCCGACCAAAGAGCCATTATATCACGCTTCGTTTGCTGAATCGTCCGTTCCGGGGCGATGGCTAGTACACTCTTCAACCACTTTAGGTCAAACTGGGCTTCCTTTGTAACGGGGCACCCTATAGAAAGATGGATTCTAAGGTTGCGACCGTACCAAAGACACAAAGTCAAAGATAAAAATCAAGATAACAATTCAAAATAATACAACGGTAAAACTTAATATCGTTAAGCCTGAAAGCTTTACTCAATTCAAGTTCTTGGAGGATCGATGGTTGTCAGAGGAGAGTGTTGCTCGCGTTATAGTTAAGTAGAATAATATAAGCCAACAACACTCCATCACTACTCAGACTTCTGTAAGCAACCTGCTCAGCTCAGGGCTTCTGGCGTACTCTACCCGTCAGAGTTAACCTTCGGGAGACACCGGATGGCTCTGGCATTGATTAGTTCACGAACCAGAAGTTGCTTCTACGCCCCATTCTAAATAGAGCTGCTTGAGAGCAAGCTTCTTCCAATCGTCAACATGTCAGTGGCGAACTGTCTTGTCAAATCCGGGAACTATATGCCGGTAAGACTCTCTGGCCCATCAGCATTATCATCTTCCTGCAGGCTTCGTAGTTATTTCTTCTACTTGCTTCCATAGCTACTATACTTGATACTACTCAGCTTCCCCAGTGAGACGCATTGGTAGGTTGGCTTCCCCAGGCGCTACCCGGAGCCAATCTCCCGTTGTCTACCTCTACCATGGCTAGACGCATGCTTCTAGAGTCCAATTACTTCCCACAGATAGGCTACCCTACTAGGGGTTGCCTTAGACATACTGCCAGAATTCGGGCAGGAGTGATCGCTATCATCCTGATACCAACCGGAGTACCTCCCGGGGACCATACTACTACCCATAGGTTAGTCAGTATGTTCCTATACCCATTAGGTGTCTATTTGAGCCAAACTAGCCAACTTTCCCTTGGGCGGTCGCCTAGGTATCCCCTATATATCCCGCGAACAGCTTATGGTCGGACCGACGGCGACGACGTATACTGTATTACATGAGCATCTTCCATCCACACATTTTGTATGGAGATTCTCAACTATCATGCCGTCCTACTAGTGCGTACAGCTCCAACGTGGGGGCCAGAGAGGGGTGTTGGGACTACAGTTCCAACCCACCTCTATGCTTGACCCCTTTGCAAACCATACCATAGTCCGGTATGCCCTTGGTAACTAGCGGTACCACTGACATCTAATCCCTAGTATAACTTGGTTATAATTCTACAATGTCCCAGTATGGCTTCCCAAACTAAGGTAGGGTAACCTGGTTTCAAAGGCAGGGTAACTAGGACCTGTGGGCCTTCACTCGAGATTCCCAAGGTAGGGTAACTTTATCCTGTCATGCTTGAAATCTCTTTCGAAGCCTGTTTAATGGCCAATAAGACCTCTGTGGGGCTCTGTGTAACATTTCCAGTGTTTGTTTGTGTTTTGTAGAATTCATCCTCCAAAGAATTACTCTGTGTAATGAGTAACCTTCGGTACCCACAGTGACTTTACTTAGTCCAAGACTTGGTATGCGCTGTTGTCTACTCATAGACTTCTTATACGAACTTTTTAAGTCTATGCTGGTATACCTAGTATACCGGACCAGACTTACTATGGTAATCTCTTGGTATACCCTTTGGCCATGTAAGCAAGTCACTGTAGCTATCCTTCTTAGGGTCGTTACATCCTTTGACTTACGCCGGCAGGAATGTCGACCATTACCTTCCTGGTCCAGGAAATACAACTGCATGTTGTAAAGACATCGGAGAAAATTCCACCCTAAAGGGATAACAACGGAAGCGAAATTCATGTAGCCAGTAATTTTCTTGAGCTCATGTAGTGAGAGCGATGTTGGATTAAGAGCTGACTCTACTAGAGTCCTGGCTTTAACGAGCTTCTTGGTGGGTAGCCGAATAACTATATTCTCAGTATCCAGTTCGATTCCCCCAGAGCTACCTACGATTCCCTCCTCATTTTTCACCTCTTTGATAGCTAAGCCAACTAATTCACACAGGTAGGTAAACCTTTGGGTATAGGCTTCAAGATTTTGATCAGGAGGGAGAAAGCGCTCTATATAGTACTTGTTCCACCAGTGGAACCCAAGAAGCGCGCAATCCAGTGGTGAAACAGGAATATGCTGGAAGGCACTTGCGAACTCTCGTTTTACCAGGTGAGAGCCTTTTCCGTATCTTTGGGCTGCTGTGATAGCTTCTGTGATACTACTATATGTGAACTCCCCGTAGTCCTCCGGTATTTCGCCATGGACTGACCCGGAACCCTGCATGTCGGTTGGGTATAATAGGTGGTGGATACGACGCTTAGAGCCATCTGACTTGTCGGCAAGCCCCAGTGGGGAGGCGGTGAAGTGAGATGGTAGGGATGTGAGACTGGTATGGCATTCCAGTCTGTTGTGTTTGAGTTCAACCTTTATTCCCGTTGCGATAATTTCTGGGAACCCTTCCACTGTGGCTAGGTTTGGGTAAACTTGTATGCAATCACAGTGCCCTGTATACCCAATTCTTGCGCCAAACTCGGCTATGCCGAGGATGGCGTCAACTACCATTGGTTCCGGGTATGTGCCCAGCAGCATCCTCCATCCCACGTATTTAAGCTGGCCTGTGCACATAGGCATTGCATGCTTGGTAAATACGGAATATGGAATGGGTGTATTTGGCCGCGGTGAGCGTTGGCTGTGTGCCAGGGAATGGAAGGGAGTTTTGGTTTCCTGTGTGGGGCTTGGGTAGTTCTTCTGAATAGGAGACATTGCTTGACTAGCAGTAAGCATTGCATTATGATTATTGGATAATTGAAAAAGAGAAGCATCTTGGTATAAGCTAATCAAATGAGATTAGAATGAAATACATGGCTTGAGACAAGTAGGGGGGGTAACGTCTGGGACGGCGGCTACTAGTCTGGGCTGGGTGCATGTGTGTGCTATCTCCCAGAGTACACTGTACTGACTTGTGTCCATTAGCGGAGGTAATGTATGTGTGTAAGTAGCGGCAGTTGACCGTAATGCACTCTCGGTGATTCCAGTTACAACACCCTGGGGGTATAGCCTGGGTTAGGGTGAGGCGCCAGCCGGGTACACTTGATTGCTGATTAGCTTGAGGTGTCAGGAAGTTGTGGCGGGCTTTGAATGGGTTCTCGCGGACTTGCAAGTCGGAGGTGAGGTTGGGAAAGGCGGATGTTTTGTTCGGGTATTGGCTTCAGGTATTCCTTCGTATGCCGTGGGTGAAACACTTAGACGCGATGAGTTCGCTGTCCAGTTGTTGCCCTTCCTGGGACAGGCATATCCCTTTTCCTCCTGCTATCCTCTTTCGGTGAAACTGAAAATGGCTTGCTTTCACCCCATCCCAGCTGTACTTTTCTAACAAGTCGTATAAGTTCATAGTGTAGATGAACAGTGCAGTAGCGAGATTGCCTTGAAGGGTATAGGGAGCTAGCTTTACTAGAATTCCGCTATATGCAGCCCAGGCCTTGAAGAAGTCACTCATCCGGTATTCGCTCTCCTTTCGGTCCTGTTCTGTTTGTTCGAATTCGACGCCTCCGATGTTTATCTTCCGCTGAGATTCGGCACGGTCTTTCTCCATTGCGAGTAGGTGGTATATATTCGTCGGCTTGAACCGGTTTTCTATGATATGTGCCAAGGTACTCCGCTCCACTCCGGGGAAAAGTCTTTCCCCCGATTCTGCTGTTGCAGATGCGCTCCCCAATTCCATACCAGCTCGGGGCAGAATGAGATTATACATACCCCCTTCTCTTCTTATTGGGGCGTTGTCCTGCATGACCTCCCTTTCTGCTTGCAGCCCTGCGAGCTGTCTTTCAAGCTCCGTAATCCGAGCAGCTGTCCCATTGGATTCAGGTGGCTCCCTGGGGGTGTTCCATAGTAGTGTGGTAATTCGGGTAGGGCTTGACCTTTGGCCGTGGTTTTGAGAGTTTAGCCGAAGGAAAACTCGGTCTACAATCTCCTCCTCGTGTGATCTCAGAAGTTCACGCATATCCTCGATGCTGAATGCTTGGCTGCTCATGGGGGTGGCTTGTGGGCTGGATTCGTATAGTGTAGGAGGAATTGGTGTTCCAGACCAGAGGGATATCGCTACGCTACTTTGATTGTGCTCACTCAAGGTGTGTGATTGGGTGCCCCGCAGAGATGAGTTCTCATATTCGCTGAGTTCTCTTTGGTCACTTTCACTCTCTTTGTCAGGGCTCTCATGGTTTTCCTGTGTGTCGGGTTCAGTTTCTTGACCATATCGTGACGGAGGTTGCCGGGACCGTGTGTATTTTCTGATTCCTCCTGAGCCTCGCCTCCTGCTCATGCCAGCCTGGCTGCCTCCACGTTTGGATCCTCATCTAATTGGCATGGTATTGCTTCTCATGTAGTATAGTGGAACTCTGGGTAGAGAATTATTGGTGGAATTTTACCGGGGTGTTTGAGAAACAACGAAGAAGGTGAACTGTAGAGACCTTGAGGATCTTATGTTGGTGAGCTTAGGGGGGAATGTTGTATGTTGATAAGGTTCGGGGGAATGCTGTATACTATGTATATTCCACGGACCTGTCGTGGTGGAGCTATGACCCCACGCTACTGAGATGCCTGGCTAGGCCATTCCCGGTTGACCTCCGACGCTCTACCCGTATCCAGGGGGGAGTCAAGCGCGCTTTTCCCAATTGGCAATGGGTTTTCCCAACCCGGCATTTAACCACACTAAGGGCCCGTTTACCTAGAGACATACGTCTAACAGCCCGCAACGATGCCAACCGTTGAGGGGGGCTTGACAGCGGGAGAGAGTCCGGCAAAGTAGATGGCGTTTACCTAGAGTAGGCAACGTAAACTTTTTGACGGTCTAGCTACAAGAATCTAGGACCGTGGAAAATTGGTCAAACACTTTTGCGCCGTTTCTCAGACAACGCTTGAGACGCCACTGTCTAGCACAACTACTATTACAAATTTAATCTTTAGAAAGAGACAGACAGTTGAAGATATGTAAAGAAAACAGAATTGTTGCACGTGTAGCTAATATACTGTCTAGTATATAACTGAAAGCCCGTTTACCTAACTGACTTTCTTTGATGGTCGGCACTGCTTCTGGTTGCTAGACGGTCCTCTATAGGTAAACGGGCCCTAAAAAGCTGCGAAATCCGAACACTGATGAGGGGAATACCAGTGTGATGTGTAACCGGTAAATTGTATTAGTGTGGTAAACCCGGGCAATTCTACGTGACCCAAAGCACTGAGCTGAATTGAAAAGCCGACCAGCAACACTTTGTCTCTGCTGCAATTACCACTCCTGCTTCTCACAACCTTAAAACACCACAACCAACAGCCTTTAGTACTTATACCACGCAAGAGAAATAACGTTCTTCAATATATACAGCTGGGTAGGGGGAAGAGGACTCTCTGCACCCACCAAGCAATTGAGTCTCCTCCCAATCCTCTCGGCCTATCAAACTCGAGCCCCGAGGGGACCACCCGATATTAATTACTATCTCACTGAGGGGTTAGAGGGTGTAGAACACCAGGAATATCGTGATATAACCTCATGTATGAAGGCTATTGATTCACAAGCCAGCCGATTAGGTTCTGGTAACCCCGACGAATCAGCCAGCCAGTACATCGTTTTTTCGCATGTGACCCAAGAGGAACTTTCTAATATCGATCCTATTCGCGACACTAACCATAAACGACTCCGCTTCCTTTACGTCAACGAGCCAAAAGCATTGATTGTCACAATTATGCCCGAAATAGCGCACCAATTAGCTGCCAGGGAGTTCGGGTACGCCTTCAGAATCAAGGCTCAAGAGATGCCTCTTGGACGTGCTCTTGCTGATATAGGTGGTACAAGGTATCGTGGCATTTCAAGCGGAAAAGAAGCAGATGGGGGATTCAAACCTTGGTCAGCTCGCCCTCGCGCAACTGATTGGCCAACTGTTGTCTGTGAGTGTGGTGTTTCTCAATCAGCTCCACACTTGAAGGCCGATGGTCGCTGGTGGCTAGAAAACTCGAGGGGACAGGTGTATACGGCTCTTCTCTTTTTTGTATCCAAGTTCGCCAGAACCATCCGTATCGAGCATTGGGAAGCGAAAACACTACCAAAACAAATGGTGGTACAAAGCTGCCGTCACCCTCTTGCGATCATACCGAAAATTGAAGCCAAAATCCTCATTGACACACATTCTATCACGGGAGCTGCCTTGGAACTCGACTTCCAGAAAATATTCTTTCGCGCACCAGTCGTAGCCGCAGGTGAAAGGAATTTCACTTTCACTATACAGGATATCAGAGATTATTATGAGAGTGTCTGGCGCGTTGCGCAATAAGTGAAGCTCTCAATGCGAATACTCTTTGTCAGCCTTGTCCACCTTCTGCTTGAAACTACAAATAAACTTGATTGCCTGGGTCGCTTAAGGAGTAATCAGAGTAGAAGCAACAGTGGGTGGGCAATGCGGTGGATGGGCATGTGGGGGGTGGGTGGTTTGTGTCTTTGGGTGATATGGATGGACTGGCGGAGGTTTGAGAAGGCTGATATCTCACTTTGTTTTTGGTTTTGTACCTGTGACTCGTTTGTTTCAAAAATCCCCGCTCTACCAAAATCTTCCATAGTCGAATGCAGGGTGGGCGAACACTCTCGTAACTTGGATAAATGGTAGTTCCTATTTTTCTGTGATCACTATCTCTCGTTGGCTTCTTCCATTCTCGCTTGTCCCTTCAACCGTTTCTCCTTTCTCAGGGCATCCAAACAAGACTCGACCGAATCCTTCATCCCTTGGTCCATCATGATACCGATAGCAAAGAGCTTTACCATTCCCTTGGTAGATAAGATCTCACCACAGTTACAAGGTGGAAGAGATTCGGTAAAGATGAAGAGTGGAGGAAATGCGAGAAGAGAATCAGCATGTGTAGGTCATATGTCCAAAAGGGAACTTATGATTTGCGGAGGATAAAAGGACTTTTGTTTTCCCTTTGTTTATTGTTTTTTATGATCTATCAGACTTTCGCTTTGCTCCCAGCTCTATCTTCTGTACACAGGCTATAAGTCACTCGTTTCTTATTTGTTCTTTATCGGATTTGTTTTCTTGTCACCTTACCTGCTCGTATCAATAAAAGCTTTGGCTCTCGCACTTCTTGTAATCGAATCCGCTGTGCACCCACCATTGAAAAATTCTTACAGGAGGGCATTTGTATAAATGTGGACCAGACAAGCCCCACTGGATATTAATTTTTTCTATATCACTGAGACCACAAACACCCCGTTTATCCCAATCCACTTTTTGAAAAAGAAAGGAGGGAACTGTCAGGGCATCCTCATCCAAAGTTTGTCATCTAGAATAATAGTTAGTCTAATACTTCATGGAACCGATCTAAAAAACAAAATACTTGGATCACTTACCAGGCGGAGAGTGATGCTTTACTCTTGTTTGTGGAATCTACTACCAGCCTAGTTTCTTCAAAGGTTGTAGCCTACCCTGTAGGATAAATTGGGCTGGGTTCCAGGAGCCCCTTAGCCCCCACCTGCCGGGATCCTGTCGGTGTATTTCCAATGTGGTCATCTGGGGTAATACCAACTACACCACGAAACCAGTTAGTAGTGGAAGAACTCTAATGACTAAGAATCACGAGAGGATCTGAATGGCAAGGTTGCCAGCCGCAATACCATACTCACGCGGCCAGATTGAAATCAGAGTACCTGAGTGCAATCACCTTCGGACTTATGACGCAACCAGCCCGGTTGCGTCATAAGTGCGCGGGTTGACTCACCATCAGGTGACCCAACCCCTGTTGGCTTGGCCAAATTATAGCCGACAGTCTTCTATAAATAGAGAAAGGTCTGTACTACCCTTTCCCCTTTCTTCCTTCCTTCCTCACCCTCCTTCCCCTCACAACCAACCCCCCTTCCTTCCCCCCCGCAGCTAACCCCTTGCTTCTTTTTTTTTTTTTTTTCCCCTTCTTTTTGCTTTTTTTTACTACAAGTATGTTTCGCCATACTACTAGTAGAGTCCTCAAGGGCTCCGGGTTGCGGCCATTCCCCCCTCGCCTGCTGGGTCGTGGTCTCGCCCCCAGAATCAGTACCGATGTACCGGGCAAGAAGGGATCGGCAAAGGAGGCCCCGGAGGCACCGGCAAAAGGGGCACCGGAGGTACCCGCGGCCAGGGCAATGGCCGCACAGGGGGCACCGGCATCTGTTAGCCCTGTATGATAATCTTTCTTTCTTTCCTTTCTTTCCTTTCTTTTTTCTTTTTTCTTTTTTCTTTTTTCTCTTTCCTTTTTTCTTTTTTCTTTTCCCTTTTTCTTTTTTCTTTTTTTTCTCTTAACTTTTAATATTTAATAGTGGGAAATCAGTACCCGCTTGCACGATTTTTTCGAGGTTTTTTCTTTCCCTCCTTACTCTCATTTATTATATGGTAAAGGGCTAACTAATTGGATGATGCTGTAGGACGTCCATCGCCGTGAAGTCGACTTAGTCCGGCAACTCTCGTCGGCACAGACTACTATACAATCGGTTCCAAGAGATATTGCCATTGTGGTGGCAGTATTAATCGGTGCCGCTGGAGTAAGTCTTGTCTCACTTTTTTTTTAAAAAAAACAATTACTGTTTTCGCCAGTACTAAGAGTCTTATAGGTGGGAGCTTATGTTATTGATATGTGGGAGAAGCGCCTCCCCGCCGCTGTTGTTGCGGTTCTGGTCGAAAAAAATGTAAGAACTGTTTCCACCCTTATTTTTATTTATTTGTTTATTTTTATTTATTTATTTTTATCTTATTTTATTCTTATTTTATTTTATTTTATTTTTTCTTTTTCTTTCAAATATTCTTAATATTCTTACCAACATAACGGGAAGCTGATGCTCACCCCCCCCGGCAACACCACCGAAAACCCGCCCCCGGTCGCCACCCCAACCCCCCCCACCAAGACCTGAACCTCCATCCCCGGAATCGCAATTGGGGGTTCTTTTTTTAAAAAAGTATGTACAGCGATTGGTATCAGGGGGTTCTTTTTTTTAAAAAAAGTATGTTTGGCGATTGGTACCATGAGGGGGTTTTTTCTTTTTTTTTAAAAAAAAAAAAAGTTTGTTTGGCGATTGACATCGGGGGGGTATTTTTGTTTTTTGTAAAAAAAACAAGTTTGACTGGACACCGGTGTGGGGTGTTTCTGTATACTTCCCCTTTCCGGATGGTGTTCTGACCGAGACTGCTTGTGGTGGTAAAACTACGATCGTGACCCACTCGCTAT
>Ga0307507_10004740_pt1 | contig 23528 bp, 38 predicted proteins | sample 7_EM_MG_FD_207223 | JGI IMG/M metagenome (GOLD analysis project Ga0307507, IMG submission 207223) | Populus trichocarpa ectomycorrhiza microbial communities from riparian zone in the Pacific Northwest, United States - 7_EM | ecosystem: Host-associated > Plants > Roots > Unclassified | place...
CTTCGCGTCCTTCGCCTACTTCCTTCCTGGACCATTTGCGAGCAGACTTGGGCCAATTCCCACTCTTTTGTCTCCACTTTACGGATTACCGCAGGAAGAGCATGGGCACGACGCGTTACTGATTACGCACCATCGAAATCAGTTCGAAAACGTGGCGTTCGAACAAATGTTGATGGTCAAGTCGCTTGTCCTCCACGGGGAGGGGACGCCTCTCATATGTACTCATAATTCCGTCCTGTTTTTACGAAAATACTTACGATTTTGTAGTTCAGGGAGCAATCCCCATCTTCTAAAGCCGAAAACCTCAATGCGACATTCGGGGATGGGTCCAACGAAACATGAGCGTCGTTCTGATGTGGACAAGCGGACGAGCCCCTACAATTGTCGGGATCGTCTACAAAATGATCGCCCCATCCATGAAAAAGAAGCGAAAATACACCCTGCAGTTTCACGCAAACCTCGCCGTATTAGAAAACATTCACAAGGAATTGCCGTCACTCCCCCAATAGATAACCACGAGCCCCCAGACGCACCGACCCGCCCACCTGAGGATGATGACATCGATTTATTCAACGAGATATCATCGGAAACCAGGGCCGAACTACTATCCGTCGTCAACAATTCTCTGCCGAGCCCGGGCAAATTCATTCTCTTTAATCCAACCAGCCGAGCATCATTGTATCGCAACCTTCTCTATCTCATTGGAGTCCGGAAGCCAAGTGCACCGCTACCATCCCTGGTGGATTATCATAGTCGTTATCCTGGCTGGCAGTCGACGAGATCTTACAACGTACTCATCGACCTCAGCTTGCGTCACAAGCAACATGGGATAACTGCACACTTATTCCGGTCATTAGAACGCAATGGGGTGTCAATGAATACAGAGTCACATAAACTGATGGTCCGATGCCTTGTTCAGCAAAGCATGTGGGAGGACGCATGGAATTACGTTTGGTCACAGATAAAACGAAACTCGCTTCCGAAGGACGCAAACGGACGCGAAGCTATTCCCTTTTCTATTTGGTTAGAGCTATGTCGTGCTCCCAAGAAACGCCGGAATCCCTTTCGATGTGGAGGGTCATCAATAACACTCGAAGAAAAATACCAATATCTTCACAACATAACTCCGGCCAAGGTCCCATCGCTCGAAACAACATCCCCATTTGCCATTTTTTGTCATGTCGATCTGATGTTGAGGACCGATAGGCAAAAGCCTGCCATCTCACTCACTAAAGCGTATTTTAAAACGCTTCCTCAGTTCTTAAACCAGAAAGCGGTCCTGGGCTGTTTAAGGATAATTCACTGTCACATGGCGCACCGTACAACGAAACCTGGTTTACCTAGATTTTTTGATGTTCGCCGGACGCTCATCTCATTCCTTCAACTCAATCCTTCTTTAAGACCCAACGGTAGGACGCTTTGCCTTCTGTTCAAATCGCTCCAAAGGGCCAAAAAGTGTGGAACCGTGGCTTGGGTGCAACTTGCTAAATTCAAGAAGGATTGGGGTCCACAAGTGGAGAATCGACGCGTTTTACGCCGGGTGGCTCAGCTCGCTCTCAAGGAAGGCCGCCTCGATATCACCAAGAAAATTCATATACACGACTTTGGATCACGAGTTCGTCGACGAACGCGTTTACGGGAGGAGAGCGTGGTGGGTCGTCTCGAGGCCCCAAGCCAAGGTCGCCGCCTACCTTACCGGTTGATATATCCCAGGAATGGCAGAGAGGCTCGACTTTGGTACCGTCATAGAGTAAGGACGCGACTCAAACTCGGGCGATTGTCTTTGAAGGGCCTTGTTCGGCCATCTCAGGGCAGGCGTGCATGTGACACTGGACCCTGACCTTCAGTAATAAATGCATTATGCTCTTTTCTTTGTTCTTACTTGACTAGGACAGAACTATTACTTGTGCGATACTCCATGCAGAATTCGGCTTCTAAGAAAATTCCGAACGAATCCCAGGATTCTGGTGCTCTTGCGCCGAACGAGATACATGTTCCGGTTTGTAAGGATAACCAGCCAATCCGTCATGGCCACACTAAGTCGATCGTTTTGCATTGTAATTACTGCTTTAGAGACATATGAGCTGCCACCGCTGAGCGCTGAGGCCTTGAAGCTCGGACACTGTCAACCGTCACGATTAGCGCCTTCTCTTTCAACTCGGACTCTGTTTCCATCAGCTGCTGCATAGACTCGTATCCACAAAAATACACGCTCACTTGCACATAGCCTTGAAAAATATCCTGTCTAGTCTCTCCTGGCGATGAAAGAATTCTTTACAATGGGAAAAAAAAAACCACGAATGTATCAGAAATTTGCCCAGCGCGCTGCTTCTCAATTCTTGACAAGAAACCAGTGGCAGCTCACACAATTAACCTTCATTTTCTCGAAACTACACTTCTCTAAGATATCCGTTCGTTTCGTGATCTCTGGCTTTGGGAAGCCCTGAAATCAGGCTTTCATGGCTTCAAGAACTCTGATCTTCTCTGCGAAGGAGCTGTCCCGACGTCCAGGAATGCATAATATCATCAGCAAAAGCGGTCGTTCATCTGACCATGCTGCTGTCTATTGGATAAAAAGCACAAATCATTACCTTCCCAGTCGACGCGATTTCACTGGGGACCGATTGGGTATCCCAAAAGCATTTCGCATCCACTTTCCTTGTCGGTTATCCTTTTTGCCATGGCGTCTCTTTTTCACTACCCGTACGTGGAAGGTATGTTATCCGCTAATTCGTTCATTTGGTGTCATTTCCTTATTCTCTAGGCTGATATAGGAAGCATTCAGCGTCAGTTCCTAACATGTCATAGTACGTTGTCAAAACCCTTTTCGCTAATTCAATTTCAGTCATAAAGACCAGATATACTTATTCCCCATTCAAATACGCCACTCTTGAGAGTGTTTAAAATGGCTCCATAGTTTTCCCGTCCTGCATCTTTTTTTTTCGTTCGATGGCGCCTGTCTCCAGCAACCGTTTTTTCGCTGTCTCTTGCATTAACGTTGGTGTTGGGCCGGGGGGCACCACCAACTTATTGGCGTAACTCTGTATCCCTATGTTCATTTGTGCAGGCGACTGACTGGATCCCAGCCAGATCGCCATTGTGGACTTTCAGGGTGAGATGGTTTTCGATAAGTACGTTAGGCCGACGACAACGGTGATTCCACTTGCTTATTTTCTCCAAAACCTCTACTAAACAGGTAGACTAGGTCACCGATTATCGAACACAAACGACCGGCATAACTGAGGAGCTTCTCTATTCCTGTATGTTTTCCTCCACCTCGAAATGGTTTATATTTTGCACGGTTAGATATTACAGCAGACGCATGGGCATTCAATGACATCCAACAGTATGTCGCAAACACATTCAGAGAGAAGATTTTGGTGGGCCACAGTCTTTGGAACGACTTGTCCGGTATGACACTCATAATGCCCAGGAATCTGTCCCCTGATTCCCCTTGCCGTAGTCCTCGGAATTCCACACCCCGCAGTGGACACCAGGGACGTGGCGCTTTATCAGGTATGTCATACCAATTCAAACACATTGTGAGACAAAGTCCGAGGTCCATCTGTTCAATATGCCTTGTTAGCCATTTCGCAACACCTTGCGTTCACCTAACCAGGTCATCGGTCTTCAAACCCTCGCGTGGCAGCTAATGCAAAGGCGCTGTCAAGAAGGTCGGATTCATCCAGTGGGTTTTCTGATTAAATGAATGCCTCATGTATTCAACGCCATTTCCAGGTCGAAAATGCACGGGCAGCTTTGGACCTTTACCGTTCGGATGCTGAAGCATGGGAAGCCTCGATCGCACAAAACAATTGGCCATGTGCCCTTCCTCCGAGCACGTTTTCCCGTTGCTATCATTGAGAAACACCGCCAAGTTTCTGCCATTCGGGCTTCTTGGTTTCTGGGCTATTTTCGTGATGTCTTCCTTCCAGGCTTTCCGCTCATCATTCCTTTCTCTCGAAATATGCATTCAGCCCAAATTTTCTTTGCGTACGGTTTATTGCGAGGGACGTTGCTTCCTATGATTGAAGAGAATTACTACCCATTTTGGTATATCCTTCCCTTAAAGGGGACGGACGATCAATGATTGTGGGGATGACAATATGGTCATTTAGCATAAATCGGTTGTACTAGAGTTTATTGGTTTCGAAACGCCCTTACATGTATGTCGATACAATTTCAATCAAAAGTCTAATTTAGCTGCGCGTCTTTCAGGGCCGTGAGCCTTCGTGACATACACATGAATAACATGCGGTGAAATACCTTTTCTGCGCCGAGAATCCTCATCGTTTCCTCGTAGACAAACAACGCGGACGCATTCACGGGAAACGTTCGCAAGAATGTGGGTCCGAGACCACGGAAAAATCCGATCAAACCATCTCGCATGTAGATCTGTTTCCCAACCACTGAAAAAGAGGGTCGTTTCAAGGTCGCCGGGGTGAGTCCACGCTCTGGATAAGGGAGCGGGTATGGAAATGCCATCATGCGACTGTCATGTGAACAGTTAGATAGGACATAAGAGCGCCTATGTGGACTCGCCTCTTGATATTGTCAAATGGTATTCCCATCCCCCAAAAGACGAATGAACCCAAACCACCGGAGAGAAAATGTGCGGTTCCTGTGCTTATCTTTGAAGGATGAGTAAGGAAGGATCTGATCAAGATCCGCTTGAACAAAATACCTCGTATGGGGTCCCAACAAAGGTCGAGGAAAGACGCATTAAAATCTGCAGATGACCCATGGCTGAATTCAATTCCGGCTGGAGCTATGACCAAACTAAAAGAAATCCGGACCTCAACAGACAAAAACATCCAGAAAAAATTGCTTCTGAAGACAAGGCTTCCGGTGAACCCTGACCATAGACCACCAAGTCCTTGGACACGAATGATTTGCCGTATGCAATCAATGGGACCTTTGAATTGTCGGTCCTTCAACATTCTCTGTGATTGGAGTTGGAGTTTTACTGTGCAAGCAGAACATGAGGCCTAACCACGAGTGTGGCAGAGATAACAGCGGACCTTTGACCTGTTCTATTGGTGTGGCGATTATTGCACTGCGGAATAGGTGGTCAGCTGTGACAGAAGAAACAAGGGTGTTTTGTGGCATACCTCGTGAGTCCTGCAAACAATCCAGCCACTCCGTGACCGAGAATTGTTAATCTAGGTAGTCCCGTAGAAGGGGAAATTTCGGTCATGCCGTGTCGTACAAGAAATAGTCTATAGTTGTGGAGAGAACCAAGGAGAACAGAGTCTATTGCCGCCCAGCCCACAGCGGGTGGCGTGGCGCCTTTGTAAAGAGCGCGTACTCCCTGAAAGCAGAGGAAATACAAAACACGCGGTCAAGTGTCGTTAAACATACCTCATTTCGTATGGTTTTAAAAAGAATATCAAAGGCACCACTGTAAGTCCCAGGTGGCGCACATTGCATCCTCGTTTTGACGGTATCGAAGCTTGAACAATTTCAGTTATGGTCGACGACCTTGGGTGTTTAAACTCTAATCAGGCCGTATTGATCAGGCGACTTGCACGAATCTGCAGAAAACGTACGAAATGCGACGACACCTCACCCATGACCTACAGCAACCTGTCAGTGTTCAACAAATTGAATTCTGGCGGGGGAAATGGGGTTTTTACTTTCGTTAAACCTATAACGAGTGAGTTTAATTGGACTGCAACAACTCGATACAGGGACCTACCACTGCCGATTCCTGCCAAAGCACCCACTAATCTGACTTGAGAGGCGTTACCATCGCTCTCAGGCATCCGGCAAGAGTTGGGTGTCGAGGAGTATCGGGCCAAGTCACAATGCCGTGCGACCTCGGCACTGCTCGCCGCACGTACATGTCTCGCCTGTTCCTTTCGATTGTCCATGGCAGAACAAGAGAAGCAATGCAGAATATGCCTCGATGGTGTAGAAGCAGAGAAAGAACTTGGACGTCTTATTAGGCCATGCCTGTGCAAAGGTTCTATTAGTGTAAGCATTGACGTCTTTGGGGTTTCGCCGCTCATCTTCACAGTATGTTCATGTCAAATGCCTGAACAGATGGCGCAAGACATCCTCGTCCGACAGTGGATTCTTTGCGTGTCCACAGTGCCATTACCAGTATCGATTTGCAAGGACCCAAATATTCGGATTGGCCACTAACCCAAGTAAGTACAGCGCCAGCGCAAGTCAGATCTTCCTGAGTATTCCTCTAGTCATCGTCGGCGGTTTGTCTGGTCTCCTCTTTACGTGTATCGTTATGGCCGCGTCCTACATCACGACATTCTTCATGCCTACCTTTGAGAGTCCTACAACCTACAACAGCTTCTTCTACATCTCCCCCATTGACGTTGCTCAAGACCTCATTGCAGCGGCGTTTCGTATCATCAGGGATGGCGACATATCCGACTTCTTCACGGAGACAATAGGCCATTCTCGCAAGTCACCGCTGGAAACGGGCACTCGTCCAAACCAATCCCCACCAGGTCTAATAATGAGCTTTATTCGCCGATTTTTAATTGGCCTCCCGCTAATCGGAGCTGGGTCGATAGTCCATATGTTACTATCCTTCCAAATGCTTGCCCCTGTTCAGTTCGTAGCCCGATATCGAGCTAATCGAAACAGGAGAAATAATTCGAAAGACTTTGCTGCTCTGATCATCGTTGCATTGGTGGTCGTAGGTGCCATCAGGTATCTTATTTCTTATCCTCATTACTTCATATGTTGACATTCAATGACAGGGCGCTTTACAAGGTCTACAAACTCACGGAAAGTCTTACAAGACGAATATTACTGCGCGCAGAGGATGCGATATTAGAAGTTAACTAAAACTCATGTTATTCCTGATATCATTATCATCATTGGAGCCTCCTTCGAAAATCGTGCGTTACTTGCAAAACTAATTTGATCGTAATCACAGACACTACCAATGTCTACGCAGCTCTCGTTTCGCGTTTTCGTACAGTGCTCGCGTTTCAGTGCGGCTGGGCTCGAGTTCAGAGATATAATGATCGATTGCAGAATCCATGCGAGCAACGGGAAACTCCACTCTAAGCGCCTTTGCTTGAGGCCGAGTTGCTTCAGCAATCCAGTCAGTAAGAAGGACGGCAATCTCGGATGAGATCGTCTGAACGTTTGCTTGATCGTTGAATGGAGGAACCTTTCCGAGCATCAGGATCCCAAGTGAGAAATTGATTATTAAAAGCTGACCTGTGATTCGTACATTTCATTGAAGACATCCCATATTTCTGCGAACTGCACACCACACTGAATAAGGAGTCGAGCAGCCCATCCAGTGGGGAGTACTGCCATGTTGGCGAGGAGAAATCGAACGATTAGAGAGGCGATATACCCTAACCAGACGACATTAGGATAAAAAAGAAAGGACAGTACAGCACACTCACGTAGAGGGAATGCACCCTCAGAAGGGTAAAAACGCTGTCCGAGCGGAATGACGCGCGATATAATAATATCGGCCCTTTCCGCTGGCACATCGGTTTCCTCCATAACTAAATTCCGATGAGATAGAACATGGAAGATGGTATGAAAGTCACATACTTTCATCAAAAATCTGATTCCAAATTGGTCTCACGACGCTCTCATCCCGATGATCTGATACGTGTAAACAAAGCAGTTTAATGGCCGGAAGATCGAAGGGAATGGCAAACTTTTGGTATAACTATGTAGTATTCCAGTCAACAATCCTAGATGTTTGGATAAAAACAACTTTACATCTGTCATGGTGAATAGCAGTTTTGACAACATCTTGATGCGTTCTCCAACTTCAGGAGCATCGTTCAGATGAGGAAGAAGTGTGTTGTAGATCTCGAGCTGAACTTGTGCGACATCAAGCTTCTCCTCCAAATCTGTGAGGAATGTAATTGCCGTTTCGTGCCTCCCTCCAACAGAAATTGGATGTGATTTGGCATTGGCAACTCCAAGGGTCAGGTACTCAATCCGTGAATCTAGGTCGAGCTCGAATCTGCATCGATGAGATGTCAATTTCACAATCCAAAAGAATATCACTGTTTGCGTACTCAGTAGACTCCGCTATGGCACCGAGAACCTCTGCAGCGCGTAGGGCTTGCCCATTTTTAACATAAAACTGCCAAAGGAGTTGGAACTTCTGGAGAGACGGAGGATCTCGGCGAAGGTGTGCTTCCAGGTAGGCAGGCCGCATCTACATTAATGAATCACTGTTTAAGCTTTCAGGTAGAAGACTGAAAATCGAACCTCGAGCAGGTCGTCTGCCAGATTTTTCCCAATTAACCAATCATATAATGTTGAGTGGAACATCTCATCTTCACTGGCGAATGCAAGTTCATATGCATGACTCCTTATAGTCTCAGGGTCATCCAAAGTCGGCACACCTGCGCTAGTTTGGGCCTTGGTGCAATTCCCCTCAAACACAGATAAAGAGTCCAATACGAGATCGTAACACTGAAGCCTTAATTTCACAAACGCAAAACGAGGGTCCTGATCCGATGAATTTGCGTGCCAGCATTCCAAACCGGCGTTGTCAGGGTCTTGAGCTTGCGCGCTGTTGAGTGGAAGCTCAATCGCCCCTTTCGCATACCCAAGCTGTTGAAAATCTCCAATGACTTCTCTCAGCTTATCAAACTCGAGTATGCGAGCTCCTTTGTTAAACAACCTGATTGTTTGGACGTGAGGACAATGTTAGACGACAAAAAGTCAAAAACTCACCGCAGTGCTTCAGCAAGACATTTTTGCCGTTCAGGTAGGTTACGAGTTTCAGATGCCTTCCGGATACTCTCTTTAGCCTTGTATAACATCACATCATCCTTGCTACAGAAAGAACCACATCGTTGCTGTAGTATGTCGCTTATTGTGTCAACCTATCATTATTTGAGTTCAGATCGTTCATCAAGATAAAGAAAACAGGGCTTGCGCTTATTTGTTGACCAATTTGTTGGTCAATAACTACGTTGACGAGCGACCTCGAAATTGTCATTCCATGCTGTGTCGTAATCAACTCTTCAAATGACAAAGCAGAAATCAACTTTTGAACTTCCGCGTCACATCTGCACATGAATCAGCTCAGATCCCGACAAATTTAAGAAGGGAATTACTTAGCAATCAGCTCCCCAAGGCGATAATCATTGAGCAGCAGTACAAAAGACAGTGCCTCTATCGTCCTAGACAGGAGGCTTTGTAGTTCGCCAACTGACTTCTGCTCAGCCTGGTTAATGAAAAAGATGATCAGCAACAGCCAACACACTGTCAACATCGTACCTTCCAGGCTTCTTGTTCTGTAATGGGGGTTCGACTAGAATTCGTTTCACTCGGTGCCGAGTGGAATAAATGAGGATTACGAGTTAAAAAGTCCTTCAACGCAAATAAGTTCTTCTGCACATTGACTACCGTCGTTTCAGGAATATTCAAAGTTTGAAGCCCAGATGATGACTGGGTCGTAAGCTTCCCTTTCCAGATAGGTCGAATGAGACGGGCAAAATAAAGGGCGAATCCCTCTCTTCTTCCGCTAAAGATGGCCGAGCCCTTATTTTCCGAGGTCCCATACATGACGCGTTCTGTCCAGATCGGTCTCTCTCCAAAATCGTAAAACGCCTGTTTTGCAACCGCTGCAAGTTCAGGACTGATAGTTGTCAATGCACCAGGTGTTTGACCGCCCGAGGGATCTAAATAAGTGTTTCCACTGGCGAGTCCAAGCAATACTGCGCAAGCCTGGTCTCTGCCAAAGCTACACCAGCAAACTTGTCAACATTTGTACTCCAAGTATATGATGTCGAACCAACCTGTCCCTGAACTCTATAATTGGTTGAACATTGCCCTCTGACTGCAGTTCCTCCAATGCAGCCTTCAAAAAATCGAGTGTACGTCTTTTCACCAAAAATGTTAAGCCAACATTTGTTAGAAGCACAAACTGATTTGGGGATTCCCCAAATTGGTATGCAAGCTCGTTTATGGGCTTTGGGGAAGGTGTCCCGGCGGGAGTGACAAGCGATGGCTTCAGGATAGCAGCCGCGGCCCAAGTTCTTCCGGGGATTGTAAGAACAGTAGCATATTCGGTAAGGGGCGGTTGATTTGCATTAACGGGATTGATGCTATATGATGATGTATATGGTGCAGGCTGCGCAGGCTGGGGAAGATTCGGCAGACCTAAAGCCCCAATGCGAGAAAGGTCGGGAGCAAGACAAAGGATAAAGTCCGTGCCTTCAATATCCCCTTTCTGGGAAATGATTGTTAACCCATCCGAGTAAGCGGAATCGGTCAGCTTTCCGACCTGAAATGAAGATGGCTTTGGTGGTACATGAAATTGAGAACCTCCGAGGGTGGAGACATGAGGTCGGAATAACCTTGCTTGCTCATCTGGGTGGATGAGATTGGGGGGAGGTAATCGTATGTGAAGAAGTTGGAGTGGGCGGACGCCACCCAAGGTGGAAGAGCCAAATGAATAACCGTATCCAAGTGAAGGACCAAAGAAAAGTCGTATCCCGCTGGAGCTGACGGCCATGAGTTGTACACCTCGTGAATCACCTGGATCGATAACGTGGAGTCCAATAATTGTAAATTCGTCTTCAGTCGTCAAATGTGGTGTTACAGGGACTTTTTCACGCAGGGCCTTGTACAGTGAGGATATAGTTTGAACATGTTGGACGGATTTTTCACTTTCTGCTGCGAAAACTGTTATAGAGTTGTCCGAATTAAGGGAATAAAAACTTTTTCGATGTGGGTCTGCAACCAATGATATTATGCGCTCTGAAGGTGAATAAAGTCGGAAACGTAAACGACGCGCCGTCAAAATCACGAAATTACGCACCCTCAGAGCCACTCGTCACAAAACGTGGCAAGAGACTTTGCACTGCACCTCGGGAGTGATCTATTAGATGGACTCGTTTCCCAAACCATGACTCCTTTTCTTGGTAATGGAATTCATAAAGATGGCCGTCTTGAACACCACGCATGAACACTCTTCCTTCCTCGGTTCCAATTACAGAGCTCATTTCAACCTCAGTTGAACTGGAGAGATCTGTGGCATAGAGATGGAGCTCTTTTCGACCCTGCAGCAGAGAAGAAGCTACTCCAATTAAAAGAACGGAGACAGGCGTGCAAATCACGAGCAGATATTTGATATCATCCACGAACATTCCTCGCTTTGGCAGAACAAGGGCGACATGTGTGATGACGTCGGGTTGGTCCATGAAGGACGCAAGTTCTTGACTGGAATTGACATCGATAAGACGAAAGAGATAGCTGAATTTAGCCATACCCATCATTATAATCCCATAAAAACAACTTATGGTCGATAGAAACCCATGCTCGGTCGATTTCTGGCATCAATCCCATATGTGAAACAACGTTTGCACCTGGGCCAGCTCAGATAGAACATTCAACAGAAAGCAAGAGAGATTTACTTGTAGTGAATTGGAAAAGGCCATCAGGAATTCCAAGAAATTTCCGTTTCTGAAAGGGGACTCTTATGTCGTCGGGAAATACGCTGTAGGATGCAGAAACTTGGTTGCCGGCTACAGATAATTCAGACTCGTTTAAGGCAATACAAACTAATATCATACAGGATGTTATGGCATCTCCAAAGTCTGGAATAATTTGCGCGTCTTTCGAGAGCTGTTCGAGCAGGACGTTGCTCGCATTTTGTAAAGCAGGCAGATCTACAGTTGCGAGTTTTTCAGGTAGCATCTGTCGTGCAGAATTGTCCCGGACTGACAACATGAGCAGCAGCGAACAGTAGAACCAAGTTCCAACTGATCGCGTCCAAAACTGCCCAATCACGTGACAGCAGTTTCACGCTGACAATGATCATGAACAGCAGGATTTCAATTCTCTACAGATCCTTTCCAGTTATAAGCAGTTCCTCCAGCTTTGTAAATAGTAATCTCCTTTCAAAAATTCTACAACAACTTTTGAAATACTCCTACAATTCGATTCTATTTCCAAACACCCAAGTACCGAAGCTAAACAGACCAGCAAGTTTATCTAGTATCAGTAGAATCAGAAATGCTCCTAAAATTTTCTTGAGTAACATAGTTGGCTTTGAAGTCATTATTCACAAACCTTGGCGAATGAGAATTCAAGACTGGGAGTGGTGCAGTCATCACAAGCCTCCTTAATGGATTTAGCGAGATTACCAGGACCACAGAAATATGTCTACAATCGTTTTAACCTCTCAAAACCCCGGAGAGGTGCCAAACTACTCACTCTGACTTTAGTCTTCAACTGCGAAGTGGATCCAGGTAGGTATTGACCTGATTCAATGGCTTGCTTCATTCGGGAATAAATTGTCTTCCAGTCTGGACGCCCGAACATGGTATGGGAACGAAGGAGAGTCAGAGGATCGTACGTAGCACCGTCATTGAGTGTGATGTTCCAAAGCATGTCTTCACCAACTCTCTGGGTAAGGTATATGTTGATTCGGAAGAAGTTAGCTAGTGGGGCAATGTCAGAGTCTACAATGAAGGATCCCTGCAAATATGACACATACGATCAGCTTGGGCCGCTTCAACCTCTTGAAGAAGGCTCTGGAACCATCCAAAGGAGGGTGCATCACGGCAGATCCAGAAAAATTCAACGCGACGCAAGGAACCAAGTGTGCCTCTCCTCTGCTGATACCAGAGGTGCTTGAGGATGGAAGCAAACGGTGTAACACCTGTGTAAATGGAGTCAAGATGCCAACAATGAACCAACAGACCCCACTAACCAATACCAGCACCAATAAGCACTGCAACCTCACAGTCGAAAACATCCTCAGCCGGCGCACCATATGGACCATCAATCCGCACTCGGGGTAAGGTGATGGATGCAGTGCTGGGGTCAATCTCGATGTAACTTCCACGAGTCAAGTCATCGTTCAAACCACCCTTTTCAATCCCCTTCATCGCAACTTGGGTCATCGAAGCGACCACAGAAGGGCCAATACCAAGAAGTTCTCCTAGGCCCCAAGTCCAATCACCCACTTGACGGATATGAATAGAGATGTATGGATCCTCCGGCGCAGACGTGATGGTAAACTAATTTTATCCATGAACAAAAGCCGTGGTGGGTATCGAGAGAAACGTACTGGGTGCCACTGAAACCGGGAGACCTCTGGGATTTGAAGGAATATCCACTGACCTGCAGTGTATTTAAAACCAGGTTTTATGATGCGTAGCTCCATGGCACCTAGGCGATATGTTAGAGGTGAAAATATCCGAAAGAGGAACTTACCACTCGGATGGATGAGGACCTTTGATAATTGGGTGGTTTTACGAGAACGGACCTCCCTCCAAACACGTTCGCCAACGTAAATGATGAAAGGCCAGATGATGAAGCGCCAGCTATAATATCCAAGGCAGTGGTCGGTCGAGTAGTAAGGGAAAGTAGAAGTAAGGTCTGGCTCAACCGTGTCACGGACGAAGCATCCAGATACATGGGTGAAGAGACCGATCATGAAGAAGAATGCAAGGTGGTGGGTATACCAAAAAACCTCAAAGCACTGCTTTCTGATCTTATGGTGTGCTGTAGTATACATTAAGAACATGATTAGGAGCATGAAATGACCAGTGATGCCACCAGGCTGCGCATAGTGAATCTGCTGGGCAGTCTGTTTGCGAATTTCTATGGCAAACAATAACGTGATGTCAAAGGACGGCATGAATTAAACAATGCTTACGAGTGCGCTCGACGTTGATGAAATTGACGTAGTGGGCGGTTGTGTGGACTGCCGACCAAAAAGCCATCGAATATGCGACCTGCTTGTGGAACCATATGCCTTCATCTATAGGAATGATCATGCTTAAAATTGGGCGCAAGACACGGAGGCAGTTGCGCAACATCGGCAGAAGGATGAGCCCGCCATCATATGCCAGAACAAGGCCAGCGCCACGAGAAACCCAGACAGAAAACTTGAGCGAATTAAGACCAGCAAGTCTTTTGTTGACTTCCTACAAAGATAGCGAATATAAGCAACCTGGATCGATCTAAATGCTCGACCCACCTGACTGTACCATCCATATGCGAACAAGCCAAGATGTGACCCGTAGAATAGGAAATTAAAGAGTAACCGTCGTCCGTTGAGAAACTCTCGTCGGAACCACGATTCAGGCATTGGTATCAGGAAAATGAATCCGGTCCCAGCCGACAAAAGGGAAAGAAAGGAGTGAAAGGAGGGTAGAATGCAAGTTCAAAGACCGTGTGACAGTTCTTATGTTTTGGCCATAAAGGTACAAGGCCGCAATCCATCAGCCAACTGCTTCCATAGCAATCAGACAATCAAACAGTAATTTATTCCTCATATCTGTACGCTACCATGGCCTCAATCCGGTGGACGTCCGTGCTGAAACTTCGCATCTTCACCTGCTGACTCTTACTCGCCTCAATGGCTAGAGGGTCAGTGTCCACCCACTCACCAACGGGCACATCGGCAGATTCAGAGGTGTAAGCCAAGATATTGAACACAGTTGGCTCGTGTATTACTGGGAGATATGTCACCATGGAAATGATTTGCTTTAGGATTGCCCGAATTTCTGATTGAATTTCTGCTTCTGGCTTAGGTTGCCGACTGGATACAAGATCAATGAGCAACACGTGGTTAATACGAAGAATCCATAATACTATTACCTTTGCTCAGAGCCCTCTGCCGTAGGTTCCACAAGCATGATGTCGAACACCCATCGTTCTAACGGTATGCGCGTATCTTTGGATATGATGGCCACGACTAGTTGGTTTACAGAACCACTCAATATCCATTCTGCATAGATTTCTTAACGAATGACGGTCCAACCCGATGTTTCAAATACGTACTATGAACCTGCGATAGAATTCTGTAGAACATCCAGTGAGCAGAAGGAAAGGGGCGGACGATTGAATTCACCTTTCCAAGTAATTCTCAAGGGCAAGGTCTTGGGTTACAAGGACAGTCTGTCCGTATTTCTTGACCATATGAAAGTCGTCCGACGGGTAAACCTCGCGTTGAAACAAAATTCTGCAGCGGTGTCAATAAGCAGGTCCAGATTGAGAGGACATTCCATACGTATTCACCGCATATTTGAAGAATTCAGTTACTAGGGCAGATGAACCTTTGAGCGTAATAGCCTCACGATTAGCCTGTCTTCCTGCCTGCTTGGTGGCCATTGTGAATGTGAAAGGATGAATGATACGACGCGTCTTGAACAAGCGTCACGTGAAAATCATAGTTCCTCACCACCGTGACCATTGGCATTGATTCCAAGTCTGCCAGAGTAATGTCGGTCGTTACACCCACTGCTTCGTCGCAATCTCCTGCAGCGACGTCTCCAAACCAGACTCAAGATTCGGGCTCCAATATTCCAGCCGCAGATCGCATCGTTATTGAATATCTTCGTGCACGAGGTCACACTCAAGCAGCCAAGTCTCTCCTCGAAGAGCTCGAAGCTGCCTCTCCGGATGATACCGCGAAATCATCAGAATCTCTCAATGCAGAGGATCTCATAAAAGCTTTAGCGGTCTTTGCTCAGAAGCCCACTCGTCCTGGCGAAAACATTCTCAAGGACTCTTCCAATGTATTACAGGAGCTCACGGCTATGGGCAATCCAGTGAATATTCAGAGTCTAATTGCAAGCATTGGTGCTGTTGGCGCAGAAGAACTTCTCACACTTGACCCTACGGATAAACACGAAGGGTTCCGGGAGCTCGAAGCCTGGGTTGATGGATCGCTTGATATGTATAGGGTATGTGCTGAAAGTATGCTCATTTAGAATTCGATAAAGCAATCTACTACAGCCTGAATTTAGGCCCATTCTGTTTCCAATATTCTGCCACTTTTATCTGGATTTGATTCAACATGGCTTTAAAGATGCTGGTTAGATTTCCCAGAGAAGTTCTTGGCATCCCAACTTACACAGCTCCTCAGCACAACGATTTTTTCAAACATTTTCTGGATCATTATTCGCATCTCATAGCTCCGTTCTTCATCATCTATCCACCCTTCTTTTACCTGCTCACGCTCAAAATGATGAACTCGCGCAACGATTTCGCAACGAGAAGTACACAGTTCGAATGAGCCGCTCTGGATTTGGTCTTCTCGTCGGATGGCTCACAGAAGGTTATGGTGGTGAAGCTTTGGGGTCTGGAGACGGTTTTACTGGTGAGAAAGGCAAACGTGGACGAACTTCAGTTATGCGTGTTGTCAACAACCACCTCCGCTTTGATGGTAATCACGGTTTCTTATCTGAAAACTGGGTAAATCATTGACGTGTCATATCAGTTACTTCCACGAACCCTACCACCGTCTCTCCCCATGCTTGGGAGGAGTCCACGGGCCTGCTCTCATCTCTCATCCCTCAAGCAAGTGGAAGTAGAACTGCATTGACAAACCCACAAGCCTTTAATGCCAGTAAAGGTCCTCTCAAACTTGGCCCCCCACCCCTTCAAGAAGAACTCAGGACCGAAACCGAGCGTGTCCTCAGGGAAAAGGCGATGCTCGATCGAGATCTGAACGCGCAATACGATGTTCCGTACACAAGGCCTCTTGTTGCACCAGGCCTCACAGCTCCGACAGAAGCTGACCTGTTACCGCGTCCTCCTGCCTTCAAATCGACTGACGTAGAGAGAGAAGTCAGCATCGTACGGGACGCAAGAAAGCGAATACGATTGGAGCCATCGGTTTTAGGTAACGTGGATCCAAATTCGCCTCAGGCGAGTACACTGCGTCCAAAGGCCTTGCCTAGCATTTGTTCATATACACTGCATGATGTAGCAGAGGGGTGAGTTGTGTGAAATCTGTGCTTTACCATGCTGAACGAGATCACTCAGGTCCCCATGTTGCACGTTTTCTCCCGACACGTCGCTGATGGCTGCAGGCTTCGCAGAAAGCTATATCCGCTTATGGAGTCTCAAAGGTGAAAAGCTGAAGGGTCTTCGGAGTGATTTCCAGTCAAGTGGGGTAAAGGATTGTGAGTTGGATTACCAGATAAAATATCGATCTGACCGCCTTCTAGCTACATCTCTTTCCAAAATACGTGAAAAGAAAGGTAGCACGACTCGCAAACTCATTGGGCACAGTGGCCCTGTGTACTCCGTTGCCTTCGACCCAGTTAGTGGCCCCGCTGCACCACCGAAGTACCTTCTATCATGCTCTGCTGATGCAACAACACGGCTCTGGTCTTTGGACACCCTGACAAACATTGTCGCGTACAGATGCCACGAAAATCCTATCTGGGATGTCAAATGGAGCCCAATGGGAATTTATTTTGCAACCGCTAGTAGGGACAGAACTGCGAGACTTTGGTCAACCGACCGGACTTCCTGTTTAAGAGTTTATGCTGGGCATTTGAGCGATGTTGATGTGAGCTATTTCTTCATTATTATAGAATGGAAAACTTAAATTCATCAAGTGCGTGCAATTCCACCCGAACTCCCTTTACTTGGCAACTGGTTCCAGTGATTGGACAGCACGTCTGTGGGATGTTCAACGTGGTACTTGCTTAAGAGTTTTCATCGGACACCAAGGTGCCGTCTCTTCTCTAGCTCTCAGTCCCGATGGAAAGTACCTTGCGACGGCAGGTAATCAAGTCTTCTCTTGGCACTGTTTTATACTGAAATACCTCGACCATATAGGAGAAGACTTGGCAATCAACCTCTGGGATCTCGGTTCTGGAAAACGAATCAAAAAAATGATAGGTCACTCATCCTCAATCTATTCCTTAGTCTTCAGCGCAGAGTCATCCCTACTAGTGAGTGGGGGCGCTGATTGGACCGTCCGGTGTTGGGATGTGAAAGGTGCTGGTGGTCCCCGCTCTACTAAAAGTCAGAAGAATGGGACTATTGTCAATGGCAGCCGGAATTATGCCGATGACGAAAATGCAGACACGTATGTGACCAACTTTCTTCAGAGTCTACTGCCTCACTATTCATCCAGAGTGGACCTTCTAGCAACATTCCCAACCAAGCGGACACCAATAACCAATGTCCAATTTACCTCCCGCAATTTGTGCCTTGTTGGAGGCCTCTATCTTGCGCCAGAAGCACGATGATGCGTTTGCGACAAGCTCTTTGGCTGTCGTTTAATATTTCCCTCGATATTTTTACTGTGCCGTAGGGAACCATCCTTCTTCGTAATTAGCACACTTCATTATACATTTTGCGGGAAAAAGGCTGTGTTGGTCCCTGCAGGTTTCAAATCTCCTCTTCCAATTTGTTCACGTGATGGCTAATGAACTCGCGATGGTGCACTGTTTTGGTTATTGGTCAACCACAACGAACATCCTCACGCCGTCCTCAGCCCATATAATCAGGTCTTTGATTCACATCGTAAACTGTAAGTTCGTTGGCTAGTGTGATCAATCTCATTGATTCGCGTGCGTCAGAAGAATGGCAGACGAGACTATGGAAATCGATGGTGCGCCTCTTGCAGGCGCTCCGAAACATGCTTCTCCTCCTGGTCAGTTTTCTGAGACATTAATGCCCCAAAGTGCTTTTCTGACATCGGCCTGTCTTTGTTGTTCAGCACCATCCGCCAAGGACAACTTTCGCGAAATCCAAGTCAAAGTTCACGTTCGTCAAGCCGATAAAGATTCATGGCTATACCTTGGGAGGGGAGTCGTCACACAAGAGGTTTACGGACAGTCATCTCGTGTTGGTGAGCTTCCAACTCTTACTTTGTGCGTTAATGCGCTGATCTCATAATTCTCAGTAGTGGTGCGTCATCTAGGAAATGGTAAACCTATCACGACATTCAGCGAGGCAAGTTTGGATTTGTTCTTATTACCGCTGGGGGATATCTTATGGAAAAAAAAACAGTCATCCGACCTTCAAGCGGAAAAAAGGGGCAATTTTGTCGTCATTGGTTGCGTTGATCAAAACAAGGTGGTGTCCTGGTCCCTGAATGTGGGTTAACTACTACGGTGTCCAGTTCATTTCTGACATCATTGTTGACAGGCCCTGAACAACTCGGAGACTCTCCGTTTGCTCGCAAGCATTGAGCTCGCTTGTCACAAATGCAAACAAGTACTCCAAGATCCTCGTCTCCACCACAAAGCTAGACGGCGTATTGAAAGGCTCATCAAAGACGACAGGCGCAAGAGACATCGAAGGCGCAAGGACCAGGAAGCCCTGATAGACGCTTTCGCAAAACAGAATCTTGGCGACCTTCCAATGGAAGCTACTACCTCCAGCGCTGGCGCTAATCCAGCAGTTGAATCATGAAGTTTATGACTGTCTTATATTTTCTCCTCCCCCCTTCAAATAAACATTCCTGTACCACTTTCTTTTGCTTTCATGTATTCTCCTTTGATGTTATCTGATAGATGTACTTCTACTTTAACGTTTTCGAAGGATTTCTGGATTTGGTAGAGGTTAGTCACCCATTTATCGATATCCTTCATGAATTGTACACCCATGAGTCACCAACCCGAAGGGAGAGACTTACAGTAAGTGACTTGTCGTTGCTACAGGAATGACAGCTCCGTTAGGAGTCTGATTTGACAATACATCAAGGCGGGCACACACAAGCAGTCGCATAAATATGCAGATAAGTACGAGATAAGGACCAGTATAGCCTGAGATGAAAGTGAGAGAAATTTTACAACGACATCATAACGGATGTTTGGTATCATAAGCGTATCCCACAGAAGAATTGATCCCGCCAGACCCATGCCTTTCAAAGTATTGTGGAGGCGATTCAATATATGCACCTTCGTAAGGGGAAGGTTCTTCTGCGTCAGGATGCATCACGTATCTTGAAGGTGGCATTCCCACGAAGGCAGCTTTTGGCTGCATGGTTGAATTTTCCCATTCAGAGGGGTGTTGATCAGGTGTCCAGGTTGGTTTTGTATAGTAGCTAAACTTGTCACCATCCTGCACCGAAGGAGAAACCGGTAAATTGACTGATGCATACTGACTCTGAGGGGAATATGAATGATGAGGTTGAGGAGGGTAGAGGGTTGGAGGAGGGGGGACTGTCGAGTCTGGAAATGAAGCTTCGGAGGCCGGATACTTGAAGTCCGAGGGCGAAAAATGACCTGGGTATGAGCCCGAATCCATTCGACGATTGGGTAAGGGATAACTAAATGACGACGCGCTACCATGGTGGTGCAAATGACTTCCTGTATCGCCGTCAGTCAAATCCACTCGAGGCGGGATTGAAGTCTTTGAGCCCTTGTTGGGCATTCTCTTCAGGAAGAATAAAGCAAGGGTGATCGCAACGGCAAGGAATAAAACCGATCCAATTATGGCACCTGCGATGCTTGCAGCTGAAATGGGAGATGGTGGAAGGGATGCGCTAGGCGGGGAAGGTTGCACACCGGTCTGCGTGGTCTGTGTGGAGCCGGGTGCATCGATGGTGGTGGAAGGCGAGGTTTTATCCAAACAACTGGTGTCGTCAGAAGCGCCGACAGATCTCAAATCTGAACTTCCTCCTTGGTGACCTTGGGAGTCGGTCATAAAAAAGATCATCGAAGTTCCACGAGCTGCGTTGACTGTCCATTCGTAAGAAAGTTGTCCTGGGGCAGGACTCATGGTGAGCGCGGTTCCTCCCGGAATGACAACCTGCGCAACGATGTCAGGTGTGAATTTCCATCATAAAGAAATAATCCTACACCGATCGTAACGGGTGGTGCGGCTCCATCATAGCCTGTGAATATGAAGGGCCTGATACATAAATCAGCTGAGAATTAGCAGAAATCTATCTGGCCAAACGTTACCTGCACTGTTGGAGATTAGAATTCAATTGGAATACAAATGCAGTTTCTGCAAAAGATGTAGCTGGTAAGGTGTATCTGTCGCTAATACATGAACCGTGCCAACTGACCTGGATTAGTCGAATTGCAGACGCCTCCCTTTGACTGCAGAACAGTGTTCAAATTGGATGTTCCTCCCGCATTGAATCCGGTCGAGTCAGACATGGTGAATAATACTTGGACATCTTTTTTGAAAGGCAGTTGTAGCGAATGTGACCCTTTCCCGTCGTTGAATGCAGAGGTTGGGATGGAGACTTCTCGTGGAGTCCCATAAACCTTCGAATCACGTTAGATGGGGTTAACAGCATGTGGATATTTCATACAGGGATGATATGTAGCTTGAACGGCGGGGTCCCCCCTAAAAATGAGAATTGAATACAGCTGAAAAGACATGGGGGGAAGTGAGCGCACCTGTCCAAGTCAACCCAATGTCGTCGCACTCTGAAGGGGGGTTGAAAGAGAAATGAAAAGCCAAAACTTGGGCGGAGAAAAGAAAGAAAGAAAGAAAAAACAAGGAAAGCATTGGGAAAGAGTGTCGATGAGAGACTGTTCAAGCTCGGGCTCAGTAAACGAATGAAAACATGCAGTATCCAGGTCAAGATGCAATAGATGATTGTCAAAGGGGCTATGATAGTGATTACATAAGCCAGGAACACCTTGGCAACAACCTGTCCGACAGCGTGGCTGCTTTTCAAACTGTACCCGATAAACGAGCCAAAGACAAATTTCCATTCAGATCGTAATATATACCAGACGCAAAATTAATCGAATTAATTGAGAATCGAACTCATCGAAATTCGTATGGCCAAATCAGCCTGGCCGCTTCTACAACGAGTGCTAGTTTCCTGATTTGATCCTAGAATAAAAAAAAGGCAATCACTGAGCTCGGAGCATAGCGCATAGGCGAGCATGTGGGGCTTGCCTCTTCTGTCAGTGGGTTCCCCTCCCATACCGAGGCAAATCCACATTGAGTACTGATACAAAGTCTGAATAGATTAAAAGGTCAATGCAAGGGTTCTCAAGGTCATAACTCACTGTCTCAGGGCAAATTCTTTAGACCTTTTTGGGTTCCCTTGACATAACACACTCACAGCCTCGTAAACCCTTTCTTTGAGTTCTTCGATGGACTCTAGCTACAGAATAATATCAGCAAATTTATATACGAGGGGTAGACCTTTTAGAATACCTTGGAATTCTTTGTTGTTACAAGACCAAGAACGACAAATTTATCGAGGGGTAGATACCTAAGCGGCTTGAAATCACCTGCGCGTTTGGTATCATATTCAAGCTGTCAAAAAACACTTAGCCAACGAGAGAGATCCTCATCAAAGTCGCGTACATAAAAGACATCCACGTCCAGTGTATTGAAGACCTTGCGAGCGATCCGTTCATAACCACCTTCAGAGAAGTGTACGCCGCCCTTCAAAACGAGTCCTATGATGAGCAAGTCCATCTCAATCTCGATACACTTCTCAACGGACCTTGTAATTCCCTCGGCACATGTGTATACTGATAGTCAGGTTTTTGGGGCGCCCAAGCGTAATGAGATTGATGGCTCGGATGTACGTTTCCAAGAGTGCTTCATGGTCGACTCCTAATTTCTTCATACCGGCTATCATGCGTTCGTCACAAAAGTAACAAAAGGTGGGATCATCAATTTGAATATGTCCTGCAAGAGGGTCAGCACTGGACCGTATACATATCTCCACCACATACGGCACCCTAGGTCATAAAGTTCTCTTATTTCTTGGCGATAAGCAATGCTCAAGGCCTTGAAGTATGCGTCTAGAAGGGCTGATTAGCCCCTTTAAGATCGCAAAGAAATGATTTTTCCCACCGTCGTTCCCATATACAGATAAATCATAGGTCTCGTCTGATCCATGACGTTGGTGAAACCAGGTGGGAGAACACATGGTGATCTTGATGTACTTGACATCCTAAGAAGGAAAAAATGGTATTATAAGTGTCAACAAAGAAAAACACCCCAACCTCAGGCGCTGTGATGGATTTGAGAAACTTGAAGTCGTCCACATAGAACGACTTGGTTCTTCTAATCTTGCCCTGCAGTACTATGATTAGCAAGGATCAAAGGGATCAACGATTCCACTCGCGTTGCAAAATACCGTCTCGGCTTCCTGGACCCCAGCTGCATACATCAAAGCGATGTGAGGCACATAATGCTAGAAGGCTACAGTTGGGAGTTGCAGTGTGTCAAAAATAAAATTTACCTTGAACGTTGATATAGGTCCTTGATTCGGGTAAGAAAATGGTGTTGTAAATTTGATTTGGACTTACGATTTGGAATTGTTATCATTCCCTCAAGTTTGTCAAAAACACCATCGAAGAAGAAGCCCCTGCATTGAAAGAAACCGTCAGAATGCCAGCCACTAACTTTTCGATGGCGGGTACCTTCTCAGCTCTCCATCAGTAATAGTCCTGATGCCGACGTTCCTCTGAAGGTTAACAACTCGCTCTATTGCTTGGTCTTCGAGAGACTTCAGATCAAAGGATGTACGTTTGTCGTCCATCTCCTTGCGCCTTGCGAATAGAGAAGCCGGTCGCAGGAAGGACCCAACGTTCTCCGCACGAAATGGTGGTTTATGCGTGTGAGACAAGACTGAGGCGCGCATTATCGGTGAGGGAAGCGACAAGGGGTTGGGCTGTCATTAACAGCTTCTTATATTTACAAAACAATTCGGGAGTATTAGAAATTCCGGTTCCATGTGGGAGATTTACTTAAGTACGAGGCGATCGCATATTGGACGAACTTCGCACAAAGCTAACTTGAAAAGCCATCGGAGCTTGAAACGCGACCAAGGCTTAGAAGAATTTCAAATCATTGAATTTGATTCCCAC
>Ga0307507_10004741_pt1 | contig 23526 bp, 23 predicted proteins | sample 7_EM_MG_FD_207223 | JGI IMG/M metagenome (GOLD analysis project Ga0307507, IMG submission 207223) | Populus trichocarpa ectomycorrhiza microbial communities from riparian zone in the Pacific Northwest, United States - 7_EM | ecosystem: Host-associated > Plants > Roots > Unclassified | place...
TATTTGCGAGAGGGGGTCTGCTTCTTGGGCGTAGAGGAGGATGGTTGTTCGGTGGGATTTTAGGAGGAGGGTGTGGGTTTTTGGTGTTGGGGTGGTCTGGAGGGTGGGTTGGGGGGGTTAGTATTGTAGTAGGGAGGGAGGGAGGGAGGGAGGGAGGGGAGGAGGAGGGTACTTCAATTGTTGTCATTTTTGGTTTTGATGGATGGGTTGGTGGGTGAGTGAGTAGGTGGTGTTTTTTTCTTTCTTTTGGCGGTTGGTGGAGTCCGGCTGGCTGGTCGATTGGTTGGTAGGTGTATATGAGTGCTTGCGGGTTGGTTAGTGGTTGTGTGTGTAGTAAGGTACCGTATGATAGCTAGGAATGGAAGAAATCTCGGAAAGGCTCGTCGATAGCTGTGTTGTGGTGTAGTAGAAATCTCTTTGGGAGGAAAGGTGGTAACTCCTCCCCAAGGTGGGGTGAGGCTCTCCGTCCCTGCCAAGACTGAGGCTACGGTGCGGCCGATATATAGATAATATTAAAGTCACGTGCATTATCTAAGCTCACCAAATATTCTTATCAGACTCACGTGACTAATATATCAATCGGCCCCTGTACCCAAACACACGAAACCCCCCCACCGATACGATACCATTACGATATGTCGCTACAGCCCTCTACAAACAATAACATAATCTCCAATTTAATCACTCGAGTACAGCTTAAGTTGTGTTTAAAATCGAATTGAGCTTTCAAAAGCGCCCATTGAAGAGAAAATACCTTCCTCTCAGTCTCTTAAAAACATAAACTCCAAACCATCCCCCCCCGAGATCTAAGGTAAACATAAACATAACTTTCCTGGAAGGTATAGTACCGGTGTGGTAGTGTTGACAGAATTCACTTGAGAAAGGCGAAAGAAAAAAGAGAAAAAGGAAGTGCATGACCGATATAAAGTGGGATGGAATAAAGTAGACAAGAAAAAGGAATAATCCAGTGATAATGAAAGAGGCAAGACAAGGAAGAAAGAAAAACACCACAGGAGAAGCATTCATACGATAAAAGTCCGCAAAGAATTGTCGGTCTCCCATCTCTACACTCTTTCCTCAAATGCGCGCCATATAACCTTCACCCGCACCCTCATCTAATGATGATATTAAGACCTCCACTTCCATAAACTCTCCCCAACCACCGCAGAAGGAAGAGAAAAGAATGAAAATAAAACAAGCAATCCATCCAAATTACGCCAAACATCAGAGGAAAGAAACTCTCGCACGTTAAAAAAAACCAAACGTCTAGCGCCAATTCTGCTTTCCAGGAAATGCCATACTCTCCCTCTCGTCTCCTTCTCTAATTTGACCCAATAGCATCGCATTCTTACTGCTGATTCGAAGGCTCCCACCGCTCGGCCCATTAATAGTCATTCTCCTTGCTCCCGTCTTGATGCCGTTACTCTTAGGACTCAACACCGTTGTCATACTTCCATTTTCCTTATCGCCCCGAGGCATTCTGCGTGCGTGTCCGATCTTAAACAATCCATTATCTGGGCTCAATTGGCTCGAGCCAGATGGGCTCCGCCGCTTGCCTGCTGGCCTACTGACGGTGGACGACGCGATTGATTTCCGCATGGCGCTTTTGGATGGGCGAGCGTGGGATCTCCAGGGCTTTGCCTCGTCTGATGAACTGAGATCACTTAAAACATCAGCGTTCGTCTTCACTTTGTTGATAGCCTGGTCGGTATCGAATGACCTTAATGGGGAGTCTGAGGGCAATGGAATCTCCGCAGACGGAACCGCCGCCAATGATTCCCTGTTTTTTGACAAGAAACCTACTGCTAGCCGGTTGTTCCTCGGCCTGATAGGCGGTTGCATGATCCCAGGGGCTTCCTCGGTGGAGAAACTTGTTGCTGAGAATGATGGCTCATTCTCAAGGGGTGCTACTAGAATGGATGACGAGTCCTCGTAGAGAATGGAAGGCTCCTCCAATCTCTTTCTTCTCGGTTCTTCTAAAGTGAACGACGAATCCTCAGTCTCATCCTGCCATCTCACACGCTTCTTCTTACCAAACTTGACAGCCTTCTTCGGGGTCTTGACCTTGATCGGCCGGGGCGAGTATCGCACAGGCGAGGCAGAATGAATAGTTCCGAGTTGAGGGAGCTGAGATGGCTTCGCTGGGGAAGCCATACTCAAGCTTACTCGGGGGAACTTCTTCTTCCGCGGCGAAGCAGGCCTATATGCATCATAAGACTCCCCCGAAACCAACTCTCCATTCGGCTTGATAACATGAGAAGCGGCATCAGATGCACCCCGTTGAACCTCGAATAAGGATTTCTTAGCCAACTCTAGCGCCTCTTCCTCCGTCACATTTGACTCGAGGATACGAGTTATCGTACCAACGGTCTCGAAATGGGCCTTAGAAAGGGCGTGAACTATGGACGAAAAGTCCACATCAACTTCGGCAATCGCATGCAAGATGTCTCTTTCAGCAGTCATCCTTAGAAGATTTGCCTCGCAGGTCAATGTAGCGACATCGGTTTCTGTAACTCCATCATGGGCCTGCAAACTCCGCAGACTAGTTTGCAAGGCAGAATCGATGACTTTCTCCCAGTTAGGTCCCTCAAGTTTTTGCTGGAGATACTGGTGGTTTCCGCGTAGATCAAGTATGACCTTTTGTGCCTCAGCACGCATCTTCAGCACGCAAGCCGGGGGATCCTCAGTTTGATAACTGTCAAATGCCTGGTCAAAGGCAGCTATCCAGGCGGTCACCACCGACGTCCGTCTCTCTACCATCCTAAGGTTCTTGAGATCATTAACCCTTTCACGTCTCATTTCTTTAGACTGCTCGAAAGCCGCTCTCAGCCTCCTCATCCCATCCTTGATTGAGTTCTCTTTGGCAGAACCTTGTCGAACAATCTTTTCCATCGCCTCCCTGGTAGAATCGCCCAACCGCTTCTTGAGCTCCTCCACTTCGCCCCGGAGTTCGTAGATCGCTTTCACATACTGGCTAACATGTCTATTGACGTTCATCGTATTTCTGGAAATCTTGGTCTTGATATTCTTTGCTCGATCCGCGTATTTAAGGGTGTTATGGGTCTCCTCATAGTGCTGACTAGAGGGACTGACGCAAACAATCATGACCGTTTTGCAATTTCCTCCTAACGAGAACTTGAGCAATCGAGTGAGTTTAGAATCTCGATAAGGGATATGGTTCGACTTGTGAGGATCGCAAAGAGCGTTGATACAGTTTCCCAGAGCTGTTTATACAATTAGCGCAAGCATAAAATACAAATCAGCCATGTTGTATATACTTACCGAGCAGGGACCGATTGATATTGGCACCTTCCAGTAACCGGTCTCCTCGATTCTTGGTGACAGATGCACGCTCACTCCCGGCAAGATCAATAATGGACAACGTCGCCATTAGATGGTTCTCTGAGAGACCAGCAGTCTTAGGCTTCTGCAGAACATTAATCTGTAAAACGGCGTGGGAACGAGATGAAGTAGCGTTTGCTTCTGTCGGTGACATTGTACGATTTTGGTTACCCATCAAAATCATATTCATGACTTGTTGGACGCTCTTTGGTTGGTGTGTCGATAGTCCTGCAACGGATATATTCTGGCCCGAGTCCTCCCGAAGCTGCAACCCCATCTTGCTTCCACCAGGGACTAAAAGATCTCGAATAGTCTCATTGTAGATTTCGAGGTACGAAAGTGTCAATTCGATTTCCTTTTCGTCTGCTAGTAATCCGATTCTCTCGAATAGCTCTGCGCAAGTAAGGAAAATTATTCCGGGGCGTTGTGGAGTTCCACTTTTATGTGAGTAATCGAGTTAGCACAAAGGGAAACCTAAGAATGGGGAGCCTTCAAACCTGATGGTATGTGTCTTTCCGCATCCAGTAGCTCCATAAGCAAACACCGTAGAATTATATCCGTCCAATACACTGTCCAGCAGCGATTTGGTTGTAGCTTCGTAAACGTCCTCCTGAGTAGCACTCTCATCGAAAACCTTATCGAAACCAAATCGCATATCCTTGACTCTCTTTCCCTGCGGAACAATCGTCTTCTGATACCGTGCTACAGGATTTCCTTCCGGGGGATCGAACACTCTGACAAACCAATCAGATTAGCCCGGATTGAAGCAGAAAGAGGGGTAGGGGGGCCAACGCACAGTACACGATCATCTATAACTTTGACTACACTTCGAATACCTTTCCCTGTAAGCTTTGGAGGAGGCGCTGCAATAAGAGAGCCGTCGCCAAAAAATGATGGTGAATCCTCAATTCGTGTCCTGAAACATCTTGTTAGCTGAGAAACTTTTTCATCCAGATACCAGGGTGGGGTAAACAAACACTTGAGCGGCTTCTCGAATGCTGAAAGGACGGACCCGGACAGTCACCGAAATCGAAGACTTTTCAAACATTTTATCGTTCAGAGTTCAGAGAAGACTGAGAAGAAAAAAATAAAAGGAGTGACAAAACAGGACTGTGGTTTCCTGTATCTTTCGAACTACACAAACAACTTAATCAATTGTCGGTTGGAGTCTGGTTGTTGCCAATGATGGATGTTTTTTTTTGGGGAGGAAGGGAGGAAGGATTGACGGGGGGGAAATAAAAGATCGGAAGGTGCGGTAGGAGAGTGAGGCGAGGGAAGTTGAAGCTTTTGACTCTTTGAAAGGCCAGACTTGCTGTTTGTTTAGGGTAGCCAAGGCGCGTGGGAAACCCTGCATCATCCGTTGCTGTAGCAACTGCAAGTATCTCGGCATTGCTCGCCCATCACTCGCCACTGCCCCCGCTGCAACGACGTGTCTCCTCTTCTAGCCCTGCAAAGAAAACTATTATAACTTAAATTAGTGTCAGGGGAAGGATCACACATGCTAGATTTCCGCATGCAAGCTCACTACACCTGGCGGTGATGGTGGTGGCTTCTTCCGTCTTGACAGTAACCTTTTAAATCTGGCTTATGGCGAAGGTCGATCACGATAAATCACTCACTTTAAATAATTCGACACAACAAACAATGCATGATTCAACCAACCACGGACCACGATGATCAGGATAGATGAGTATTCCAAAAACATCCCACTGGCTAGCCCTACCCGCACATCCCAGGAACTCCCGAAACTGAGCAACCAACCAGCCTAATGACTCCTTCTTTACAAAAAAATCATCACTCTCACTCACCCCACCAACAAAAACGAAAAAGTCCAAAACGTCAACAAAAATATAAACAGAGTTCAGCAACTGGGATTCTCACGTGGTCACCCACCGTAATACTAACCAGTCGATGCATTGCTTGTTTACCGCAGAACGGACGGGATGCGAAATTTTCAATGCTCTGTGGCCGAACACGTTAAGAGTTCGTCTAATGGGCACTTATTGTACTCTGTGCATCAGGGAACGAGAGTAAGTTAAGTGAGGATCACAACCTGTTCTCGCGTCGCGGGATTCTGGAGTGGCGAGGGCTAGGGAGCATTTGCAGTTTTGGCTGGTTGGAATTTGTTTGTGGTATACATTTTCTGCGCGGTATCATACTCTCAGCGCCGGAATCTTGCGACGCTGGAACAGAATGTATTGTATATCGGGGTTTCACAACAGTGACCCTTTGAGGGCCAAGAAGAGTAGAGGGTATAGGTATCCGTTGTCCAGGCCAGCCCATCAGGAAGAAGAGGTAATGAGAAAAAGTTAAGGACAAAAAAAAACCAACTCCCACCCAAAATAAAGAGAAGACAAGAGTGATTTACAAGGAAAAATGGAAAAGGCTTGGTTCGGGTAAAAATTGAATAGGAAAACGGCCCCCCGGCATGAATGCCCTGGGGGGAGGAGAAAAATAACAAGACACATACAAAGAAGAGTGGTATGATAGACAAGAAAACGCCTCAGTCCCAATACCCAGCCAACCGCTTTTTATACCCCCAGCCCTACTTCGATACCGGCTATGCCCAACCAAGGAAAGAACATGCTATGATTTTGTGCTATGATTTAAGAACAATAGAAGGAACGCTAGAAAGACAAGGGAAAAAGCAGAAAACACGATTTATTCATCTCGGTAGAACTTCCGGAAGATGAGATGAAGGAGCAAGTTTACGTTAAACTTGATCGTACCATCACACACCACCAAAAACTGGTTGTTGTGGAATTGCTTCTAAAGGGGTGTTAGTTTCTCGTGTGATTTGTGCTGGCGTTTTTGGAGTAATGTACCTGTAATAGATCGTCCAACAAGACGTCCGCGCTGGCCCCAGGAATCATCATACTGCCATTGCTGGCTTCGATATGGAAAACACCAATCACCTCCGAGGAGATAGTGAAGCCAACTTTATCCCATTTCCTCTCTGGAAAGCCTGCCAAACTCACCAACACGCCTTTATCTGCCAATCCTCTTGCATTATATTTGAAGGATCCAAATTCAGGCACCCGGCCAGATTTCTGGAGCTCCCGCATATGGAAGTACTGACGAGTGAAAGGTAGGACAACCTTCTTTTTCCCCTTCTTGGTCTGGAGAGTAACCATCGCTTGTTCGATATAGTCATTGTAACTTTGAAGCTGGCCCTCTAGGTAGACGGCCTTCTCGTTCAGGTGTGCAAGAGTTAGTTTGACACCTTCAACTTCTCTGGCTCGCTGAACTCGGCGCCTGTGCTTCGTTCGGATATCGAGCGCAATGGCGTTTAAAAGGTCCTGGTATTGGTTCTTGCGAGTGATTTTCCCAGTCGATTCTAGTCGGATTATGCATTCCAAGGCAGTCCTCTTGAGCTCTCCGTATGTCATGCTGTGGATTATGTTAGTGCTATGCTATGGTTAGGGAGGGAAAAACTCACGAATTGATATCACAGAGGGTTGTCGCATCTGCGTAAGCGTTCTTCTTCTTTCCAGTTTGTGCTCGCTCTTCTTCCAAGAGGACCTCCCACCGTTCTTCATCCTCAACAGTAATGGGCTTTACAAGAATTTCCATAAGGGTTGAGCCGGTTTGTACGCGGATGATGTAAAGAATGCAGCGTTTGGTTTCAACGAATAGTGCGTTAACCTCGCTATCTGGATCTTCAATCTTCTGAAAGTGAGGATCGAGGTGGAGTCCAATCTCAGTATTCCCAACATTCTTCAGCTCAGCTTCCGAAGTTTTGACACTCCCGAGCTCGCTGATAATAACCCTCATCTGATCTTCCTTGCTCGGCGCAATGGACTCGATATCCTGAGCGATCAAACGATGAATGGTGAAGATGTCCGACATCTTGATATAAAGGGTAGGTTTCTCTTTGCTTGTGAGATCTTCAAACTCGTCCATGTCGAAACGCGTCTTTAGGTCAGGAACGCCGACGATCGCCCTGAAGATGCTATTCATCCGGTCAACTGCCTCGGGGATATGGTGATTGAGAGGCTGCAAGAAGAGATTGGATTGTGCGAAGAGGCGTCCGCTGGAGATTTGATTCAAGAGCTTCCCAAGTTCAGCAAGATTTTTCTTCTGCATTGGAGTCGGGGCTTTTTCAATGACACCATAACTCTCGGGAGCCGCCACCGCAGGGCCCCAGTACTTCTGGTAAATGAAATTCTCGACAATCTGCAGAATCGTTTCCTCGTTTTCATCGGGGAACCGCTCTGTGAGTGCTTTAACGGATTGCTGGGCGATATATCGTATGCCATACGGCATGAGATTGAGGTTGTCTTCAAGAGAGCTTATGAAGTCGTAAGCAAGGTTCCTCAGAGCAGAGAGGTGAGCAACAAAGGTCTCTCGGGTTTCTTGGTCCTTGATTGCTATGTCACGACCAACGGTTGGATCACGTTTGGATCTTTTGCCGGTTCGAAGTTCCTCGTTGTTGATGGACGATAAATAAATTTGTTGGGGATCGCATTCGAGGTCAAGCTCCTCGTTCTCGATGAATTCCTCCCTAACTAGGGTTCCAAGGACGTGTCTCATGAACTTTCTATCCCTTGGCGATCGAATGTAATTCATGGCTAGCTTCATCCAGAAGAAATTGACTCTTAGGTAGTCCTCTGGACGGTTGCAGTTGTCCACTTCTTCTTTGATACTCTTTGCAATCAGCTTTAATAGGTAGTACTCCTCACGCCTCTTCTGAGCGTACCCGAAAATCCCCATCACCAAATTTTCGATTTTCTTTAGCTCCTGATCAGGCGTGTTTTGCTCTCGAACTCGTTGGAATAACCTAGTGAGGTATAATGGTTGAGTTTGGAGGGCAAAGAACATTTGTTGGTAACGCTCAAGCCTCTTGCGAGAGTTGTTGTTGAGGGCCTTGAGGTCAAAGGGATCGGAGCTAGCTATTGCCGTATTGCTGAGTAGATTTCCGACATGGCCGGTAAATCGCTTTTGGTGCTTGATGATCTCGTCCAGAGTGATCTTGTTCTTTACAAGCAAGGCAATTTTGATGTCAAGCTGACTAACGTAGGCTTCGGCCAACTCATTAGCTCGGACGTGCTGAACAACGTTCTTTCGAAGGGTCTCGAATTCGATTTCTTCATCGAAATCGAAATCGCTGTCATTGAGAAGGTGGACAAAGTTCTTCACGGTCCCGACGGGTGGATTCTTACCGCCCACTAGAGAGGCGTAAGTATGAGTGTATTACCATTAGGATAGCGAAAGGAACTTACTTAGTGATTTATAGGCCTCCCCTTGCTGCTTTGCTCGAACAAAACTCTGAATCTTCACAACCTTTTGCATATTTTCCTTAAAATGCTTTAGTTTCCCGAAAAACGCTTTCCTTTGTAAAAAGCCCCGCGCTGTAGCCTGAAGCTCAATAATGACTTCCTCTTCGTCTTGAACTGCTAGAATGATATCGTCTATATAGCTTCTGACTAGAGCACCTCGGATTGCAGCTTGCGTTTCGATAATTGAATCCATTTCGGAAAATAGTTCATCCAGGAATTGCCCTTGCCGTTGGCGGAATAAGAATCCACGAGCGTGTGCTTGGATATCAGTGACACTGTCAACCTCACTATCGAGGGCATCTAGAATATCCGAGACAGCCCAGCGCTGGAGAGCACCCCGAGCTCTTGATTGTAAATCAACAACCTCTTCGACTTGGGCATCTAACTCATCTAGAATGGCGTCAAAGGCGCTTCTAGCCAGGGCACCTCGGGCATGGGCTTGAAGTTCTATCACTTCCTCAGTAGCTTCCTCAAGACGCTCTAGCTTCCGCCGGTATTCCCCTCTGACGAGGTTTGCTCTTCCGATAGCCTGTAGCCTGGTCCATAATTCCGCGTTGGCCTCAAGGGCTGCCTTGTCTGCGTTGAAATTCTGGCGAACCATATAGCCTTTAATGGCTGCCTGAAGGTATGGGAGAACACTATCTTCGGCTTGGAGGGTTCCTTGGTCTCTCTCCATGTTTTTCCTGACTAATGCGCCCCGAGCGGCGGCCTGTAGTGCCGAAACCGTGGTTTCCACTTCCTTCAATGCTGCAAGATCTCGCTGGATGGCTTTCCTCACAAGCATGCCTCGGGCGCCGGCCATCATTCTGGTGAGAGAATCATCGGCATTCTCTAAAATTTCAGCGTCTTTTGAGATTGCTTTCCGCACCAGTTTCCCTCGGATGGCCCCTTGTAATGCTGTAACTTCTTTCTTGGTGTCATTTAAGTCGCTAAGCAGGCGGTCCTTCTTCCTCCGCGCCAACACTCCACGGATCGCAGATTGTATGTCGGTGATTCGCTGTTCGCTTTCGAAGACATCGTCCATCTTGGCAGCGAGGCTCATTCGTAACAAGGCACCTCTGGCTCTTGCCTGGAGATCCACAACATCATCTTCATTCTCATATACATCACCCATTTGAGCACCAAGTTTCGCTCTCAAGAGCATACCCCTTGCCGCGGCTTGTAGCTTTATAATTCCAATCATTGATTGTTCCAGCTCCATCCTCTGTTTCATGAATTTCTCCCTTAATTTTCTCCCTCGGTATCGGGCCTGAAGTCGTATAATCAGTCTCTCGTGGCTCGTGAAGTGTCGTAGCTGGCGTAATATAGCTTGTCGAATGAGATAACCCCTTGTATGTGCCTGAACGTTCTTGGCCCAGTTGGCCATATCCGCCTTATATCCAAATGCGACACGGGCAAACATTCCTCTGATAAGAGCCTGCAATTCGATGAGAGAATCCTCCGAATCCCAAAGGAGTTCCATATGTTGGCCCAACCTGTTGCGGACCAAAAACCCTCTGCATATTTTTTGAAGATCGATTATGTCCGGCTCCACCTCTTTTAGTTCCCTTTCGATCCTGTCCTCCTCCGATTCGACCGGCTCCGGCTCCGGTTCCGGGTCGCCAAAATGTTTGTTTACGCCTCGGAAGGAAGGTAGACTGACTCCAGCCATATCAAGACCTCGCTGGGTATTTTGAATTTCGGCTTCCGTGAACTCGAGTTTTCCAACAAGATTACCAATAGAATTATTCGTAAGACCAAGGCGGATAAGGAGATAAGAGAGCGCATGTAGGCAGTAAATTACTTTGGGAATGTTCTTTTTGTTGTAAAGATCAGTGAGTTCGAATATGAAGATCTATGATGGAATTAGCTGATGATCATAAGTATTTGCGAGGATCGGAGGAGGGGCAGTACTTCTGGAAGCTCGACCCTCTTGAGGAATTTGAAGAAGCGGTCTATGTTGTCCGAATGGCGAAACTGTAGCTTTTTTGCTTGAAATATTCTAGGTACCAATTCAGGCGCAAATACCCGTACTAACTTTGCGAGGGTCACACCATCCCTTAATGCTTCTTCTAGCTCGACAACTGGGGGGATTGGTTCGCCAATGCAGTTTTCCAACCATCTGTTCGAGAACAAAGTAAGCTAAGCACCATGCTAAATTTTATACGGGGCTTACTCTTTGGCCTCGCCAATATGACACAAGTACTCGTAAGCTTGGATATACTGCCGCCGCTTGTCCATCCAATTCATTCGCTCCCAGCTGGTCAAGTTATCGGTATTCGCTCTCTGTAACCGCTTCCGACCATACATCCCCGCTACATCCTGCCCAGCATCAATGGCAAATTCCTCGTTGGCGCCTTCATTCTTTATTCGGGATAAGGTACGAAAGTGAGAGACACTGCTATTACGCAATGAGTCGATATCACTCTCTTTGAGAGAGGTAGTGCCGGAAATTACGGATTGTCGAAATGACGAATTATAAGGAGTAGGCGTCGGTAGAGGTCGTTGTGACGATCTTGGTGAGCCTGCGGCATTGCTTTGTGGTGATCCGGAGACACTGGGCGGGGGATAGCTATTACCACGAGCGTGGCGTGACCCCTCGGGGGAAAAGTTTGTTGTTCCGATGGGGGGTCTTGGAGGGGTCGTAGGAATAGAGTTTGTGGTGTACGAGGAAACCATGGGTGATATATTGGTACTAAGAGACATTGTGTGTTTGTGTTTCGTAGAACCCTCCCGGGCCTCGACTGAGGCGAACCGGGAGGAGTTTGATGTTGTCGAGCTGATAGTTGTTGAGCGGGAAGAGGGAAAAGAGAAGGCCGTCGACGTCACGGATATGGTTGAAGCGTTCGATGGCTGTCGTCTGTGTGGTGACGAGTTTGTGTATAGAGACATTGCGAAGGGAAGGGAAGGGAATGAATGGCGCAAAATAATGGTTTGCACCGATAGCAATGGAGGTGTGAAAGTTTAGCGATAAAGAGAGAGGAATATGAGGGGGAGGGGGACAAAGAGCGAGGTGACGATGGTGACAATGGTGGGAGGAAAGTTGTTGGCGTACGGTAGTTTGGGGGCTCTGTTGTGGTGGGTATATCAGGGCAGGCCGATAAAGGTCTTGGTAGTAAACAAATAATAAATGTGGCCAGTGCGCATCTGAGCACAAGCAAGTACGGTGGGGAAGGGGCTTACGGTGCCTTTGGGTAGAAAAGGGACCGATAGACTAGCTCAAAACAAGAGTGAGCGTACTAGTAGAGGAAGATTGGATGGAGGACGGGGGAAGCGTAAGGGCTTTTTAGTTAACTTAAGCTTCGGTATGAAGGAAGAGGAGAGAGAAGAGGGAAAATTCTGTAGGGTACGAGTACGAGTACGACTGACAAGAGAGCAGCATCCAGCATCCAGCATCCAGTTGTCTTGTGATGCAAGCCCAGACAGCCTCGAATGCAAGTTTTATGCGGGTCAGTTGAGAGGGACGAATGCGAAGTGTTGTGTCTCGTAGGTCTTGGTAAACAATCTTCCTTATTAGGTGTAGGGTTGGTTGCAAGTGTGAACCGGGTTGAGCTGAACTGCCAACCACAGGCAGCACAAAGGCTCGCCAGGACCAGCCAGAAACCATCTTCTCATCGCTTGCATTTGCCCTTGGAAAAGAAAAAGATCATTTCTTGCTGCTTATATAATACAGGTACCACAATACCGTATATACCACACTCTAACTTACCCTCCTCGTAAGTTACAAGTACCTGTAGCATAACTTCTCAAAGGGAAAAAGATTATCTTTGACCTTAACTTATCAGATGAGTGGTGGATTCCACGCGGTCGAAAATTGCCCCACCAAAAGACCCTGAATGATAAAGAGTCAATCTTCCTGATCCCCGCTAAACCACCTTTTTCTTTTTTTCACTGAGGTTTCCCCTAACCCTACCCAAGTCTTCCTTTCTTCCTTTTCTTCCCTCTTTTCGCTCCCTTTCTTCTCTTTTTTTCTTTCTTTCTTTCTCTCTCTCGGACTGGTATTCCAGTATCCCTTGCTCAATCGACTTCCTTTTCGCTCCCGCCTCCGGTCGATTGCAAGTAATAATCATCTTCCTCCAACTTATCTTCCAACCGCTCCTTGCAATTCCTTTAAAATGTCCTCTACGCCAGCAAACATCGAAACCCTTGGCTGCTCAACTGCTCTGAGCCTTCTGGAGAAGGAATATGAGAGAGATGGCTTAGATGCCCGTTCTCTCCTTGACACCTCCAAGCGTGGAGGTCTAACGTGAGTTTCCCTATTTCCTCTTTCGTTCCTGTTGTCTCCGTCTGTTGAGTGAATTTTCTCTGACTCAAATGTCTTTTTATGAGCGTAGGTACAACGATTTTCTCATCCTTCCAGGCTATATTGGATTTCCAGCATCCGATGTGACTCTCGATTCGAAAATAACTAAGCGGATTTCGCTTAAGCTCCCATTAGTCTCTTCTCCAATGGACACTGTAACTGAGGAACAGATGGCTATCTTTATGGCACTTCTTGGTGGAGTCGGTGTCATTCACCACAATTGCACTGCTGAAGACCAGGCCGAGATGGTGAGAAAGGTCAAAAAGTACGAGAACGGGTTTATATTGGACCCCGTTGTCATGGGTCCTAAGAACACTGTCGGAGATGTTAGAGAAGTCAAAGCGAAGCAAGGATTTGCTGGAATTCCTATTACTGGTAAGGAACCAAACTTTCTTCATCAATTGCTTTCCAACGGGCTTTTATATGATGATTCATATCTATTATAACTTTCGTTCAACCGTATCGACGTACATCTCGTGTGGAGAACTGAAATTATCTGATATTGGCCGCGCGATATTTTTGCCTTCATCCACCGACTTTTTAACATGAGGGATTTATTGCTAATACTAGGCCTACTTTAGAGGACGGTCATCTCCACTCGAGGCTTATCGGTATTGTTACCATGCGTGACATTCAATTCCACAAGGATAACACTACCGCTCTTTCGGAGGTCATGACTACGGAGCTACTCACCGCACCGGAAGGGGTTAGCTTACCCGAAGCTAACGGAATCCTTCGCTCTTCAAAGAAGGGAAAGCTCCCAATTGTTGACAAGGCCGGTAATCTTACCGCACTCCTCTCCCGCTCTGATCTGATGAAGAACCTTCACTTTCCTCTCGCTTCCAAGCGCCCTTATAGCAAGCAACTGCTATGTGCTGCGGCCATCGGTACCCGTGAGGACGACAAGGCTAGATTGAGAAAGCTTGCCGAGGCTGGCTTGGACATTGTAATCTTGGATAGCTCCCAGGGTAACAGCATATACCAAATTTCTATGATCAAGTGGATTAAAAAAGAGTTCCCCAGCATTGATGTCATTGCCGGGAATGTTGTCACCAGAGACCAGGCTGCAAACCTGATTGCAGCCGGCGCCGATGGCCTTCGTATTGGTATGGGATCCGGGTCAGCCTGCATTACCCAGGAGGTCATGGCAGTTGGGCGCCCCCAGGCAGCTGCTGTTTATAACATTTGTGAGTTTGCTAGCCGTTTTGGTGTTCCTTGTATAGCAGACGGAGGCATCCAGAACGTTGGTCATATAGTCAAGGGTCTTGCTCTGGGCGCTAGCACTGTCATGATGGGCGGTCTCTTGGCTGGAACGACTGAGTCACCTGGCAAGTACTTCTTGAGTTCTGAGGGCAAGCTTGTCAAAGCCTACCGTGGAATGGGCAGTATTGATGCGATGGAGAGCATGAGGACGGGGAATAATGCCGCCACTGGAAGGTATTTCTCTGAGGGTGACAATATTAGGGTTGCTCAAGGAGTCAGGTACGTCGTGAGGTTTCTCTCTTATTGATCCCGGATTATAGCTAACTGAATGTAGTGGGTCTGTTTTGGACCGTGGCTCGGTAACAAAGTTTGTCCCATACCTTCAGGCTGGCCTTCAGCACTCCTTCCAAGATATTGGGGTTCAGAGTGTCTCCGAGCTTCAACAGGGCGTCAAGGACGGTATTGTCCGCTTCGAAATTAGAACTGTCTCCGCTCAAGCCGAAGGAAATGTCCATGGATTACATGATTTCAATAAGAAACTGTACTCGTAGACTGTGTTTACCATGTTTTCCCATAGCCTTTTCATTTGGGTTTTACGGTGTATGTCGGGTGGGATCAAAAGCTCTGTATTTTTTTCAATTTTTTTCAAGATGGGTAACGATTGAATGGAAATGTTATTTTATCTCTCTGAATTATATTCAGTGGATAAATATGATGCTTCCTATTCTCGGGACCAGGGCAAAATAAATGCCAATGTGGCCGCTTGAAGGTTGCTTTTGCCGCGACGGGAATTAAATATAGTCAAAAAAAAAGTTATACATAGGATAGAGCATTGCGATCTCATGTGACTACACAGATTAAGCTTAATATCGCGCTTCACCCGCTCCAACAGAGCGCTGAGGCCCATCTACCGGTAGTATTACAAGATTTTAACCTGATAGTGTATGCTTTAAACGCAACTGCATCTTGGCTGTGAGGGTGATTGGGCCTATCCGTACCAGTTTCTTGCGCTCTAACTAAAGCTTTCACGAAGCGCATCTAGACCTACTCGGGTTTGCCCATTTAAATACTATAAGTTAACCGATCCTACGGCCTTTTCTTCCCCGTTGGTCTTGAGTCTCTTGTTTGCTACCCCCCCCCACCTCGCCGCTCTTATGACTCGTTATTTTACTGTAGAAATAAATAACTAGGGCGCCTGAGTTGATAGCCTTTGCTCACTAACTAGTTTCTTCCATATACTCCGTGTCCGCCAAGGCATACGGGGTGGTGGGCATGATGTCCAAATAACGGGTATACCGTATTATTATAGGGACGTTCTCCATTCCACCTTGTTGATTGGGGGGGGGGGGCGGACGCTGGGGTACGCTGAGAATGCTGCACGAGCGAGTTCGTGGTTGGGAATGTGAAGTTGGGTAGTTAGGGGTAAAACAGCAGTTTGTCTGTGGGAATTGGGTCTTGGATGCGGTATGTTGGGGGTTTAGTACTGGAGTGGTGGTGTAAGAGGTGGTAGGGGGAAGGAGGAGGAGGGGTGGCTGGTGCAGTGCCGAGAACGGCTTTACCGATAGACCATCTGTGTGCGTTGATGTGGATCTGGCGTGGATAGTGCTTGGTGTAGGCGGTAGTGGGGTAAGTGGCCGGGGGAGTTTGTACGTTCTATTGTGTTGGGGTGGTATCATACCATACTTCTGGAGGAGTGAGTGGTGGAGGGGGCGAGTGAGAGGCTGTGATTCTGCTTGTTGCTGTGGGTTTATCCCGATGGCTCTAGTTTGGGAGATAGCATGCATTGGGAAAAATGGGATGGGGTAGTTATGTGTGATAATTGGGTTTGTGTGGTTGGCGTCGTTGTGGGTTGTGAGATTTTTGGGGTGTGTTAGTTGTATGTCCCTCCCTCCCTCCTCCTCCGGCTATGTGGAGATGGACAGGCGGCAGTGGGGTAGTGATTGGCAAGCGGGAGGTTGTGCTGCCGCTGTGATAATTGTCTTGAGAGAGGATTACTGGTGTTCAAATGATCGATATGCTAGCTGTTTTCACGAATTCTCACTCGTTCTAGGGGTTGGTCATTCGGATGGATGGTTGTCTAACAGTGCTGACGCTAAATCGGTTTCTAGTCTATGCTCCTGATTGGTGTTGTTTCCTGTTGGCTATGTTGTCAGAGTAGGTGGAGTTCCATTGCTCTTTAGAAAACTATTTCTATTCTGGCAGTTGGAAAGGCGTTTTCCACAGCTTGTGCCGGAGGGCTAAACCGGTCCTATTTACTTTTTTATATTTTTATGTTTTCTCTGTATTGTTCTTTGTGTTGTCACTAGGAGCTCCCTAATGGGTCCATTGCAGAAGGGATGAGTCCCAAGTCATTCATTCAACATATCTTGACGTTGGTAGGATATGAATGGCACAGTGGTAAATGATAAAAAGAATTCACACGGAACTTAGACACTTCGCTCACGCTCTGAAAATCGCTCTGTCGCTCAACTAGCTAAAACAAAACTAAACGGTAGAGACAGGTGTATAAGTAAAACATAAAACAGCCCGTGGTGATCCTTCCATCGATCACCACACCAATCTCTCTCTTTCCCTCCATGTCGTTGTTCCTCTGCACACTTCCGTGATGGACAAAGGAAAGACATGTCGGTCAAATTTTCAAACCGTGAAACATTCTAGCTCCATCTCCAAAATCATCCACTATCATCTAGACAATCTCTCAAACGCTCTCGCATGTTCTAAAGTCAACTTCATGCTTCCAACAACATAGGGCGCTAGATCTTATGTCGAACTCTGTGTTCAGACAAACCTCATTCTCAAGTTACTAGGCGTCTAGAGCGATGTATTAGCAGTATGGTATGACTCTGATTTCGCCGGTAGGATAGATGGGTTTCCGCTACCAGCTGGACTATAGGTGCTCTGTGTTAGGTCGTTGTGATGTTAGTTCTAGCTGTAAGGGCCATTCTATCACCGCGGATAAGTTATCAATGTTGTCATTTTTTCCTTCCGTTTGCTGTGTTTCTGTCCACGACCTACCTCACTGAAACGCCATATTACTATTCCATGAATTTTTCTTCTCAGATGTGTTATAGGCTAATGGTCGGGGGGGCTCTCAGAGAAGGTTTATTTCCTAACGTTCTCAGTTATAATATAGCTAGGACAGTATTTCTATGCTTTGCACCTTTGCGCAATTCCGGTATTCAGTGAAATCCCATTTGAACACGGCAAACATTATCTCCTAGAATTTGGCAGAAGCCTGTGTCTTGCGTGAGGACTCGCTGTGTGAAAATTGGGTTACGGGGGTGCATGAACTCGTTCCTTTCCCTTTTCTTTTCTTTTTAGAATAGAGACAGGTCAAGAATTCCTCTGGATTGATGTCCCATAGCCCCTCCACACCTCTACCGGTATTGTATCCAGTCCTATCATGATGCGATAGTCCCGCTGACCTGTCGTTTATTGTGAGAGCACCGCTTCTAAGTATACACACTCCGGGATCTCCAAGTTCACTTTTTAGCTATATGTTACTGTTGGAATGATCCTCAAGTATGTTTGAGACGCCACGATTCTCCAAAATTGTTTGTTCTATCGTAGTTCAAATCCGGACTTTCACGAACTCATGCAGTCACCTGGAGATCTTGGGGAGGGAGTTTGGAATAACTTGCTCCATTTGTATTATAACTGGTCTTGCGCTTACACCCCAATAACACCATCTCCGGAAGGTGGGGGGATCTCGTAGGAAGCTTTCCTTTGGATATTCCACAAAGTCCGTATCTGTTGACTTTGTTTTTGCTCTTTTAGTTTTTTGTCTACTCATTCCACCCGGCCTCCTAGATTTGCTCAGTTATTGGTAGGTAGGAGGGGGTATGGCAGAAGGATAAAAGGAATGCAATAAATTTGGTTAGATCTGCTAGATTGTTACATTTATCTTTCTATAATACAGTACATACAAGAGACAATATTGAGAGATCCTCCAAAAGGAATCGCCATAACACTGCCGCTATATCCTAACCCCAATCCAATTTCGTTCTATTATTAAGCAAAAGAATGGAGAAATACAAGAATAGTAGAGGGCGGGATTTATGCGTGAAAACTAACTTTAGTACCTGAAACACTAGAAAACGAGAAAGGGAAATCGGAAAGAAAAAATGAATGCACTGCATATATATCAGGCTTGATAGAAAACGCTCCGCTCGTTCACCTGACATTTCCGGTGCTAACAAATGGTGGTGTCCGCGGCGAGGCCTCGCCCTCAGAGGTGGAATGAGGATGAGAGGGGGGGTTAGGAACGGTCCTAAAGCAGCTGTAAATGTTGTAAAAGGAACGCATGGCTAGGTTCGAAGGCGCCGAGAGTGGCCATACCTCTAGGGCCTTACACCATGCTGGGGGATGCAGGCTTTTGGCCCTGGAGTCGCTTTACTACCCTCCTCCTTCCGAACGATGAAGCTATTCGGGTAATGGGTCTGGGGGAATTGTCTGGCCTATTAGGGCTAACATCTTCTTGTCCCAACAGTAGCTTGACTACTCTATCGTGCCCATACTTGGCGGCCAACGCGAGCGGTGTTTGGCCATCGTTGTCTGACCTATCGGGGCTAACGTCTTCCCGTCCCAACAGTAGCTTCACCACTCCATTAAGCCCATTCCGGGCGGCCCATAAGAGCGGTGTTCTGCCATCATTGTATGGCTTGTCGGGGCTAACGTCTTCCCGCCCCAACAAGAGCTTTACAACTCCATCACGCCCATTTTTGGCAGCCCACCAGAGAGATGTTTGGCCATCATTGTCTGACCTATCGGGGATAACATCCTCTCGCCCCAAAAGTAGCTTCACTACTCCATCATTCCCATACTCGGCGGCCCAGGAGAGCGGTGTTCTGCCATGATTGTCTGGCCTGTCGAGGCTAAGCTCTTCCCGTCCCAACAGTAGCTTTACTACTCCATCACGCCCATTCCTGGCGGCCCATGAGAGCGGTGTTCTGCCATAATTGTCTGGCCTGTCTGGGCTAATGTCTTCCCGTCCCAACAGTAGCTTCACTACTCTATCGTGCCCATACTCGGCGGCCAACGCGAGCGGTGTTTGGCCATCGTTGTCTGACCTATCGGGGCTAACGTCTTCCCGTCCCAACAGTAGCTTCACCACTTCATCAAGCCCATCCCTGGCGGCCCGTAGGAGCGGTGTTGTGCCATCATTGTCTGGCTTATTGGGGTTAACGTCTTCCCGCCCTAACAGTAGCTTCACTACTCTATCATTCCAATATCTGGTGGCCCATAAAAGCGGTGTTCTGCCATTATTGTCTGGCCTGTCGGGGCTAACGTCTTCCCGTCCCAACAGTAGCTTGACTACTCCATCATTCCCATACTCTGCAGCCCACGCGAGCGGTGTTCTGCCATTATTGTCTGGCATGTCGGGGCTAACGTCTTCCCGTCCCAACAGTAACTTCACCACTTCATTAAGCCCATTCTTGGCGGCCCATAAGAGTGGCGTTCTGCCATGATTGTCTGGCCTGTCGGGGTTAACGTCTTCCCGTCCCAACAGTAGCTTCACCACTCCATTAAGCCCATTCCGGGCGGCCCATAAGAGCGGTGTTCTGCCATCATTGTCTGGCTTGTCGGGGCTAACGTCTTCCCGCCCCAACAAGAGCTTTACAACTCCATCACGCCCATTTTTGGCAGCCCACCAGAGAGGTGTTTGGCCCTCGTTGTCTGACTTATCGGGACTAACATCTTCCCGTCCCAGCAGCTGCCCTACAACTCCATCACGCCCATTCGCGGCGGCCCAGAAGAGCGGCGTTTGGCCATAATAGTCTGGCCTATCCGGGCTAACGTCTTCCCGTCCCAGCAGCTGCCCCACTACTCCATCACGCCCATACTCGGCGGCCCAGGAGAGCGGTGTTCTACCATCGTTGTCTGACCTATTGGGGCTAACGTCTTTCCGTTCCAACAGTAGCTTCACTGCTACATCACACCCATACTCGGCGGCCCAAGCGAGCGGTGTTTTACCATGATGGTCAGGTTCGTCAGGGTTGACGTATTTCCATTGAAATAGCACACTCACTAATTGCCGTGTTTTTCCCCACCGACGACCTGTGCTCTCAGGGTGGGAACATAGGTGCCCGAGAAATAGCCTGACCACCCCTTCGTGCCCACTCCCGGCAGCCCAAGAGAGTGCTGTTCGACCAGATTCGGTGTCCGTTATATTAGGTTGAGAATGCTTCTGTTGCAGCAGCAATTTTACTACCTCTTCACGCCCATGCCTCGCAGCCCACATGAGTGGCGTCAGACCGGCACTATCTCTTTGGTTCACATCCCATCTCTTGGTCCTTATCAAGTCCATTACAACTTCGGCAATGCCAAAATATGAAATACAGTGCAGCCCAGAAAATGGCTTGCGGGGACGAAAGTCCCACTTTATTCTTGTCATCCAAAGTAATTTGGCAGATATGTGATTCTCGTATTGGCCAAGGAGGTCGAGTGCGAGGCGTCTTGAGCGATCTGAGAGCTCCATTCGCATATGAGTTCCCCAATATAAAGAAGAATACTCTAGGAAGGGCGTGACATGGAGGTCATGCCTTTCCTGGTGGTCAGAAGAGAAGCTGGGTCGGGGGTGGTTGGCCCAGAAATCCTTGACGATCGGGAGATTATCGATGACCAGGAGATTGGTGGCCTGGAAATTAAGATATGTCAAACAAGTCTCCGCTATTGTTGAATGAGGTCTGTCGAACAAGTCGGCATGACGGGAAAAATACTCTTTGAGCGTGAAATGGATCAATCTAATAGTCGAGGACCCTTCATCGACCGTGGCAAGTCCTTGGCAACAGCCTAACACTGTCTGGATCGAGGGAGCGTTGTCGGTACTAACTTCGGTCGATTCTATCTCGACTGCTAGGGCGTGACATATCTCATTCACACTCAACGGCCGCTCAGAATGCGAAATCCACATCAGAGTCGCCATCCCGAGTCTTGCTCTGTCCCCTTCTTGTGCCTTTATCCGTCCTATAGTTGCATCGTATGCGCCCCCCAAGCCTAAGCCTTTTGTCATTGTAGCGAGTTTCTGTCGCCTTCGGTAGGGTGTCGTCTCTTGTAGGATCGCCTTGATATTTAGGGCTACCAGCAGGAATCTAGACACACAGATTTGTCAGCTGATAACTTTAAATATTTTTGCCAGCACCATTGCTCCCTACTTACATCTCTGAAACCGTCTCGGGAATTTTCTTTATAATGTCTTCCTCCAGGTTCTCGTCCATCGCGTCTGGTGCTGTATCCTCTCTCAGTTTCGCTCGGAGGAATCGAATGATATCATCCTTGGTGGGTGTGATCGACACAGCGGCTATCCTACCAGCAAGGTGTTTCTCCACCTCATCTCGGATATGCGGTCTTCCAGCTAAGAATATCCGAGTGTTTGGGGACTTGTGTAGGATTTGTCTCAGTGAATCAAGCAGCGTTACCCGATACTCGGCCATGCACTCGTCGAGAGCGTCAATACAGAAGAAGGTGCGCTGTGAGGACGAGATACCCTGTAACATCCCCACAATTTCGCCCAGTCCCAGTTTCCTGCCCCCAATGGCCTTTTCCTGGTCCCGAAAGGCTTGGACGATATTTTCTGGAATCTTTTCGAGCCCACCGACAACCTGTTTTAGTAGGGAACTCAGGATGTTCGTTGGGGATTGCTCCTTCTGGTCCGCGAAGTCGAAGTAGAAGCACGCAACTGTAGCATTTCGTTCCCTTGCCAAATCGCATAACCTATCTATTACCAAGGAGCTAGAATCATAGCTGCTTAGCAACACCTCCCCTTCATAGAGTATATTGTTTCTTACGTGATGTAGGTCTTGCCGACCCCCGGATCTCCGTAGCAAAACAAGGCTGAATTATCGGGTTCCCCACCGCGAATACCATCGAACCAGTTCTGATACTCCTCTCTCTGGAAGAGCCAGTCCCCTACATGTTCGACTCGCTGGGCTCTGATATCATGGTGCCGTATCTTGGGTTCCAGTGGAGATATCCATGCGAGAATCCTATCCTTCTCGTCGGTGCTGCCGAAGTTATTCACATTCTGCACATTCTGGAATGAGATGGTATTGAAGGAGTTGGTATTAAAAGAGTTGTTATTGCAAGAGTTGCTACTTTCCCCGACACGAGATTGTGACATTTCCGTTTTTTGTCGCTGTTGGAAGGTTGCGGATTCTCCGGAAGATTATGGATTCAAGGCAGAGGATTTGAAGGATATTTCTTCGGCACGGTAGGGTGAATTGATAGAGTTCGCGGGGCTGAAGAAAAGCGGGGTCACCATAATCTTGCCGCCTTGTTGGCGAAGATCCGCCCAATCAGCTAGCCCAGAATGCCTTATGCTTAGGACAAAGTTGTTCAATCCCTTGCCGCATGAATATGTTCGCCATTAGAATGAACCTATCAAGCTTTAAATATGTAGCTTGTGTGAACATCTACAATAGTCATTTTTCGAAAAGAGAAAGTAGCTCTTCACACGAGTTACTCCTCGAGTATGAGAGTATTAGGGTAGGTCATGAATTCATGGTACAGAGCAGGGATCAGATGTGAGATGGCAGTGGTACAGCGCTTGCAAGAGGGTACTTGTACCATATTTTTGTCCAAATCAACGCACTTTAGACAAAAATGGGGCTTAGCAGACATGAGAAAGCCGAATGATGGTTTGAGGGAGAATGTACCGGTGCTCCACTAGGGGTATTCAAAGTTAAAAATGTGGAAAAAACTTAGCTTACTTTGCTGTTTCATGTAATCTTGGCACACCTAGAAACAGTTAACTTACCATTACTTTACCTTACCATACTATACTTTTTTTACCAGTAGATACGGAGGTCCAGAGGTCTGTATCTACCACAGAATTCTGTTGAACTGAATGATACTGGAACTTAGAAATGATACATGAAGCATAAAGAAATTTTTTTTTTTTTTAAAAGTTCTAAAATATTATAGAACACTTTAAAAACAATTATCATCAGCAAAAAAAGTACCTTGCGTCAGATCCGTCGGCGTTGCGCCCGGACGCAAGCGACGTCGCTTCTGCGTTCTCTACACCCTGTGCGCCCGGAATTTCGTTGCAACGCACGCAAACACCCTGTGCTTCCTGTGTTGCCTGGCAACGCCCTCTATCTCCTGACGCGACGTCGCGTCGTACTGACGCCCTGGCTACACCTTAGCTCCGGTTCTGTTCACTTCCTTCTCATGATGGCGCCAGCTTCACATTGCCTCTTCCACGTGCCCTGACGTATTTCTCCTGCTATTTCTAACGTCGGCCTGCGCCCCCGTTCCGAATCTTACGTGTATAGGGTAAACTATCTAGTACTGTTTATTTTCTAGGCAATTGCTTCTATATATCATACATATACAACTTGACGATGTGCAAAACGCCGTCTGGCGAATTGTGGCGAGGAAGTTAGAAAACCCTCACCACAATTCGCCAGACGGCGTTTT
>Ga0307507_10004742_pt1 | contig 23523 bp, 22 predicted proteins | sample 7_EM_MG_FD_207223 | JGI IMG/M metagenome (GOLD analysis project Ga0307507, IMG submission 207223) | Populus trichocarpa ectomycorrhiza microbial communities from riparian zone in the Pacific Northwest, United States - 7_EM | ecosystem: Host-associated > Plants > Roots > Unclassified | place...
TAGGGTAACGATACTATCTCTATACCAAAGTGCGGTATATAACGAGACTAAGTACCGGAGGCTTAGACTAAGTTGTTGTAACAAACTTCTTACTATATCGCAACTACCAAGTAGTTCCTAATAGCTAGGTATGTTTGGTCTTATCGGATTCTCGAAGCGAACTGAAGTAGTAAGTGTTCAACCAAGTATATTGAAAACCCTGTCTGTCGAAGTCTGCTCTCTCTAAGTCCGGAGAATAGCAGGTCTTAAATACACTTGTCAGGCTTACCGGAGCCTTGTAAACAATAACCATAAAGACTCCCAAAACAGTAGCCTTGAAACATTACATAAACATATCAAGTGTCACACGATACCTTGACACAATAACTAAAACATACTGAGTATCAAACGATACTCGAAACCAAACATAAAACATCATGAGTACCAAACTCAATCATAAAACATACTGAGTATTAAACGATACTCGAAACCAAACAGTAACCTGTACCGGTTACAGCTATAAAGCATTCCAGAACGTTGGCCCACCTGGGTCCTGCTCTTCCTCCGCCTCTTCCTGACGCTGTTCCGGCTGTTCCTCCTTTGGCTGCAAATAATCATAAGTTCTGTCCGCTAATGGTTAGCATTAACCTACATGTTAAGATACTACTAATATGATGCCCAGGTTTTGAAGGCCCACCCAGCATCCGCCTCTGGATGGACAGGCCATCCCCTTATTGAGAAGACAACCCACTACCTGGCGGGCTGGAGTATGTCCAATGGAGGACACATCTGGTCCTCCTCTGGCTGGAGATAACTGAGGCTGCTCTCGAGAACTAGTATGCAGGATAGACAGCCATTTGATCTGTGGCATCAGCTATCATCACCTGGTTGGTACCAGCAGATATAGCTCCCTTTTGGTACTTGACTCCCCAGAGTACCCCCTGCCACTATCTGAAATAATAGTTCTTTATAATGATATGCAGATCCACATCAGATGTGGGCAATGCCCGCTGAAGAGCTGATGGAGTTACTATTCCGCAGGCATCGTAGCAGGGAATAAGACCCCAGGATCGAGGCCCCTTTCGGCTATGAGTATGAGGGGTGGGATACAAGGGATAATCCCAACACTGTCGCCAGTGTGGAGCCTGTGACTGAGCCAGAGACTGAGCCGGAGACGGAGCAAGAGACTGATAGTGGTGATGGTAATAATGGCCAGCCCGAATCCTCTGCCACAGCGGCAAAGCAGGGGCCTACGGGAACGGCCAAGGCCCTCATCTGCTGAGGGCTGGTCCCAGGACCCCGCAACAGTCGCCAGATGCCCTGCCAGATTCCTCTGCCACAGTTGCAAAGCGGGGGGCCCACTGGATGGCTCAAACTCCCCGTACTATGAAGGCTTGTACTCAGACTCTGGGACAAGGTAAAATATGAGTGGGTTAGAAGGGGCTGATGAGACTCAATATCATGACTCAGAATCGGATTTTTCTGAAACAGGATTCAATAATTTCCCTAAAGATCCAGTGCTGGACTCGGATGTGATATCATGTGTTTCTCCTGGTAACCAATATTCTGCCCCACTACCCAAAGCTCCTGTTCGGAGGTCCGGCAGATAAATACAGTGGCTTGTGAGGGACCCCGCTGATAGGAAAAAAGCATATATCAGGAAACCAATCAATTCCTCAAGCAAGCGTGATCGGGCAACGATGACAGGAGGTGCGGATCTTGAGCACCTAGCCAATACTGACTAATAGCTGAGAAAGAGGGTTGGAAGGAAGGGAACACCCCCAGCGGGGCTGAGCACATATTCCCATGCCCACAGTCAGCCTGTAGAGGTACAAGAACCACTTCGTTATGCTAGTTCGCTGGTTTGCCTACCGCCGGTGACTGCAGACCCTTCTGTAGTTAATGTTAAAGACATCGTAAAGCAGTTGAGACTGGGTGATGATCGGCTCATGATGGATACTCTGGCTTCCAGATATCAGGGGGTATGCCCCCCGCTGTCTACTAGCTCTCCCGAAGTTTCCGCCGTGGTAATGATAATGCAGTTGAGACGGTCTACACAGTGGCTCCTTTCATCTAATTCCCTCAATCAGGTGGAAGGAAGCACTACTCTCACCTAGTAAATTTCGCGTGCTGTTCTCCCAGTCAAGTTCTTCCAGGTTGGTCAGGATGCTGTTCCCCTTGGGGATAGATTTTATCTTGCCAGCAACCCCTGTCTGCACTGAGACAATATGTCTAACTCTTGTCAGTGTAGTAGCTAGTCCCAAATTGCCAAAGCAGACCCAAGGGGCCGGGTCCTCCCAACCTAAAGGGTCAGAGCGGATCCTAGCTGTTATCTCTTTTTCATTTTTATTTTTTATTTTTATTTTTCTTTGGCGGGCACTGGATCCTCTTTTTCAGTGCTTGAATTCGTTTTTCTTTACTTGTTTCTTGCTTGCATCGCCCCACGTGCTCTTGCTGGGCATTTTTCGCCTGCTCCGGCCCCAAAGATCATGGTGGTTTGTTGCTTACCTTATTGCGCTTCATTCCTTCCATTTTTGCCCGGCCGGCTTTGGTCTAGAATTACCCCTTTTGTCGGCATTCTATGTTCTCTTATCTAGGACAAATGTGTACTTGCCTCCACCATATATGGTCCTACATTGGCCTTCCCAGTGTTTTACCCAAACCCTTTTACCCATACCCTCGCCCCATCGGGGATAGTCCCCTTGTCATAATTACTTGAATTAGATTTAGTCCCCACCTCATAATCGCACCATTTAATTGTCTTATGAATAGATCTCCAAGCTGTTTACCACTTCTCCTTAGTTGTTGTTAAGAAAGTTGAATGTACTTCTCCCAGGTAAAAAGTATTCCAAAATAAGAGTTTTGGGATTGTAGAGGCGCTCATAAAATCAACAGGGGTTATACAGGATATTTTTTTAATCCGTTTTTTCGAATACTTCCTGCCTGGGACAAGTATTCAATATTCGAGATACTCGTGTACCCGTCATCTTAAATCGACTGACACGTTGTGAATATGACAGCCCCTTAGGAATGTGAGCGGACCCTTGCGCTCAGCCAAAACTCACTCCCCAAATCACCTTCATTGACTGCTCTTCAGCATTTCCTGACACAATCTCTATTTGCTTACAATTACAATACATTAAATTCAACCTATTCCTACAACTAGAATTTTAATGTCATAGCCATGACTGAATGGTGATATATCAGGTCTGGCCTAGTAGCAGGGACAGAGGCAGACGTAGAAGAAGGTCCACCATGGACGTATCCAGATATCGAAATCCCTAGACGCTTTAAATAAACAACTATCCTCTCCCTCTCATGCTAGGAGTATGCATTCCTAGCCTATAAAATCCGCCACAGGCCTGCAGCCAATATCATCACAGTCTCCTGTAGAAGAGACTCATGGTGACGAGCCTGAATGGCAGGAGATGGGGGAGGACAGTATGAATTCACAAAACGGAGAATATGATGAGAATGGTTGAAGTGAAGACAGCACGGAGGAGGTTGCAGAGGATACAGAGGACAACCAAGGGGATTATGTGGCTCAGAGATCCATAGAGAGAGGGTACGAGTTTGTCGAATCACAACCTGCTGGTATTTCTCTCTCAAACATGCTTACCAAGAGATAGGTTATACAGATTGGATTGCCAGGACGGACAACGGCGGCTGGCCGAGTCAGCAGGACATATTTGTTAGGAGTAGCCGATGTGGTGACCTATAATTCCAGGCAAGACCTTATGTATTTGTAAACGGAGATTATTGTCCAGAAAGGCTTGTAGTATAGTGAAACTAGCTTTTTTTGAATGAGAACGGATAAAATGTAATAGAGAGGTAAAAATAATTTTCTAGTGTGATAACTTTTTATATTGATAATATCTCCTCTCCGGTGCTTGATGATTCTGTTTAAGCGAGAGAGGCTCTTCGATAGTTATATTCCGTGCCTGACTGTTCGCGGGCTAGATGTTCTAATCATACTAACTAAGTATCGACCGAACAAAGTTCTCTAAACTGGTAAGTGCGAACACTTCTTGACCCTGCCAACTGTTCGACTCCGTGCTCACATTGTGGGGACATAGACTACCATATTATCGCGAGGGTGTGTTAGTCCCGCCGATAATAGGCCAGTCTAGAGTACAAGTAGCCGACTAATGGCAACGTAAGAATATCCCTTCACTACACCGGATATGAAGCGGCTAACTTCAAAGAGGTCAGACTATTCCATAGGCGAGAGCCTGTCACTGTCTACGCGTTAGGTTTCCAAGCTTCCTTTGTAGCAGCAATCGCTCGAATAGCAATTTGCGCGCACTTATCTTATTCATACTGACTGGTTCTGAGCGGGCCCAGTGGTCTCCACTATGTATCTTGTGGTATTGTGATTCGATATTTTATGTAAGTCTTTATTCTGATTCCGTCGGTTATTTTAGGGAACTCTCGTTCCTACCCAATGGGCATCCTAAAACGGGAACCCCAACTTAAATCAATCAGACATCTTTGCACTATTATCGCCCTCATTCTATGACTTGTTGCATAATTATATTTTAACTAATAATAACTATGACGTGGCTGTGAATCGAACACGTGACCTTATAGTCGGGAGCACGTGACCATCATCTTAAGCTAGACCGATATGTATCTCTTCGAGTAATTGTACTTTGACTAATTGGTATCCCGGGGTCTGTGCGGCATCCTTATGGGTTGGTACTTTTGGTATGCCTAACATATATATCATAAGCAGGACTGGATACCGAATCCGGTGGACGGTGTTGGGACAGATACATAGCAAGAACTGTTCCACCAGCTCTCAGTACCTACATTCTGCAAAGAGGGTAGTCGGAACCGCCTCCTGTATGGTAGCGGGAATGGATCAGGTAATAATACTATCTCTATACCAAAGTGTGGTATCTAAGGAGACTAAGTTCCGGAGGCTTAGACGAAGTTATTGTACAAAATGCTTACTATATGGCAACTACCAAGTAGATCCTAACAGCTATGTATGTTTGGTCTGGATTCTCAAAGCGAACTGAAGAAGTCACTGTTCAAACAAGTATTTTGAAAACTCTGTCTGTCGAAGTCTGTCTTCACTAAGTCCAGAGAATAGTAGGTCTTAAATACACCTCTTGGGCTAACCTGAGCCTTGTAAACAATAACTATTCAAACTCCAAAATGGTAGCTTTGAAAGATTATATAAAACATAATGAGTATCAGGCAATATCTTGACGTAATAAATAAAACATACTATGTATCAAACGATACTCCAAAACCAAACATAACATATCATGAGTGTCAAACTCAATAATAAAATATAGTGAGTATCAAATGATACTTGAAACCAAACATAAAATATTATGATTGTCAAACTCAATTATAAAACAAATTGAGTATCAAGCGGTACTCAGAACCAAACCAGTAACCCATACCAGTTACAGTAGTGGCATTGCTTTACAAACACGAGTCCGAGTCCCTCCAGCCAGGGCACGAATGGTGGCATATTTTTCGAAAGAGGACCACTTCAACTGTAGCCCTAATAGCTATGAGGTAACTGTTTATGCTTTCGTCTTCTAGCTGTAATGGGGGCACTATATGGAAAGATGGCTTTCAACCTTCCGACCGTACCAAAGACACAAAGTCCAAGTAAAGATAAGGATAAATTGAATAAAAGAATCAAACAGTAAAACTTAATATCGTCAAGGCTGAAAGCTTGACTCAATTCATCTTCTTGAGAATCGATGATTATCAGGGTAGAGTGTTGTTCGTATTAGAGTTTAAGTCTAACAGCTTATTAGCCAATAATACCAATCACTACTCTGACCACTTCTGAGCACCCTTGTCAGCCAAGGGTCATCCTGACACAGTTCTCCATCGGCTTTGACAATTGGAGGTGTCGGATAGCTGGAATACTGTTAAGTCCCCAAATCCGAAGTAGTTTCTGCAATGTATCTTCAATACAACCATAGGAGAGAGAAACTCTCTTTAGATCATTGTGATGATGGTGGCGAACTACAAACAACTTTGCAGGCTTTATGTCAATAAACTCTCTGGCCCATCACTATTATCGTCGTTCATGGAGAGGAGGATGAAGAGGTGGTGGGAGCCTGTCGAAGGGAGGGAGGAGGCGTCCCACCGGCGGAATGCTGGGAACATGTAGGGGTTGACAAAGGTAAGGTCTATAGCACTGGGCCTGTGGGTACAAGTAAAACAGAAAAGGCGCAAAGTACCAGGAATGTTAAGAAGGGAGAAGCCCAGGTTAGAGGCTCAGTTCAAGTAGGGGGCCGCCTCTGATTCTTCATTCGATGAGAGGACTCTGAAGGGGTAAAGTGCTGGGTTTTGGATGTTGAAGTCGCCTGCAACTAGGGAGAGAAAATCAAAGTTAATCAAGGAGGTCTCTGGTGAGAGGGAGCCGAGTGGGAGGTCGTGGGGTCCCGCGTACACATTGCCTATTCTGAAGCGGGGAAAGGAGGAGCCGAAGCAGCGCTTGGGGGTGTAAACGTCCAGGGCCATGAAATCTTCTGCTTCCGAGGGGAAAAAAGTTAGTACGGAAAATAATCGTAAAAACTTTGGGGAAACGTAACAGGGCACTTTGAGCCTGGCAATTGGCGGGGCAAATAACTTAAGCCCTGAGAAACCGGGAAGGAAGTCTTTGGATGAAGGAGGATTCTGTAAAATAATAATATCAATGGGGGGGCCTTCCACTAGGGAGGAGAACAAAGAGAGAAACACATCTCAGCTACCCAGGCTGTTGTGGTGAATGAGGGTGAGAGAGTCCGCCGGAGCTAGTCCTTGGCGTGAGCGAGAGTGAGGAGTTTTATTGATCTCTGGAGCGAACCCAAGGGTTAGCGGGAGTTAATGGCAGTATACCCAGGCCAGTGGGTTCTACCCTAGGCATGCTAGGGGAAGGAGTTGGGATCTCTGAGCGGCGTGGGGGTCGGGGGGTGGAAAGGTCAATCGCGGAGGCTGCAGGGGCTTAGGGAGTAGTGGGTGCTGGACGGCCATCGTCAGCCATATCTATGGCTTCTTCACTGTCGGAGGTGGTGTTGTATAGGTCATATGCGAAAGGTGGGGGGGCCTCGGGTTGAGGAGGCGGGATTGGTCCAGCCCTGCAATTCTTGTAGAAGGTATCGTGGTTATCACCATAGTTGGGACAGTGGGAGGGAGAAGTGGGGCAGCAATCGGGGACAGCTTTGGAGTTGCTGCCCTTGCTGCAAGTGGCGTTCTGGCATTAGTGAACAACGCGAGTATAATGAGGTGCACAGTAGGGGCAGGTGTGGTTGTTTTGGGGGGATTAGGGAGAGGCATGTCCGAATCGATAACAGTTGGTGCACTGGATGTATGGGTCATCCTGGGTCGTTTTCTCAACCTTGACACGTTTTGAGAAGAGGAAGAGGGCTGGAAAAAGGATGGGAACCTCGTCGGGGTCAACAGAGACAACCACCGAAGTGGCCTGCTTATGACAGCCTGCAATTTCGGTGCTTGTTAAGGTACCTTCCTGCCCCAATCGTGACTTCTTTTGCGTTGTAGATCGATTTGTTAATGATGGGGAAGAGTTTGTTGTTGTTGGACGGGAGGATATGGGTTGGGACCGCGTGAATTGCCAGCTATATAGCAGTTGGTGCCGTGGTAAACGTAAGCCAGGGGTTATCCCCAACTGGGAAGGCCTGGTTGAGGTGGCGGGTGAGAGTCTGGAAGTATGGGGTGTAGGAAAGAGCGGGGGTATTGGGGTTGGTACCGGTGAAGGAGAAAGCTCCTTATTTGTTAACCTTCACGATGACACCTTTGGGAAGAAGGCAGTAGGAGTCGGTGAGGGTGGAGGCGGCAATAGCTGGAAAGAAGGCAGCTATACATTGGGCAAGAGCATGCGGGACAAGTTCGATTCTGACAGCAAAGAAGCGTCTTGACGCCAAGGGAAGGGACAATAGGGGTTTTATGCCCCTGTCCCCATCTCTCGCAAGTTGAGAGGCCTAGACAGTTTTTGCTTTTTTGCTTTTTGCTTTGGGCCGGATCTGGCAACTTGCGCATAGGAGGGGAGGGTTTTTGGTTTGTAATCCAGGTGGAAGATGGCAGGGGTAAAGGTTGACAGGCAGCATCCATCAGAGCGGGACTGTTCTGCTTCCTAAAGGTGGGGTAAGGCCTTGGCGCATAACTTTGGGTTGTAGTACATGGTCTTGAGGTCGATGTCATACAAGGGGCAGTTGATGGAGGGGTCGTGCATCACAGGTGTACAGGGGATGGAGTAGGAAGGTGAGGCATGAGGTGAAATCCCGTAAGCAAAGCAGGGTGTGCCTTTTTGAAGAATGTAGGGAGGGGGTGGTAGAGGGCGAGTAGCTTGACCTAAAGCTCTCAACTTTTATTTTTTTATGTTTTTACTTTTTTTTTATTTTTATCATGTGCTTTGTTTTATTATTTTCCTTGTCTACTACGTACAAAGAGTATGTGCAGTGCTAGCTATGGTAAAGAAAAACCTCTGTGACAAACCAACGGGCGCCAGGGAAAAGCCATCAACCCAAGTCCTTATGGTATGAGACTAACCGCACACGAGCCAGGCAAACGAAGGAATCAAACTCTGACTAAAAGGGCAGAACAAGAAACTTCAAATAAACACTGGGGAGGAAACAACAGGAAAACCCTTGCCGTATACACCAACAAAATAAAGAATTGATAAACCACTAACGAAACACAAAGTGGCAGACAATGAATAAAGAACTAAGAGGGTTCGGGGCTAACTATGAACCGTTATGGCGTTGCGAACATTACCCAAGAACGCAAGGCTTGACATTGAGTACCAAGAGAGTGCAATATGACGACTGAGCGTAACTGACGTGTCCCACCGTGGCAATCGTGAGGGGGGCGTAGGTAATGGGGCAGTAGGGTGCCAGCTGAGTGCGTGGAAGGTAGCTGTAATCCAGCAACTGGACAAAACCTGGCAGAGGGAGAGCCGGGATAGACCCAATAAATGTAGAAACTATCAGGAACCGGTTCTGTGTCTGCCTAGGTAGTCTCTAAAGGTAATGAAGAGAATGGAGCAATGGACCGTGGCCTGTTGAGAAGTTTTCTCCTACTGCGAACTGTAGTCCTAGCCGTCTGTAACATGGGCGAGAGGGTGTTGCTGACCGTGTGAACGCTAAGCAAGGCAGCAAAACTCAAATGAAAAGAGGGGTTCATAGAGTCAAACGACTCCTAGAAACACGAACACGGGGGCCCAAGGATATCATGAGGGAAGTAAAGTGAGATGGGGGGCGGTAAGCGCACCAAGTGTACGGGTGCAGCTTACGGCGAGTGCAGGGGTGGTGGATGTTGTCAATCAATTGTCCTGGTGTCAAGATTTCAATCGCCGGGGGTGTAGAGAAGATGGTTCGTGACCCAAAGCTCTCACCTTTTTTCAGGTGTATTTTTTTAATTTTATTTTGATCATGTGCTTTGTTTTATTATTTTCCTCGTCTACTAGATATAAAGACTACGTGCAGCACTAGGTATGGTAAAGAAAAACCTCTGTGACAAAACAACTGGTACCAGGGAAGAAGCCATCAATCCAAGTGCCTATGGTATGAGATAAACCGCACACCAGTTATGCCAAACAAGAAATTCAACCCTGACTAGCTAAGCAGGCAGGAAAGAAAAATCAAACAAAAACATAGGGAGGAATCCACAGGAAAATGCTTGCTGTAGACACCAACAAAATACATAATTGTTATAACTCCATATGAAACCCAAAGTAACTGACAATAAAAGAAGAACAATAGGGGTGCGAGGGCCATAAAAAAACCATAGCGGCAGTGCTAGCATTACTCATGAGACCAAGGCGGTGACATCCGTTACCGAGGTAGTGCTATACGACCACTGAGCGTAATCGAGGGGTATGACCGTGGAGAAACCGCGAGGACGGCATAAGGTAAAGGGGCACTAGGTTGCCAGCTGAGTGAGTGGAGTGTAGCTGTAACTGAGCAACGGGACGAGACCTTCAGAGTGGAGAGGAGATGTAGACCCAATAACTGTGAAAACTATCGGTAACCGTGTTCGTGTCTGACTAGGCAGCCTTTAAAGGAAGTGAAGACAATGGAGAAATTGACTGTAGCCTGTTGAAAAGTTTTCTCCTACTGCGAACTGTAGTCCCAGTTGGCTGTAACATGGGTTAGAGAGTGTTGCCAACCGTGCGAGCGCTAAGCGAGGTAGCAAGGTGCAAGCGAAAAGAGGGGTTGATAGAGCCAAGCGACCTCTAGAAACAAGGACGCCAGGGCCCAAGGAGATGATAAGGGAAGTAAGGCGTGAGGGGGGGGTGCAGCTCACGGAGAGTGCGGGTGTAGCTCACTAAGTATACGGGGGTGAATGTTAACAATGAATTCTCATAGTGTTGAGATTTCAATCGCAGGATGTGTAGAGAAGAGGGTTCGTGACCCAAAGCTCTCACGTTTTTTTTCTTGTTTTTTCTTCTTTTTTTTTGTCATAGTTTAAATTTTATTTCTAGCTGAGGCCGAAGGCCGAAGCAATAAGTACAAAAATAGGATATAATCGTGAAGGTTATGGCCGCAACAAACTTCCGCCTAGTGAAACCCATCGTCGAGGCAGTGGAAACCCTGGGAGAAAAAACCCCGGGTCTAAAACCCACACCAAGCCCCTGGGCGCTGAAAACTACAACAAAATATACATAAAGCTCACGACCAAAAGAAAGCATCTACCAAAAACCCACGAAAAATCCAACAGTGAGAAGAACGAAACCAACCCAAATCCGTAGAGAAAGCACCAGAGAAAGCCCATATGCCGCGAATGCCTCTAACGATCCCCAACTGCAAGCATTATCGAACACATCCATCCTCAAGGGTAATAGTACTGGGGCCATATGGACCAGATCGCGGGGCTGATGGTAGAACTTGTGGCAGGTTAGGCTGAGGGAGACCATGAGTCCTTAGAGGAGACAAGGTGAACGGTGGCTGGACGCCAGGGCGAGCGAACTGGGTGGGGGGGTCTTTTGGCTGTAACCAAGCTACAGGACGAAGACCAAGTGAGTAGAGGGAGGCGTGTGTCCAATCAATTAGAAGTACGAGGGAGGCAGGACCGAAACGAGATCATAACTTTTTGATGATGCCGACCGTACCGAACAGTGATCCAAGGGGATAGTGCAGTTCCAGGGAGCAGAGCCACCGGAGCCACTTCTTCCACAATAACCCGAGACTGCCACCGACCCATTGACGAAAGAAAGGAGTTACCGACCGTACAAATACTAAGCGAGGCAGCGAAGCAAGTGCAGAAAAGGGAGGGGAGAGTGACCATCAAACCCTATACAACCAGGCTGCCAAAGCAACAGGAAGATCAGAAGGGAATCACAGGGGAGAGGGGTGGTGGTGGCCTCACCCTGCTAGGCAAAAGAGCCATCAGAAGAGCCGAGAGGGTGCCCTTATATAGGGGTTCTTCCCTCAACCCTAATCCTGTGTGACTCATACTCCACATCACACCACTCATCACTCATAGTGAGTCATACTATCAAATTCCTCACCTGACTCGCCTGAGTTAATTGCTCAACATACGTAAATCAATTAAAACTCATAAAACAAGTCAGGTGCCCCAAAGAGTTCACTTGCGCAAAACCCATGACTCATAACTATGAGTGATGTGTGAAACGCCTGAACCACATGACTACAAGCGTGAGTCATATCACTCAACAACAAATAACAATAAACCAACCGACCCGCTATTGCGTTCTCATGTGATAACCAATGAGTCAACTGATCTCATACCGTGAAAGACCACCAACCAATGGCTATTAACTATTAGTCATGAGAAAATCTACCATGCTTAGTCACTGTTTGTAACAGGTAGGGTCCTGGCGGAACTTTACTCGATTGCAGATTTTTCCACAAATACAGAACGCATTCCAATTTGCTTGCTTACAGGTTTTCGGACTCGACACTGGCTACATCCTGGTATAAGACCCATCCCTACGTGGTCAATATCCATGAAGTTACCCTTCTAACTCAGAGAGATACTTAGTAACTTAATTCCATCGGAAATCCCTGAGTGAGCTGAGGCCTCTATTTAGATATCTTGGTAGTAGTAGAATAGCCTATGTAAATGGCTTTTGAACTGTGAAAAATCCTTGTGATCTAGGACAAACAAGGCACTAGTCCTGATTTCAGAGTGTATTGTAAATATTTAGTTGCGTATTAGGATTTGCCTGGTAAAAATAGTGTTGTCCTTGGTGAAGCCTTAAAGATATGCTATCGTGCTAGGTGACATCCTGAAGAATAATATTAAGCCGGGTGCACCTAGTACTAGCAGATTGGAGTAGTCGCGTCCTGATTGACTGTTGACGTTATGTGTACTAGATGCGCCAGACACACAGTGCACACCTGGTGCCAAGTATTATTTTTGCTAATGAGAGGTACTTAACTCAGAAGGTAAAGGAGCTAAAGAGGCTGTATCTATTTGAGAAAATTGCCTGATTGTCAGAAAATCTCAGAGATTATATTATAGCTTAGTACAAGTATCATAAATTATGAGGTTTTTGAATAAGAGTATTAATTTATGAATAGCATATGAGTATTAGATAATGCTAGTTGACTTGGGATGTTGTGGTAGGTCAAACTAAGTGAGCTGCATAGTGTCAAGTCAGGAACTCACAAAGGCCTTTCAGAAGGGCTAAGGCCATGTCAGCTACTACATGAGAACAGAATTCATAACGAGAAATACAGGCAAAATACAGGAAAACTAGACAAAAGCTTTCTAGAGTCTGGGATTGGATTAGGTTAGTAGTATTATCCAATAAGAAATCCTTGTGAGACATGTTTCAGGTCACAATTCTGGGTCAAAACTAACTATTCAGGCTAGTATAATACTATATTCATAGGCTTGTATATTATTTGTAAATTTATTTATTTATAAAACTAGAGGTAAACTAAGCTACTATAGTATGTGAAAGATAGAGGGTAGAGAGGATAAGAATATCTCTAATTGAATGTTCAAGTACTTTAGAGAATGCTCTCCATGAGGGGAATCTAACTGCAGCATTTGCTTCAAAATAGCAGGCCTGTAGCAAAAGATATCATACGAGATAGTCAGTGATTGAAAATTCCACATAAGTGTAAAGGTGTGAAGACGGGACCTTGAAAAAGGTCTAAAGGAGATGTTTAAAGTCTTGGAAGAATGCTTCTGACAAGGAAAATCTAACACTGGTATCCACTTGATGATCGCATGCCTGCAGCCAGAGAAGTTATGTGAGATAATCAGAGGTCTAAAATTCTGCCCCAAGTGTACAAGTATAAAGAAAAGCCCTTAAAAATTGTGCAAATAGGAGGCGTAAATACTATAAAGAAGGCTCTTGAGCAGGGATATTTAACCCTGGTATCTACTTGACAATTACATGCTTGTAATGTGAGTAGTCTTGTGAGAAAATCAGAGGTCCAAAATTCTGCCCAAGTGCAAAGGTGTAAGGAAGAGAACTTGATTAAAGGGCAAATGAAACATTCAATAACTCAAATGAATGCTCTCAACAAGGGAAATGTAACAGTGGTATTCCTGATCTCATTGGATCTCTGTAGACAGAGATACCAGATAGGTTGTAATGTTAAGGTTAATATTAGCATTAGAGAGAAAACTCATACCTGAATGTCTGTAAAGGATAATTGAAGACTTTCTGAAGTCGGAATCATCGCAGATCACTTAGAGTTCTTGACTTTCAGAATAATATTCTAATATGAAGTAATGACAATTTAGAGGGTAGGTTGATTGAAGGAATGGTACAAAGGACCTTTGGAAGAGAAAATAAACTGGGAAAATTAGAGCTACACAACTCACTCAATACAAAGACTAGTACATTGCGTTCTCAAAAGACATTGGATGTCGGGAAAACACGATTAGCAAAGAGTATTTATTGTATCCCGAGCGTCATGTACCACTAATGCTCGGGAAGTATACAATATTAACCACCACTCAGGAGGTGACGCCAGTAAGCATTTGCAAATGTACTGATTTGACCCATATTCCTCATATAGCACTAGGAGTATGGGGGGCCAAATTATCAAACTCAACTTACTGTAGGTAGATACAAGGTTAGACAAGATCCTGGATAGTATATAAGTATTATATAATACTAGGTAAGTGGCGCAGTTGTGGTAGTCCAGGCTAAGCGAGCTCCTTAGTGTCTGATTAAGGATTCCAGAAGGCCTCCTGTGAGCACTGTGGTCATGTTACCTACGTCAGGGGAACTGAATCCATAATAGAAAGATACAGGAATGCTGGAAGCATAACAGAGAAATACAAAAAGGCCTCCTAGAGTTTTAATTAGTCTTTTGCTCACTAGGTTTAACCTATGAAAAATAAGAGTCAGACATGTTTCATGTCACAATTCTGAATCCAAATTACCTATTTAAGCTAATATAATACCATATTCATGGGCTTTCATAATTTCATATATATATTTTGATTGAGCTAGAGGTATACTAAGCTAGAATTATATAGAGAGAGCCCAAGAACAGGGCAAACAGGATGTTGAAAGGCTCAAAAGGGAAGCTACCGATAAGGGGCATCTAGCTCATGTATGCGCTTGATAATAGCAGGCCTGTAGCCTGAGGACTCATGTGGGATAGTCAGAGGTTCAAAGTTCCACCCAGGTGTAAAAGTGTGAAGAAGTGACCTTAAAAATGGTGCAAATGGGACATTTCAAGGCTCTAAAGAACGCTCTCTACAAGGGGAATCTAATGCAGGGTTCCACATGTTGATAGCATGCCGATAGCCTAAGTAATCAGAAGAAATAGTCAGATGTTCAAAATTCTGTCCAACTCTAATAGTGTGAGAAATAGGCCTTGAAAATGGTGCAAATAGGACATTCAGAGACTCGAAAGAATGCTCTCGGTGAGGGAAATTTAATGCAGGTATCTTGTGAATAATTGCATGTTTGTAGCCTAAGTAATCATATGAAATGGTTAGAGGTTAAAAATTGGACCTAAGTGTAAAATAGTGAATAAGAGACCTTAAGAATAGTACAAATGAGACTGTAATCGCCTCCTGGGTGGTGGCAGGAATCGATAGGGAAACAATACTATCTCTATACCAAAGGGCGGTATATAACGAGACTAAGTACCGGAGGCTTAGACTAAGTTGTTGTAACAAACTTCTTACTATATTGCAACTACCAAGTTGTTCCTAATAGCTAAGGATGTTTGGTCTTATTGGATTCTCGAAGCGAACTGAAGAAGTAACTGTTCAACCAAGTATATTGAAAACTCTGTTTGTCGAAGTCTGCTCTCTCTAAGTTCGGAGAATAGCAGGTCTTAAATACACTTGTCAGGCTAACCGGAGCCTTGTAAACAATAACCATAAAGACTCCCAAATGGTAGCCTTGAAACGATACATGAACCACATCAAGTATCTAATAATATCTTGATACAATAAATAAAACATACTGAGTAGCAACCGATACTCGAAACCAAACATTAAACATCATGAGTATCAAACGATATTCGAAACCAAACATAAAATGTCATGGGTATCAAACAATACTCGAAATCAAACATAGTAACCCGTCCCGGTTACACCCCGAAAACAAAATGAAAACATCATTCCAAACAAAGAAACCTAAATCTCCTCCCTATCATAGTTGGTGTCCAAATAGAGTTCCCAGAAACCCAAATCCACCGTCAGCTCCTCAGAGTGCTGCTTATAACCATCCTTAGTAGGAGTAAAGCATACCGTAATATAACCCGAAAAAACAGTAGGAAATTCCTCCACTGGCATGTTGTCAGTCCACCATACCTGGACCAGGTTTTCAGCGTTCTCAAGTCCTTCCACTGGCTCCCAACTATTCTCGCTATTGGGGTACCCTTTCCATTTCACCAAGAATTGTCCTCCGCCATGCCTCGTCCTATGGTCAAGAATGGTCTCAACCTCCCATTCCTTTTCATTATCAATTCTGATAGGCGCCGGTTTGGTGTGGGCCCTTCCAGGCAATCGTTCATCATCATTATAGTGGTAGGGTTTGACAACTGAGCAGTGGAATACTCCTTTCTGCCGCCGATATATACTCGAATCCATACTAACTGTGTAGTTTGGTGTATGTTCATCGAATTTGATGACGATAAAGGGGCATCTCCATCGTGGCTGTGACTTCCTGGACCCGCCAGATTCTGGAGCAAATTGGTCACCAAATATCATTACCATTCCCCCAATCTCAACAGGCTTAACTTCGTCTCTTCTCCTAGCCCCAGTCCTAGTAGATCTAACTCTTGCTAGCTTCAGAGCTTGGTACGCTGCATTCCTGATTTCCTGGTTTCTGTTGTAATAATCATCACATGCAGGAACCGCGGAAGGATAGACTCGGTAGGTGTCTAGGAGGAGGTAGTCTCGACCATACACCGCTTTGTATGGGGAAATGTTGATAGTATCAGACTGGCCAGCGTTAGAGTATGCTACCACTTCAGGGAGGGAGGTGAGCAAATTGGTTTGGCGGAGGTTGGTTACGTTTCTCAGGGCGGTTTTGAGCTCCCTGATCTTCCGTTCAGCCTGCCCATTCGTTTGGTGATGGCTGGGCGCGGCCATAATGTCTTCGATTTCCATGCTCTTAAGTATCTGCTTCCAGAACTTAGAGGTGAATCATGGGTCAGCATCACTGACAATCGAGGTAGGTACTCCATGGGGCGTAAAAATATGATGCCGGAGTAGTTCAGTAGTTTGTACTGCCGTTGCAGTAACCGATGTTGGGATCACCCAACTGAATCCCACTGCTCTATCCACTACTACCAGGACCGAATCCTGGCCCTTCAATTTGGTAAAGGGACCGATACAATTAATAGCATAACTTGAAACTATCTCGGGGGGGAAAGGGAGGGTTTGGGCATCACCGGCTGGTAGGGTGTTGCGTTCTTTGTTGGTCTGGCATAGCTGGCATTGCCTAACAAAATCTCTGAAAGCATTCCGTATTTCCGGCCAGTAGCTATATTCGGATGCATACCGGAGGTTCCTATCTGCGCTGTAGTGCCCCTTGGTGTGGATCTCGCTAATCATTAGTTCCTCCAGTGTTTCTCCATTGATCCCATTTCCCTTTGGTATGTAGAGGCAGTCCTCTCCTCCTTGAGTGGTGGCATAGAGTAAGCCATTCCTGATGTGGTAGTGTTGCATTTTTCCCCCTCGGGAGGTATTGCTAGAGTCTTGAGCCAGTTGGTATACAAGGTCGTTCCTGTACCCTTTGATCATCTGCTCCCTCCATATAGTCTCTATCTCATTCATAGCTTGAACCACCCTTCTCACATCCACTATTCTTTCCCACCTGGTAACCTCGCTTTCCTCCTCTTTTGCAATATCATTGTATACCTGGTAGAGGTTTCTGTCGTGGTGGGGTTGCTTTGGTGGTTCAATAACTGGAATAACATTGTGGGAGGCAAGTGGCCCTCCTTAGAGGGGCTTGGTAGGTGAGGGTCTGGGGGCTTGGTGCACCGGCACTCAGGGCATTCACAGGGGACATTTGTGGTGGTACAGCCTAGAGCTTCATGTAGTCTTCTTTTGATCTTTGACAGGTGTGGTCTAGGTCGAGGGGAGAGGATCGTTTCCTGATCGATCTCCGGATCCATAGCGTCTTGCATTGCTCTTTGCTGGGGATCATTGAGTGGGGGGCTGCTTTCCAACTCGCCTGCACAGACCTTATTCATAATCTTATCATCTTCAGGGACGGGGCACATTAGCACGAAACAATCTGACCAGTGTTGTGCTGAATGTGCGATTTTCTCGTTACTCCGGCCGCTGCTGATGCTCCAATAGTCACCCCAATTGTTTATAGGGTCCTTGCTTCTGCAGTCGCTCGTATCAAGTGCAGCTTGATGAATACTGCAGTTGCTGCTGCAGTCCAAGTGGTTATGGTTGTAGTTAACCTTGAGGACTTCGAATTGAGACATGTCTTCTGGATCGGATTCGGTGAAATGGGTAAGAGGAGAAGTACCGTTTTCTGAATCTTCTTAAGTAGGGTCTTGTACAGTATGGGGATCGCTTTTGTCTTCTGTGTAAAGGCGAGATAAAGCGTCCGCTAAATAGTTCCATTGTCCTGGCCGGTATATGATCTTTGTCCTAAACTAGCCTATGTATCCTTGCCACCTAAGTGGCTGCTTTGTTGGTGTTCTGCTTGTTTTGAGGTACATCAGGGGGTGGTGATCAGTGACCATCGTGAATTCGTTTCCTGACAGGAGGTGATAGAATGCCGTAAGGGCGTCAACTATCCCCAATGCTTCCTTGTCTGTAGTGCCATAGTTCATCTGGGCGTTAGAGAACTTCCTACTGTGGAGTGCTGCCGGTCTGGCTGTATCAACTGTTTCTCCTTGTCCTACCCACGCACCAACTCCTGTATCAGAGACATCAATTATCAACCATATTGGTAATGCTGATTCATGGTTGATTGGTTCCATCATCTGATTGTGTGCTGCAGCTTGCTTAACTTTATCCATGGTGTGATCAGATGTTGCAGTCCACACAAACTCCGCTGTTTCAGTAAGCGAGGTTAGGGGTGCGGTGATCGACGCCAAGTGTGGTATACATTGGCTAATGTAATTGACAACTCCGAGAAATTCCAGTAATTGTTTCTTGTACTTTGGAGTAGTACAGGCTTCAATTCTCGCGATCTTCTCTGTGATGCTCTTAACCCCTGATCATGAATGATATGTCCTAAAATGTCCATGCTTGCGGCAAATAATTCCGACTTCTTTCTCCTAGCGTAAAACTGAGCTTGTTTTAGTTTATCGCACACAATTGCGATGTGTTTCAGATGGTCTTGTTCTGTATCAGAATATATGAGAATATCGTCAATATAAACCCACATGAATTGTCCTAGATAGTCAACAAATAAATCAAATATTATTCGCATAAATGTTCCTGGTCCATTCATGTCTCCTCGTAGTATCACTTTGCTAACAAAACATCCCAAAGGCGATTTGAAACCGTTCTTATCACCATACTTGGGTTCTACCCTAGTCTGAAAGTAGGCATCAATGAGGTCAATCTTGCTTCGGTATCTCGCTCTTCCTACCGAGTTCAGGATCATTCGTTAGTTTGGAATCATTTCATCGTCTTTGATGGTTATCTCATTCGTTGCTGTGAGAGCGGGCAGTGGTCTCATTCTGATTTTATCTTGCTTTTCTTGAGCGAAAATAGGTGCTGCTCCATGGACTGCTTTCTGTTCGATAATCCCTTGTTCGACCTTCTCATTGATCCATAAACTCATGTCCTTCGCCCATCTTTCTGGAATTGAGTAAGTTGGTAAGTTTCTTGGTTTCTTTCCTGGTATTAGGCAGATTTCGTGGTTTATCTTTCTAAGTGGTGGTAGTCCTTTTGGTATGGCTTCTGGGAACACCTCCGGGTGTTGGCCCTTTACATGTTCTGTGGTGACGACCGCTACTCTGCTATGTCCACTTGATGGTGTGCAGTTGATCCTTATTCCAAACTTGGGGAAGTCAATAGTTAACCCGCCGCATTCGATTATAGCTCCTTGTGGTTTTAGGAATGGCATTCCTATAATGGCGTCGTACTTCGCCAGGTTTCCTACTAGCATTTTGTTTCCTTCTGTCAGCAGTGTTCCTGGTGTTAGGTTAACAGTGCATTCTTTATTGCTCTCGGATCGTGATCCCTTCATGGCCATGAGTATCTTGGTTGGTTCCTTCAATTCTATGCATGGTATACCGTGGGTAGTGACAAAGGCAGCGCTAATACGGTTTGCTCCAATCGTACCTGTATCAAACAGGACTTTTGCTTCCTTTCTATTAATGCACATAGTTCCCTCAAGTACATAGTGTGCCTTGATCGTAGGAGGGCGAGTGCTTTTTGTAGCCGCAGAGCTCTCGAATTCTAGGGTATTGATGTATACCTCATCATCTTCGCAGAGTTCTGTTGCTAGATTGGATGATGCTTCCTTCTTGACCTTCGTCTTTCCTTTGTCCTTCTTGCTTGGGCAATCCTTCGCCATATGTCCCACACCACCACAAGTAAAGCAGGCGCCTTTCTTCCTTTATTCCTTCGTCTTGGCGGGGTTGCCATCGCTATTGAACTTCTTCTTTGGTTTGTGTTCTGTCTTCTTGTGGTTGGATTCCTTCCGTTGTTTATCATACCGTTCCTTGTCATACACTCCTGTACTTTGGTGGATTGAGTGTAGTCTTTCTGCCATAGCGATAACAGTGTTGATATCCTTGTCTCCAGTCTACTGAGTTTCCACCTCTTGCCAGAGTCTTGGGTACATACTGGCAAAGAATTGTTGTAGGAAGGTGTAATCACTTGTGGTGTCTTCTGGTAGCCGTGATCTATGCAAGAGTAGGTCTGTAGCTATGATAGATATCTTTTGAACTTGTCCATTCCAGGATGGCCTGATGCTGTGGAACTTCTGATAGGTATCATCCTTATGCTTGAATGATTGGAATCGTTCCCTGAGATAGATTACTAGTACATCTCTCGTAAGGTTTTCTCCAAATAGCACGGCCGCTTGGAATGCATCAGGAAAATGTCGGAGTGTGGTCCAAGGTGGTCCTGAACGCTCCTGGTCCAGCAAGGGGGGTTGTGGTCCCTGTGGTCCACCTGGTCCACTCCAATCCATTCTGATCCACACTTTTTTGAAATTTTACCTAAAATGTGGACCAGGTTGGACCAGGGTGGACCAAGGGGACCAAGGGGACCATAACCCCCCTTGGTGGTCCATGACTGGTTTTTACATTATGCTGATGTGCCGCTTCTTGGGCTCATCCATCTGTATAGCGAATCCAGTAGTTTCCTGATCCTGCAGCATTCTGGGATACATTGTGTACTCGTCGATAGAGTTGGACTGAGTTGTACCTTCAATCGAATGCCTCCGGTTTGAGGTCTTCGCCATCATCTGTGAATTTCTTGGGTGATGGAACCTTGATGCTAAGCCTTGGTAAAGGCTCTGGTACTGGTACAGGACCTTCTCCGCCAGCTCCTTCACCATGGTCAGACATGTTGGCTGAGTCGCTGCTTGAGCTGTCTGGATCACCTGCCGGTAGTGCTACTGGGGCTTTGCTGGATAATCCTTTTTGTAGAAACTCAGGGAACCCGCCAGGGGTGAGTGTCGCTGCTTTTGCTAGTTCTGTTACTGACTCAGCTAGATCTCGTTGAGCACTATCTCTGGCTAGTTGCCTAGCTGCTTCGTCTATTGAGAACTGTTCCTTTGTAGGTGCTTTGACAAATGGTCCCTGTTCATCTCTAGCTCGTTGTTGAACCTGCTTCGTGGGAGTTCTGCTCCCGCTGGGTTCCTGGTGTTCTTCAATCTTGATAACTTGTTGATGTTAAAAAAATGTAACGGCCTCCTCGCTGGTGGCGGGAATCGATAGGGTAACGATACTATCTCTATACCAAAGTGCGATATATAACGAGACTAAGTACCGGAGGCTTAGACTAAGTTGTTGTAACAAACTTCTTACTATATTGCAACTACCAAGTTGTTCCTAATAGCTAAGGATGTTTGGTCTGATTGGATTCTCGAAGCGAACTGAAGAAGTAACTGTTCAACCAAGTATATTGAAAACTCTGTTTGTCGAAGTCTGCTCTCTCTAAGTTCGGAGAATTGCAGGTCTTAAATACAGTTGTCAGCCTAACCGGAGCCTTGTAAACAATAACCATCAACACTCCCAAACGGTAGCCTTGAAACGATACATAAACCATATTAAGTATTTAATGATATTTGAAATTAAATATGGTAACCCGTACCGGTTACAGTGACGCTCAAAGCCTCTAAAGAATTCTCTCGACGAGCGAAATATACCCCAGGTCTCTGCTGAACAATAGCATGCCTGTAGTCTAAGTAATCATGTGAGATCCATTAGGAAAAATAACTCTTGCATCAGATGCATGTATTATGCATTTGGATATATACACTCTTGATTATTGGGTCCATTGCGTCCGAAGCATCTGGAGGTAAGTTGCCACACTAAAGTCTGTCCAGAGCATGGTTGCCACACTGGGTTCCTCCCATGCCTCCGGATACACTTAACAACATCATCACACCTCCGGATTCACCACTTATCCACTCTGCTTCGATCATACCCCTTGCAGAGTACCCACCTCAACTATGGCTTTCCAGCCTTCCCTCTCACACTTAGCAACACGCTAGTTTTCACACCGTTAATAAGGTTAGTGTGGGCGCCAGGTGAGAAAGCCACTGGACTCTTCATCTTAATATTGCGCTAATCACACCAGCTGGAGAAGTTCAATTTTGAAACTTGATCTTTCAGAGAGCGAAAATGCCAGCTCACTCAAGTTTGAAAGTAAGTGGTAGTTATGACAATCGCTACTAGCACAGTTGTTGTAGTATCTCGGCACTTTGTGTTTGACGTGACACAACACTTTCCCCTTTTTAGACCGGTCTCCTAGACTCCCCAGAGTTATACTCCACAACCACTTCACCGATTCGAGCTCAAAAACCTGGAGAATACTCAGCTCGAAGCCAGCTACAAGCTGGTATAAGGCTCCTCCCTACCCTGTCAATACTCAGGGAGTTACAGGGCTCTGTATTGTCCTGGCGGAATTCTATTTGATGGCTGATTCCTCCACAGGTGCTGGGTGGATTCCAATTCTGTTTTCTTGGAGATTGTTGGGCTAATTGCTAGCTACTCAACAGTACATGGTTTCTCCCTGTCGCATGAAAGCTCAGGAGATGCTGACCTGCCTGGAGGTACAACCATGGCGGAATTCTCCTCAATGGCTGATTCCTCCATAACCGCTAGGCCTATTCCGGTTCTGTTTCTTGGACACTGTTGGGGTCGTCAATAGCTACACAGCGGTATAAAGTAGATCTCTATCGCATTAAAACTCAGGGAGTCACCGTCGGCTGTGGAGGGAGTTTCATGTATTATAATGGTGGAATCCTACTTGCTGGCTGATTTCTCTACAACGACTGGGAATATTCCTTTTCTGTTTCTTGGAGGTTGTTGGACTCGTCGCCATTTATATGGCAGTATAAGGTACTTCTCTATGCGATCAATACTCATGGAGTTACTGTCTGCTCTGGACTAGGATGAGGTGGCCGCAAGGGGCCCGGGCATAGGGGGGAACTCGGAACCCCGTTGATCTATGAGTGCTAGTACTAGTAGAATTAGTCATAGAATGGCAGACTATTTAAGAGGCCTTTAGAACTTGCAAAATCATTGTAACCTAGGTCATGGACCGGTAAAGGGGGTACCCTTGCAGTCTTTTTCAGAAAGCGCAAGTGGTGGCTCAGAGGGCTTCCAGAAGATTAGATATTCCGTCCGGAGCGTCCTGAAGATTTGGTGTTATATATGGTTGCACCAGGAGGCAACGCCCTACTGGCATCACCTCCTGAGTCACCGTTAACCTCCTGTGCTTCCCAAGAGTCAGAAGCACAGGACAATCAGGACGTAAAGAATCATTTCTGCTGATATAGTCAGCTGTTTAAAATTCTGCCCAAGTGGAAAAGTGTGAATACCGGGTCTTGAAAATGGTAGAAATAGGACATTTAAAGGCTCTAAGGAATGCTCTCGATGAGGGGAATTTAACCAGGTATCTGCTTGACGATCGCATCCCTATAGTCAAAATAAATATGCTAGATAGTAAGAGGTTCAAAAT
>Ga0307507_10004743_pt1 | contig 23519 bp, 26 predicted proteins | sample 7_EM_MG_FD_207223 | JGI IMG/M metagenome (GOLD analysis project Ga0307507, IMG submission 207223) | Populus trichocarpa ectomycorrhiza microbial communities from riparian zone in the Pacific Northwest, United States - 7_EM | ecosystem: Host-associated > Plants > Roots > Unclassified | place...
AAAAAAAAAATTCAATGTGATATTACACGGTAAAATGCGGTGCGCGTACTAGTTTCCACGTTCATTTCCTTGATACTGTGTTTTCAAAATTATAAGGCATTGCAATAAGCAGGGAAAAGGCACGTACTCTACAGAATGCGGGAGACCTAGTGGGTCAGATTCTTTCTCCCTCTCGACCAGCGTGGATGGCTCCAAGAGTGACGCGCCAATTGACTCTTCAAACTCATGATCTACTTCTTCCCATTTTCTGGTTAAAAAAATTAGAATACAGTAGGTATTTCGCACAAGGATAAGACGCAGACTTTGGATTCAAGGAGCTGATCTTGTACGCTCGCAATAGCCTCTCTTCGTCAATTTCAAAGTTCAAGCGCGGCATTCGGAAGCGACCACACGAAGTGAATCCTTGGTACTTGAGCCCGAATGGAAAAGGGGCACTCGTTCAAAGCACCTTCGACTTTGTGGTTGAAAGGAAGGATCCCCAAGACTGACAGGCACATTGACGGCCATAATTTATGTAACGTCCACTAGCAATTCGCTGCAATTCGGTCCGATTTACGTAAATCTGATAGGGCGGATCAAACTTGGGGCGCCATGACTCGGCAGATTCGTTCAACAGAACCGACGACGCAACGAACTTACCTATTGAATTCCGTTGTGCTTAGTAGCTTACGGACCAAATGACCAGTTCCTTTGGGCCCACCCATTTATGACTTCAAGTTGGACAGTGGACTGCACTAATCCGAATCTGAGTCGTGAACTCATTACTAGCGGCGATTGGATAGGTTATTCAAGTTGGTTTGTGATAGTTTCTGGCGCGTTCCTGCATTCCTGCAGTTCGTCATGACCCTGGGGTTCCGAGTCAATGTTCAAAGCGTCGCGGCATTCGTTCAGGAAGTCAAGTGAACAAAATCCACATTACTCCTCAAGATCCAGTTTCTTCATGATGTGCGTCCCTCTCCTACAATAATCTGATTCAAGTTGCCAACACATCCATGTCACGCTGCGTTGAATGATGAATCTTATGGCCACCACCAACGCGAGAACTTGTTTAGTACGGCAAAATTCATGGTCCCCACACCGTGACTACGAAGGTGAGGAAGAACCCCAGAATTAAGGGAATTATAAGCATCTTATAGGTGCGTTGATATAAAGGCTTGTATTTTCTTCGTCGTTCCATTCATCCGTTTTTTTCATAGTTCTGCAGTGTCACCCAAATAGGCAATAGGCATCTGGCAGTTACCATTTTCGTCCCCTCTACGATATTGGCGTGCCCGTGGTAGGGAATTGTTTAATTGACGACTTAAGCCTTGCGGAAATTTAAAGTACTCAATAAATCAAGGCGAAAGACTCCCCACTCTCGATTCATTCCTCTGAGTCCTTATTTCTATGAACCACTAGAGGGTTCTATGGTATTGGGATATTAATTCTTATGTAAGCTTGTTACCAATTCGCATCGCATTTGGAGGTTAACGGGATACCCAGGCGGTACAGTCACACTACTTGGGTGTTCCACGATGAGCGAAGATGAGGATTTCGATGCTACGCAGGCTGAGACCTATAGCCATTCACCAGGACAAGAATCTTGGGCTCCGTTATCCTATCTAGCAGGGTTAATTCCTAGGTATCTGTTAACCATAGCTCTGCGCTTTCCATGCTGAATTGAGACCCGAAGATTGCCCTCATTCTCCCTCAACCTGTTGGCCATTAATCTGGACGCCAGTCGTGTCCTTCGCAATTACTTTCAATCTCATGTCAACGGGTATATCGGCATCGCGAGAAGTGGTGGGCGGGCTCTAGCTTATACTCAAGTAACACGTAAGTTACACACATACCTTAAGTGCCCTATTTAAACCACGTATCCTCAGCCGTACATCCAAGATCTGTTCCTGAAAGTACGCCAAATGCTAGAGCTGAGTTTGAGATATATTATGATCAACTTCTCCTACGCAAACGAGGATGTCCACTATATTGTCCAGGGCCAATCATAGACCTTCCAATTCAGTATCGAAAGACCGGCTGTAGGATAGGTGACATTGGAATCCTTTGTAACGATGGGTCTTTCGACTACCTCTTCAACATCCTTTATCCTGCATACCACCCAATCAACAGAGGACGGGTTCCTCAGGGGTTCGTACCAGCAACCATTCCGAGGGAGGTTTCAGCTGGTCAAGCATCGGATGCCGGCAACGTCCTAGCAAATTACTGCATGCGTGAGAGGAACAGTACCGATGTTGGATTGTAAGAGCCAGATCCCCCGCTATCAGATAAGTCCACTAAAAAATTATTCATCAGGGACGCGGATCTCATTTTCGAAACTGAAAGTGAGATTGCGGTGTTGGTCTTGCCTGGCGGCTCCAAATTCCAAAATTTGCTGAGCAGCGGCTGTCTGAAGAAGTACGTAGCGACACATGCCAGCCAATGGTATTCATATGTTGCAGAGGAGCGCGGGAGAGCAGTCAGGAATGGAGATGTCCGCCTTATAATTGGTTTTGACAAAGCTGCTTCTTGGGGCATTGTGACACGACCATGCAGTCAGAAACCAGGACGTTTTGGACTCAAAAGATCGGCGCTTACTGGTTCCTTTACAGCCGCATGGCATTGTCCAGAAGGCATCGGGAATGGCAAATACGGCCCTCTAAACAACGAGATAGAGGGTGTTGGGCATTCAACAGGTTCTCCCCTCGATAATCAGACTGTATTCATCCGGTCCATGAATTTCACTCTCGCAGGAAAAATATCCAACTATCCTGACTTGTCAGCCTGTCAGGTGCGGTCAAGTAGTTCAAGGACAGAAGCCCCAAGCATCCAAGGAAATTCATCTCTGCGTCCAGCATCGTCAAACAACCACCCACCCTCAAGTGTTGGGGGTTCACAAGTCGGTCACCAAATGAGTGTGGTCTTCTCACCCTCTCACTTTGAACTGCCCGTAAGTAAACATATATTTTCCTTGCATGCTTACCTCACGCTTGATCTCTGAAGGTAGCACATCCATCGACCTTCTTGAATCAGTTTTTGCTAGATAAGGTGAGCCTGGCAGATCACGACTTAAAATTAGTAAACATGAAGCTGCAGTGCCCTAATGCGAAAATTGCTATTACGGATGACTGGGACTGGATATCAGTTGTCCGCGAGGTATGTCAAATTAAAATGCCATTTGTAATCGATGGATCACCAAAATCATCCACAGGACGATCTCGTCTTTCCAACCTCAAGGGAACTTTGTCTACGAATCTTAGAATCTTGTAAAGTCTCTGAAGAAAATGGTCAGTTTCCCAGACAAATTGCCGATCACATTAATTAAAACATTGGGTAAGGAATTGTTACAATTATCAAGTCTACTGCCAGTATTGGTGACGATCCTTCGTCACCCCGTGTACCCACTGTGGACGGGGCAGATCTGAGAGATGATGGTGTGTGCCTGTCATTGAACCTTTGGGTTTTCTTCGCCTGACCGTATATTTGTTGCTAAGCTTTAAGCTCTTTGAGCATACAATGTGCATTTTCTGCACTTGTTGATTCCGTTGAACGTATTCCCCCTCCAAGATGTGCGCCATCCACCAGGCAGGCAATCAGGACGAGAATTGAGAGGTGGGCTAAGAGTACCAGCATTAACGACACGTCGGAAATATTTTGGCTTACCGGTGGCGCGGGTGCAGGTAAATCTGCTCTCGCACAGTCAGTTGCGGAAGTATGCAAGCAGGAAAGCATACTCGCAGCGGGTTTCTTCTTCAACAGTGCATCAAATAACGGTGCTTCTTTGATTCCAACACTCGTTTTCCAACTCCTCGACGTGCTCCCTGGTCTCAAACCTGTGGTCGAAGACTGTATCAACTCAGACCAAGGTCTATTTGCCAACTTATGGGATGTCCAAAGGGTTACCCAAAAGTTATTCGTTGAACCATTAAAGATTCTTCATCTCGCCAAATCCGATCATGTCTGCCCCCCTCTTATGATTATCGATGGTTTCGACGAATGCTATGATCCCAAATTCCAGTGCAAATTATTGCGGATTATTGCAAAAGCGATCCTCGAAGTTCCCTACCCTTTTCGACTTCTCGTTACCAGTCGTTCAGAGGATCACTTGGTCAATTTTTTTGATCACGACGCCACTCTGCAGGTGGCCACCGTCCATCGTTACAATCTCTCTGATGATCCAGACGCTGATTCGGATATTTACCGCTTCTTTGAACAACAACTTGAAGAAATCAGGTGTACCCACCCTTTCCGTGCTCACCTTGCAACATGGTGGCCAGGTGATGAGGCACTTATTAGCCTTGTGGATATGTCATCGCAACACTTTATCTATGCGTCGACGGCAGTAGAGTACATTCAATCCCCCAAGCACAGGCCAGAAGAACGCTTGAGAATCGTCCTTGGCCTATCTCCCCCAGCTGCAAAGTTGGATCGACCATTTTTACAACTGGATTTCCTATACTCTTCTATATTCCAAACTCTAGGAAAGGATCATCTTCAGGAACTGCACAGCGTCCTTGGTCTACGCCGCGTTATCGACGACAGCTCTAGCGCCAAGAATGGTTTATTCCAATGGCAAAGTGGTTCTGGATTCTTATTTTTTGCAAGGTCATCCAACCCTGGGTATAGAACGCCGTTGCACATCATTGAGACCTTGCTCAAGATTAGACCCGGGGGTGTGGATCTTCTCATCACCCCTTTACGTTCTTTGATCTCCCTCGATGATTGCGATGTACGGGTACTCCACAAATCGCTGTTTGACTATCTCCTGGATTCGTCTCGCAGTGGGGCTTTCCATCTTGACCTTTCCATATCCCACAGGATAGTCACGGAGTATATTGTCGAGAACTTAGTGTCATTTCAGGATTATCCCTTTGCAGAGTCCACACAGTTGACCAGTAAGTCGTGCTTTATTCTGTCTTCCTACTCCTGATTTCCATCCCGAAGATATCCTGAAGTATCATATGAAGGCTTCGGGTTTAAATATTGCTTCCTTGATTAGTTCTAAAGCCCCTTCTACCTCTCATTCAATTGGCTCTCCCAAGTCCGCCTCCCGTATTCGCCTCCCAGCTTATAATCCTCCTAATTCCCAACAAATCTACAATCCCGTTAAACCCGAGTCCTTACCTGTATTGGGTTCTCGAATCCATTCAGATTCAAAAGCCGTGGATATTATCTTACCCGACAAATCCCTGGTCTCGTCTCAGACAGAATATGACAAGCGCGATTGGTCCGTCAAGTATAATCCAGATATCAGACCACGCCTCAACATAACTTTTGTGCAAGAGTTTGTCCATGATGCGGCTGGGGTTTATTCGGTAAAGTTCAGTCCGAATGGCCACTACCTGGCTATAGGACTGGGCAGTGGGGAGGTGATTATCTACAACGCATTCTCGGGGTTAGTTTGCCATTGGTTCTAAGTCTAAGCTCGCACTGACTCACAGTGGTAGTACCCCGGTGAAACGCCGACAGTTTTGGACGACATGTATTGATCTCGATGCTGCTATAACGTCATTGTGTTTCAGCCCGGATAGTCTTTACTGTGTCATTGGGAACTCAAGGGGGATAATAATGGTATGCTTACTTCTCATTTGTTTTTACCTATACCTCCCTTTGTTTTTAGGTATGGGAGATTGCGAAAGATCACATACGCAATGCATTTGTCGGACATACTGGTGCCGTCACCTGCTTGGACTACTCTCCCAGTGGAAAACTTCTTGTTTCCGCCTCCCAGGATGGCAGCATCCGTCTCTGGAATATGCGTGACGGCTTTGCCAGAGTGTTAATCAAGAATGCATTCTACTTTTATTCCGTTAAATTCACCCCAGACATGCGATATATTGCAGCTGCAACCACCGATAAAATGCTAAGATTATGGGATGTACGCACAGGCAGGTTGGTGGGGAATGCGACCGCGATAAACTTCGCGTTGAACCCCGTCGCCATCTCGCCCGATTTTCATTGGGTTCTCTCTGGCTCACGCGACGGCAGTACAGATGTCTGGGATACCCATGATGGCATACAGCAGTGCACTCTGCAGGGCCACCAAGCTGCTGTTATTGTGGTTGACTTTAGTCCAGTAGGGTATTACTTGGCTGTCGGACTTCACAGCGGCTATGTCAGTCTTTGGAGATACGAGCAAACTGGGCTTTGATTTATTCGATGGGCAAGTTAAATATATACTTTTTCAGGTGACGTCCTACTGATTTTAACTGGCTGTTCAGCTTCGTGCCGCGTCGTTGAATCATTTGACATTTTCGTATTCAGAGTTTTCAATTAGAATCTTGTATCTTCTGGTTCCTTTCAGCAACAAGTTATCAAAGCGAATGATAATTGACATTGCCTTCATGGCATGCCATCAGGAGGGAAGACCTTTCGCCTCAGACAATGGGTCGCTGTCAAGTCGCTAAGGAAGTTCTGCGATCCAAGTTTGAGAAGCAATCGGACGTTCGAACCGTGATCTCATCAGTCTCATCGTCCCACGACTTGGTTACCTCCTTTAAACTCTCCAGAAATCCATAAATCATTCCCCTTGCTTAGGTGGCCCACTTCTTGCCCTAGCACAGTATTCCTAGCCACACCGAGAGCCGGTTCTCACTGTCATGACTCGGCCCAGTCAACGCTGACGATATTACCAGTCGCAGCACCACTTCCAAGCAGCACTGGCCCTCCAAACATTGCTATTTGAGCCCTGGTACAAGTCTACTTGAAAAGAAACAACGGCCAAACCACAATGGAGGATGACATAGCAGTTCATCCTTATCCCTAAAACTTGTCCGTACTCTTTTAATTCTCAAAACTGACACTGAGTAATTAATGAAGCTCTACTTGCGAGAAAACTTACAAAATTCAGGTCACCCACCACAACGAAGTTCCGAGTACTCAGGCACAACAGCACCGCCGCCACTGCTCATTCCTTCAGAGGATTCGTAACAGAAACCCTCCTTCAAACGCACAATATGCATATTGTCCCCGAGACCGGCGTTACCCAAATCATCGTAAGACACCTCACTGTCGCCCACCACGATTCCCTCTTCACATCCCTCTCTGAGCGTTTGATGAAGAACCCAAAATACCACACGAACCTTTTCAAACAACCATCGTCGTCAACGGCGGCGCTGTTTTTGTTAAACTGCTTAATTCGCGCTAGACGACACGAGATATTGATTTCGTCGCAGCCTATACCGACGCATTGCTTGAGGAATACATGGATGAATTATGACGGGACGGCATTATCCTGTAGATTGGGGGGAGGGTCACGTTCGGTGACGACGAAGAGTGAGTCTTTCCACTCGATCGGACAGTTCGCTGAATAAAGTCGGTTGCTGTGCTGGTGTTTAGAATCGACGTTATCAAGGTCATCGGCGACAAGTCGGTCACACATGGAGTCGTCCTCTACGAAGACCCTGGACTGAAGGTCTACGCGATGGACTGGTGCTGGACCCTTTGCTTTAAACTCACCCGCTTCGATGAGCAGGACGAAATCGATATAACCGCCCTTCTCCTTCATCTCGGCATGCTTCCCACAGCGGGCGACATTGAGGGTTCTGTTGTGGAACTGGGTCAGGCAATCACGCCCGTTGCAGATTGCGGATTGGCAGGTGCGCCATCTCGAGGAGACGGAAGTTAAAGGAGACATTCTTAAAGTTATGACTATCGCCTAGTGGTGTATATAGTCAGGTGAAGTACATAAACTGCGAGTCTGCGAGAAGATTCCCCTCCTTGAAACTGGGCGAAAAATTAGCTGTGGACTCGAGCATATCCCCTTCACCGCCCTCTCGATCCACAATAGCCTGCACTTGCACTGGTCCCACATCCTTACACCATCCCGGCGCACTCTCCATCACACATGGCACGAGATTTTTATCCCAATGCGGCCTCCTCGCCCTCACTTTCATCAAATCCCTCCGAATCCCCACGCCAATCCGCCAATTAAAAATCTCCACCATCTGCTCCGCTGTGCTCGCCGCGATCGCGCATAAGAGCGGGTCATTTCCTAGCTCTTCTCGTGGATCGGGTAGGTCTTTGATGTGCCATTTACCGCCAAAGAGGAAGTGGTCTGGTTTGGAGGCGTCAGCTATTCCGCAGTCCCAGAAGTATTGAATTTCGCCTTTTATGGGTCCATATAGGTCCTCGGAGGTGAAGAGGAGGTGGAGGTGTACCTTGTGCACTAAGCGGAGGAAAGCAGCAGAGGGTGTGTCAGTTCGCTGGGCAAGGAAGCGGACGTTGCTGGAGAACTTCAAGTCGGCCAGCATGTTCGAGTCAGAAGAATGGGCAAAGTAGAATGGTCCGCCTGGACGCGTGAGGCACGAGCAGAGGACCCAAAGGCTGGTGAATAGGGTCTCGCGAGCACGAATCACGGTGATAATTTTGTGTTCGTGGTCTAGGTAGGCTTTGTAGCCTGGTGAGAGGAAGCGATAGAGAAATCGGTGGGCGAAGAGGATGGCGAGCCTGTATGACCAGCAGACCAGGATGTTACAGAGGTGAAGTGTGTGCTCACTCAGGAAAGACATTGGCGTCATGAGGAAAGACATGGATATTTATGTAATTATTTACATATTTAATACAAAGATATTTCTCGACTCAAAGTCTAGCTGTGCCTTTGAACTTTCGAGTATCGACAGACATTCCATGTTGTCAACCAAAGATCTCAAGATCTGACAGATTCACGTTATTGTCATGGTGGAGACTTCGCCGGATGGTGAGCAGCTCACAATCTCTCTAAATTACCTATATAAGGAAAGAGCTTCCCATCCTAAATACAATGAAGTCACGTTCTTCCTTTATTCGTTATTAAAGTCTACCTTTTCTCGAGTCCAAAGTGCTCTCTGTAGTGTGTTTTTTTTTTGGCTAATTTTGTATGTAATGTTGTACCCTACACCGTTGAACGACGAACAGCCTGCTGTTGGCCCAACTCTTTCAATACAAAACTCTGTCCCCAAGCAAATTCGCTCTTGAACTGTACAAGGTCGGGAAGCCGCGGATGGTGGATATCACCACAAAAGAAAGCCCATTCAGACGAATTGCCGATCAGACCTAAATGTCCTGCCTTCATAATAAGGTGATCATGGCGCTTCCAGAACCTGTCCGCATGGCAGCGAACCGCTCACTGTCAACACTCTCACTCGAGAGACAAGTGATCATGTAAACGCTTTTAAATGTACTGGGAGCGGGAGGTCCGAGAATTTCCATCGACTTGGAAATTCTGATCAAGGAGGCCAACATGTAAGTCCTGGATTACTGCATCAGCGTTTGCAAGATTCCCCATTTCTTCTCGGAAAGTAAGAAACTGCAATGTCCCATTGTCCACTAGTCGTCAGATGGCTTCCCAAGCGGGATTAGGTGACAGTATCGCGTAGGATCTCCTTTTCTCTGCCAAGGCGGTGTTGAATATGATGAGAATGTCTCCACGTCCGCGTCCGAGCATCAAAGTGTTCACATTCCGCACTTCAACCGTTGATCCCAAATAAAACGGTCGTTTTTGAGAATAGGAGCCTAGATCCTCAAATAAGTAACGTTTTCCGTATCCCAGGACGGAATCAGCAGTGTAAAGGGCCAGGTAAGTGCAGAAAATTGTCGTCCCTTCCGAATTTCACCATCTTGCAGGTCGTGAAAATGCTGCCGTTCGAGTCGTGTACGTAAAGCTCTGCCACAGTTTGACTGTGTCATTAGCAGCGCCGTCCATACATAGACAAGTACTTGTTCAGTCGCCACGATACAGACACAATCTATATCGCTGGAGGATAAATTGTTGTTCAAGTAGCTTTGAAAATCAGTTTTATTATAACAACACAGAGTAATTACTAGGGTGATGCGGTTTGTGATGCAACCAAATTGTCAAGAGGTGGAGGTTGCAACGAAGGTGGGGGATGGAGGACAAGATTTCCAAGCCGTGGTGGTGTGGCCCTGTCAATGAATTCCATTTTTGTTGGAAGTTTGGAGGCCGCTTGACGAAGAACTGGCAATTTGTCAAGAAATTGAATTTCATGTATAAAGTGTCTAAGCTTACTATCACGAGCAAGCTCCTCACGAATAGGAACGCCGCCTATTTCAAAAATAACGCGACCAATCGGCACACTGGAACCTATATGAAATCGGAATCAGAAAAAAAAGTGATTTTTGCTTACCGAGTTGCCCAGAACTCAAAAGTCCCTTTCCCTTTGCCCATACGAGTTTCATTTCCCTGCAGACACATGCAATGTCGATTTAACATAACAAACCGAAAAAAACCGACCTTTATGCAAACAGGAATGTCAGGAAACACTCTCAAAAAAACCTTGGCACCCTTGAAGACCTTTAGTTTCTTGATTATTACTTCCTGTGCCGTAGATAATTGTTTCGCACTAAGCCTCGCTCCGTTTCCCACTATCCTTATTCCCCACTCCCCATGAGCAAGTGTGGTGCCCTTCGTTGACCCTCCTATGGGAATTGGAACTCGTCCCTTGTGACGCTTAGCATACTTGACTTGTTTCGGCGCTAGTTGACCCCGTCCCCGAATAAATATGGTAAGCCGTTGTAGAGAAACTGACAGCGTCTGACGGATTGAAGGCCGCAATCCTAGTCTGCAAGGCAAAGAGGAAAGAGGAAACATGTGGGATTATGTAATTGCAGTCACACCTGCTGGCAACGTTGCAACCCAAGCCTTACCCTTATCCACGACAGAGTTCTTCAAATTTTCTCTGCTGCCACGCATTTCGACCATGAACGATAGAAAGAGACCTCTAGAGTCTGCTGGTGGTGATGTACTCAGCAATAAAAAGCTTAAAAGGTCGGTGATTTCTGCCCCTCCGCAAATCTCGAACTAACGTCTCTTTCGTCGGTTCAATAGCGATGTGAGTACAGATTTTCCTCGTTCTGTGAAGGTGAATCCCATTTTACAAAGTTCCTAACTTGTGTCTCCAACCTTTTCAACCCAGACAACCTCAAGCTCTAATCACCCATCTGCAGCTAGCTCGGTTCGTCTATTTTATCTCAGAATCTGAATTGCTAAGTGTTCCTTATTTTCCTAGGCCGAAGATGTTGCGAAAAAGCGTGCAGTACTTGCCGCAAAAGCAGCGACGATGCTGAAGAACACCCCTTTGCCTCAAACTCTAAAGCGACACACCAATGTTGCAGCACCTGTGCCACGAGCACCTGTCTTGCCAACTTCTGATCTATCAAAGGTTGCTTATGCTGTTCCATCTTCTCCGAGTGTTTCTGCGGGTCCGTCCTCAACTCCAGCTTCCGGTTCGAGAACACCTGCAATTGGTGGGCCCGATGACTTAGCCCGTCGGGTTGTAGAACTGAAACGGCGCGTTTCCGAAGCGACGACCAAGCTAGCTAACCCGTACATTGTTTGTTTTCCCTCTCCTAGCTTGGAAATATGTCCTTACACCAGTTCACAGTCCGTAGCAATGGTGAATAAGAAGAAAGGCGGCACTCCTGCAGTGGAACCACCTCAGCAAGGCGCTGGACTCAAGATGGCTGCCCATCCTCTCCTCCTTGACCAGACTCCTGCTCTACCTCAGTCCAAGAAGGACCGATATAAACCCATGCAGCCGAAATTTGCCTCCATCAAGGCCAACGTACGCAACCAACCTTCACCTTCACCCGTTCCCGTACCGATTGCAACTCCAAGTCCAGCGGCAAATCCTTACAGCGCAGCCAGCAATAATGCTACTAAGGACGGCACTGGGTTCGATGGTGTACCAAGAGAAAGAGCAGGAAAAAAGTTCCATTTCAATCCAAAAGGGAAGTATATTGCGATTGCGGATCAGATGAGGCAAGAGCAGCAATTGGAAGCGCTTAAGCAAAGGATTGCAGCAGGTGCCCGCAAAGCTGGGCTTGATGGCGATATAGGGATTGAGAAAGCTGTCAAGGTTTGTAACATAAGTTTACTGAAAGTGAAATCGTTGCTTACTAAATCCCCTTTCAGCGTCCACCTCCTCCTGACGTGGAGTGGTGGGATGCTAGTCTTTTGCCGAACAAACGGTACAGCGATATTGCACTTCTCGGCATCGCAAATCTCAGTATTAGGAAGGAAGGATCACCTATCAATAATCTTGTTCTTCATCCTATTCCTATTCCCGCACCTGACGAAAAGAATCAAGTCGAGTTGAAGCCTATGAAACTGACCACAAAGGTTCGAACACATCCTTTCGTTGACGTTATGTATTCATTAAACCTTTTATTTTTTATTTTGGTATCTAGGAACAGAAGAAAATGAGGAAATTAAGAAGGAAGGCCGAATTGCAAGACAAGAGAGACAGGATTCGAATGGGTCTGTTACCTCCGGACCCTCCAAAGGGTGAGCCCAAAGATTTCGTATTTTTGATAATCTTCCTTACAAATTGATCTTAGTTCGGCTGTCGAACTTAATGAAGGTTTTAACCTCGGATGCCATTCAAGACCCGACAAGGGTAGAAGCTCGCGTGCGACGCGATGTTGCGATAAGGCGGCACACCCATGAAAAAATGAATGCAGAACGTAAGCTCACAGATGACCAGCGGCGCGAGAAGAAGGAGAACAAGAAGTTGGAAGAGGAGAAAAAGGGCATTTATGGGGCTGTTTACAAGTGAAGTTTTTTTCCTCTAACCTCTGGATTCCATATTGATCTCCCTTTTAAAGAGTGCTAATTCTTTCCGATCCCTCGCATCAGTTTAAGGTGCGCAAGAACGCCGAACAGTTCAGTCTCACGGGGGTTTGTATCTTCAACCCCACATTCAATCTCGTCTATGTCGAAGGCGCCGCGAAGTTTATGAAGAATTTCAGACGACTCATGTTACACCGTATTGCTTGGACTGAACCAGCTCGTTCGCGAGGTGGGGTGGAGGATGTGGAGCTTGAGGACCCGAACTCGGATGTTGACGGTGGCGAAGCTGAAAGAAAAGCGTCCGATGCTGCTGCAACTACAGGCAAGGGTAAAGAAAGAGATACTGGAGATGGCGAGAAATCACTGGAAGCCAACAAATGCTACCTTGTCTGGGAGGGGGCTTTGCGGGACAGAGAGTATATTTCTTTCCGGGCGAAGAGCTGTCCGACTGATAGGGACGCAAAAGACTTTTTGGGCGATAAGTTGAAGGGGTATTGGGACGTTGCAAAAAATTGGAAACCTGAAGAGGAGGAATTCTTTTGAACTCTTTGTCAGCTTTTTACGTACAACTTCCAGAAAGTCTGCCCACAGTCATATGGTATTTTATACATAATGCAGAATTCTCGTATAATTTACTATAAAGAATCGAGCGATCAATGTTGCACCGAGGGTCACAGGTCACGCTGACCTCCTCCAAGCTGGTTCAGGGAGCAAAACATGGTAAGCGACGAAGAAGAGATTAACGAGGTCGAAGAATCAGACGAAACAGGTTCCGAAGATGCTTCAAACCTCCGTTCAAAAGACAAAGGAAAGTCCTCAAGCGGCATTATCGTCCAAACAGCTTTCGATGCTTACTTTGCGCATAACAAGTCCGGGCGTATCCAAACCTCTTCCAGTGTCTTTTCCGAACTCGTACTCCCTCTGAGTTCAGAGGAATATGTCAAAGCCATTGGCACATCTGGAAAAGGTCAAATTGTTCATGCGAGTGCCCTTCAAGACTCAAATCGAGAAGAGTTGTTTGCTCGCTTCATGTGCGAACTACGTGAAGGTTTCAATATCTTGTGTTATGGATTGGGTTCTAAGCGACAAATTCTCAACCAATTTGCCCTGGATTTCTGCCAAACGCAAGGCCATGTGGTCGTCGTAAACGGTTTTCAGCCAGAGTCTAGCCTGAAGGACGTTCTCAACTCCATCGAAAACATCCCAGATATCCAGGAGCTTGATCTTTCATCCACAACAATCGAAAAACGAACAAAAAGGATCTATGACTTTTTCACCTCCTCCGAGGTTGACCTGTATCTCATCATCCACAACATCGACGCAACTCCCTTCCGAGCAACGAAAACGAGATCCATTATCTCCTTTCTGGCCCACAACGCCCACATCCACCTCATAGCATCCATTGACCACATAAATGCCCCTCTTCTTTGGTCTTCATCTGAGATATTTTCTCGAAAACCAGACAAAACTGAAGTCAACGATGCCATCCATTCTCATGGATTTGCTTGGTTGTGGCACGACCTTACCACTCTCACGCCCTACGATTTCGAGCTCGCCTTTGCCGATCGCACTTCCCTCTCTGGTGCACATTACGGAGGCGCAAAACGCAAGCCTGACATGTCAAGTCAGAATGCTATTACCATGAACGAAACAGCCGCGTCACATATTCTCGCTTCCGTGACTCAGAAGGCTCAGAAGTTGTTTGCCCTTCTCGGAAATAAACAGCTAGAGGCAGCTGACGGTGCAGACGGGAATTCTCAGCAAGTTGGTCTGGCGTATGATGTCTTGTTCAGCGCAGCGAGAGACAACTTTATCGCGACAAATGACACTGCGCTTCGATCGCTTTTGACAGAGTTTAGGGATCACAATTTGATTGTCTCGTCTCAAGCTGGTATGGGTGGCGGAGAAGTTTTATGGATACCAATGCGCAAGGAGAGGTTGGCCAGTGTGCTTCAAAGTTTGCATGTGCTATTAAATCAATGATATTGATATTGGTCAAGTTATCCTTTGGATGGATGCCTTACAAAGTATGGACATGAGCATCCTGACACGAGGCGACTGGGTGGGACTGGGATGAGTGCAGTGGAGTACAATTACAGGACGAGCTCTTCGGGAAAACAACGCAAAGCGGAAAGAAGGGAGAGTAATGCACCGTGACCGTTGACATGGTCGAGGGTAGTAATGATGGTATCGAGAATAAGGCAGAACAATTAACAGGGAACAAGCCTGCATATAAGAATACAGTAAAATGACGTTCAAAAAGAGTGTGTAGTCATATTCTGAACAAGTCACGGGAAAAACAAGGGGAGAATGGTCTATGCACATAGGAGCCAAAATAACAAGGAGTAATAAATGTGCGCATGTACAAGCGAATAGGATTTCAGCTCTGATATTCATGAGGTATAAGGGTGTCCTTGATGGAAGAAGACGTATGTTACAGGAGATAGAGTAAGTCGGGCAAGAGAGACAAAGGAAAACGATCGAGGGACACAAATGTCAAAATACAGGACTTGCAGAGATGGCTTATACGTTACTGGAGCAGTTGATGCCTATGGTTAATGACGGTCAAAACGTGGACAAATAATATGGGAGGAGTCATTATCCGAGAATAGGATAAGTCTAGAGAGGAATGAAGTGGTCGTAAGGCTAGCTCGAATTTATGCATGAGCGACGTAGTCCATAAAAAGCTTGTCAGAGAAGCTCTCGTCGGTCTTTGGTGAAGGTCAATACAGGAATAGAAACAGCAGTCATCAACACTAACCTGGAGGAGCCTCAGAACCTGTTGCACAAACTCGGTCTTACTTTCGCTTGATACCAGCTGATTGTGACCATTGAGCACCTGAGCCATGCTCAACCTGACTGCCTCAGGATCAACTACACCGTTTCCATTCAGGGCTTCAGCATTGTGGCCATTCCCTTTCGACTTGGACGAAGAGCTACTTCTAGGCAACAACATTGCCCCAGACATGGTGGGTGTCTTCATCTCTACTGGCTTCTGGTGTGTAAAAACGGAGGATGAGGAACGTGAAGTCGATGGGTGTCCATTTTCCACGGCCCTGTCAATTCCCAAACCGCGAGTGGTAGCTGGGGAAATGGGTGGCAAATCCCGACCTTTCTCGATATCTTCCTTCTTAGAACGTTTTCGTCTGGCCTTCCCTTTAACTTTCTCCGAAGAAACCGAGGAATTGCCATTCCCATTGAGTGGCCGCAAAACTCCATTAGGGGCATCTGTTTGTCGCAACATAACTGCACTCTTCTTCTGCTTCACAACTCTCGTAAAATCCGGGTCACTGAGAAGACTGGTATCCTCGAAGTTTAATTCAACGATGTCAGACGCGTCGTCGTCATCGGTAGTCGTAGTGGAGGGTTGACTGGAAGGCCAGAGATCCGAGTCGGACTCGAACTCGGGATGAAAGCTCGCGTCACGAACAGAAAATGGTGGTGGCGGGTTCACATGATTGGTTGGACGGGTAGTTGAAGTAGAAGACGTCTCAGCAACTGAAGAAGTTCGCTGCAAACCATTCAGTTGCAGCCGGGGTGTTACATCGCCATTGACCCTCTGGTTCAATCGCGCAGCATTCCCATTCCGGAGGTCCGCATTAATACGAGGGGCTTTCTTCTTGGTCGAGCGGACCTTGTGATAATCGCTGTCCTCATCAAGAACGGTGCTGGGAGAATCGCTTCCACCTTCATTGTCCCCCTCACGTGAACTTGGATGCGACACAACTGAAGATGCCCGGCTAGGTGCCGAGCCAGTTAGCATCGAGGTCAACACCTGCGGATTGAGAATTTGTGGGCCTGATGTCCCAACAGAGGGCTGTGGAGAGAAGACCGCTGTGCTTTGTCGTTTGATATTACTAGTAGCTGTTGGAGCGGAAATTGGGCCAGAGGCAGAGGCAAAGATCTGATCCAGGAGGGCATTGCCCCTCAGATTCATGTCAGTACTGGAAGAAACAGGCTTGGTCGATTTGAATCGTGCAGCAGAGATTCCCTCATGAGGTGAAGGGCCTGGAGGTGTTTCTAGTCTCGAAAAAAGTTTATCGATGTCCGAAAGCGCTCCCCGATTGGCCAGATTTGGAGCATCGGAATAATATGATCGCTCGTTTTCACTGTCTGACTGGATCATCTGAGCTTGGGAATCGGACGTACTTCCAGCTGAGAAAAACGAGGTCAGTGTTCGTAGATACTGGCCAGAGAGATTTATATACGGGTTTTTTTCGGGATAGTTCGCAGCCTGTTGGGCGGAGGCGGTCTACCTGGACCGTAACGAAATTCTTCAGGATAAGGTTTATTTTGTCTGATGTAAGTGTGCAACCTACATAACGGTGTCAGCGAGTAGTAAGCAATGAAAAATAAGACATTTTACCTTTGCATGACTTCCGCCAAGGAATCCCGAGAATTATCTTGGAATGTCCATAACCCTGTAATGGTGCGTTGACCTTTAGACTTTGGGTCGATTCCGTCAACATTTGGAACGGCATAAACATCTGAAAATTTATCCAGATCCTGGCCGGGGTATAAAGAATTGAGTTTGGTAAGCCTAGTTTCCAGAAAATCGGGATATGAGCGTATGATAAGGAACTTCTCGCTGGGAACGACTTCGTCTTCTGGGCACAGTTGCTTCACATAATCGGCCCTACCAGCACGGTTCATAATATAAAGGCCGTATGGAGGGTAAGCGTTCCTGAAAAACACAGATGTCGAAATTCTTGTCGGGTCTAGATGGAAAAACAGCGCTCACCTTTCGAACAAAAACATGCTTCCTTCAACACCATGCTTTTCCCAGCTTTGTCCATTATGATGATAGACACAGACATGGCTGAACTGGTCAATAATCGATGAGATAGAAGGGTCCCGCCTCCGCATCACCCTGAGGTTGTTATCGTATCTGGATGCAGGTGTCATGCCAAGAGGAGGCGGTTGAGGTGAGCGAGTGCCCGATTGCATTGATGATCCAGGGAGTGACCCCGTCAAAAGAGAGGTGTTCGATGCTGACTGCGACATTGCATTCGGTGTTGATGTTGGTTGTATCTGTCTGAGAAGAGGTCCCATGAAGGTGGAGACCATGTTGTCTAAACGCCCATGATGAGCCCTCTAAAGCCGGGCAATGCCGCTTTAATGTTTACAGCATCACACGCTTGCCAAACAATGAACGACAACGCATCCCCTTCACTTAGACGACGCTATGCGGCATATAAAACTGGTGACCGTGCCTGTCATTAACCACGTTGTCACCCAAAAGGCACATGCTTTGTCGGCTGGCATCGCCATCGTCCGCCAGATACTCAAAGACCACAAGTTTCCTGATGGCTTCACGACGAAGCGAATATTCGAGATCTCGCAAAGCTATCCACCTCCTCCAAATTTCAAGCCAATGAGACCTCCTCAACCCCAACAAACAGTTCCTAGACCAGAACACCCCGTTCGGTCCGTGTCGTGAGTGAACCCATTGAACACGGCACTCTTCAGTCTAACTGGTGCTCTCATTATAGTTTCCTGAAATCCATGATCTTACCTGCATTGGAAGGACAACAAGAAATTATAACGGTTGCTCAACCTCGTTCCGGGTTCCATGACCCACCGGACCTCACAAATCTCCGCCCCATAAAACGAAAACAACGACTTGCGCTCTCTCAGGAATTTGTTTGGAAAATTGTACCGCCTGAGGAACGCAACGTTCCGAAGGTACATGCAGGAAAAAAGCAAGTTGATGTCGAAATGGGTGATGCCGCAGACACGGAACATCTAAACAAGCGAAGACATAGGGCACGGATAAGGAAAGTCACCGAAGCCGTCCTTAAGTTGAAAGGAGGTCTCCGATTCACTAAAGAGTTGAAAGAGGTTGCATCTATATCACCCCAGTAAATCTTTTGGATCCTAGATATGTAATGAATGAGGGTTTAAAAAGTTTTCAGATTAATGTCCGTCATAGCAATAGTATTGGCGAGATCCTTTTCCTAACCGAAAGCATGTCCCTATAAGTCATTGGCTCAATTCCATGAGCAAGAAATTGCAAGAACATTGCTCACGTAAATCGGATTGGAGCTGCGAGGACTCTCCCTCGTTGATTGTGCATCACCATCTGATATCGATTCCAAAGGAGGTGCTCGATCCGAGTCGAGCCTGAAAATCAGACGGTCCCTCGTCACAATGATTGATGACCCTCCTGCCCTGTTTGTATGTCTTGCAGATGGCATAGTGAAGACAGAGCCTCCGCGCCCTGAGCTCCTTGGTGGCACATCCAAACTGTCCAACGCATCACTCTGTAACCGGCCGCTAGCAATTCGGTTATTCAGAATGACGAGCATTGTGTTGCCATAAACTTTCGAGATTGTGAGGCCAGGGACAATGAATGCAGTGGTCTTGATAAAGTAGAGGCAGAAATGAAGAATGGCAATGGCAGCTATGCGAATTATTCAGCCAATGGGGGTTGGAAGGTGATGACTTTGTCCTTACCAGTCAAGATACCAGTCTCTATAATCAAGGTAATGAGATTCACGATCTTAATATGGGTCGACCTGAGGCCAGTGCCGTGCCGCATCAAATAGTATGGCATACTCAGCGCGATAATTATATCGCACAGAGAGCCGAATCCATTCCAAATCTTCAGACATAATTACCCAAAATAAAGAACTTGAAGCAAGAGTGCTTACACCAATAGCGGCCAGGTTGTCGCTATCATCAATGAGATTGGAGAATGTCCCAGCTTTAAAGAAAGTAACTCCTGCCACAATACCCGAGGCAAATGAGGCTAATCCAAGCTGTCAACAATGACGAATGATCAACATGAAAAGATGTTATCTGATATGTCTGGGGGGCACTCACAATACCGATGATAATCGGAGTACCCTTTTCTCTTGAACCAGTCATGGTCCATATTCGATACGCAAAGAAGAACTGTCCGATTCCCCCGGCTGTGTGTCACAGATAACGGTTAGAATCTGCCCGGTAGACTCGGACTGAGGAAGAACTTACTGAGGGCACCAAAGACGGGTACTGTTAGCCAGTGCTGATGAATTGAGTCAAGATTCGATGTGGATCCGAAAGTCCAAGCGAAACCAGCGTATACGTCGAGTGAAGAAATCACCGTCTGAGCTATTTCGAGCAATAGGACGCTGTAAACCATAGCCTTCGCAATCAGCCTGTCATCTGGAAAGAGTGGAGACGCGATGTAGAAAACATCTACACAGGCGATGAAAACTCGATGAGTAACGCGGATGATAACCGTTCTGCATACATGTTTGCAAGACGAGGATACCAAAAAGTCCCCAGTTGAGCATGATTGCGAGGACCTAGAAAAGGGGTATTAAGTAAAGTCCTTCATCTCTTGAGGAACCTACTGACAAGCGATCCTGCCCTGTGAATAGTGTCACAACATGTGTTTAACAATAATCCTCGATAAACAGATGAGAGACTCACAGGGTAGTTGGGTCCATGACGACGTTCCGGGTTGGGGGTGCTGGCAAAGGTGATGAAGTCCTGTCTATCGGAAAGGTTATTAAATATATAAGGTCCTCGATATTTCAGGGACGAGATGAATCGATGAACTCCTTCCGTAAGGTGTATGGCCGAGAAGCTTGTCAGCCATCATGAAGTTAACCTTAAATGTAACCTGTGCCGTGGAAGTTGTGTGCATCATAATAATAAACGATCTTGCAGAGTAACGGGCGTTGGATTTGCATTGCATCAATATATGCAAAAGAGCTCTGAAAAGCTAATTGAATCGATCAGTTTCACGGAAAGTCAAGGAAATAAGTATAGCTCAGCAATCTTTTGACATGGGATTCGGGGACTCGGTATGGAATAAGGTGTAGCCTCTCCTCTTCCAATCATAATCAAGAACGTGCTGACTGTTTCTGCAGAAACTTACAAAAATAGATTAGTCTATTTGTTATTTGTTCCAAAAATATAACAAAACGGAGGGCCTCAACGAAGGAAAGGTGCTATCCATCCAACGGCACTTATGAAAACCCAATGCGAAAGCTACCAAGAATTGAGATGCCAAGGTTCTTTGCCAGTTTCACCTGCAAGACTCAAAAGGCCAAAAATAGGTGCCAGTACCTTCTCGTGAGTCGTAGAATAGTAGGTAAACTAACCTTCTGAGGTGTGCAGAGAAACAATTAAAGTTCCTCTGGTTGCACCGCTCTACACCTTGTATGTTTATGGCAGGGCCGCAGCGTTGCCACGAAACATCTTCTCAAACCACTCCCTGCCTCACAATGTCTACCATTTCCAGTTAGGCCCGTTTCAGAGCGAAGAACTTGAAGAGGGACCACTTACAGGGCATGAGATGTATCATTTTCAATCAGCAGCGAAGGTATTATCATCTCAGATTTAATTCAGTTGCCAAGAATAATCGAGACCCTATGATTATTAATATTCTGGGTAGAGTCTCTGTGTTCAACGCGGTTTTGATTCCATATATTGCCCAGTATTCGAGTTCGCGAAAGGTGGTTTTAATATTCACTGAGAATTCTACAATGTCCTTAACTACGAGATAAAAAGAAGGGAACGTAGGACAAAGGTCCCACGGCAAGATAAGACAAGATGATAGTAGTCTCTAATGAAAGGCGCTGGTCGGTTGTAGTTACAATACTCAAAGTCTATGGGATAGATGCATAAAACAACTGTGTCCTTAGGAGTGAATAGCCACACAAGGAGTATAACATTCGTCCCAGAAGGCCAATTTCTATTATCTCGGAGTGGCTGTGCAACAATCTCTTACGATGAGCGTGTTGCGAACCCAAACAAGCCTTTGTGCACCTCCATTCATGGCCCACGGAGTACCAAGATCCATATTATCCCACACTCGCACTGAATCGTCTTGGGATCCAGAGACGATTCGGTCGTGGCATCAGGCGAAAACGCGACGGACTCGGAAACGAGACGGGCGTCTTTGCATCCCACATCCGCACTAAATGGTCAAGTTGGGCACCCGTTATTTTTATTTTCAGTGTGCATATTCTATGGTGTCAGAGGAATCGAAATAGTGATGATGGCACACTGATATCTTAACTAGCACGGCACATGGGTCAACTGCTAGTACCTCTAATTCCTGAATCCTCTGGTCCCTCTCCTGGATTCCGTGTTCCAGATTTTGTTGCCTGATGAGAGCAACTTGCTGCATCACTGTCTGGAGTTGGATTATTCGATTTGTGTTGGCCCGATAAGACTCATCAAGGTGTTCCGCCTGAGTGAGTTTTTCTCTCAAGCTCTCAAGGCGTCGATCACACCAGCGCTTTCTGAAAGTCTCATCAGGATCAGACATCTAGGATGAGGGAGGCCGACCATGATGCACTGTCTTCTTGATCGAGGAGGACCGCGATGGTCAATCCATCCTCCATCAACATGCTGGCAGTCACTTCCGTGGTCTTTGGAACTATTCTTTCAATCAGATCTAATTGATTATTATAGTATCCGACTCACTGTATTTTCAGTGTAGGTGTGATCGAATGAATTGAAATAATTGGGGCACACTAATATTTTTAACACCCTAACTCGTGCAACGCACGGGTCAACTGCTAGTAGGATTTAGTTGGAAGACCCTTTCAACCTCCCGATTCCCCTCTCGGTTTTTGACGCTTAGACTACAAAAAGTAAAGTACACTACAAAGCCATCACAGCTGAGCACAAAGGTATTACACTGGAAGGGGCCTGCACCGGGGAGATCAAGGTGTCCTTTGATCGGACGAGCAATACTGATCGCCAATTTTTCATGGATGGGATATTAGAACACATTGTTAAAAACTTTTTTTAAGACCCGGTTTAACTTGGTGATGACCGATCGAAAATTGAAAGATATAGAGGATCTCATTCAACAATATGAACACATATAAGACGTTGGGCTTGATAGACAGCCAGTTGCTCTCCGAGTATTCGAAAATTTGTATGGCGTAACATTGAGCTTCCTGAAGGTAGGCTGGCAACGTTGTTCCGAATGTTTATCACGCTGCAGAAAGTGACACGAGTACCAAGGTGGTCGGTGAGTGTCCGGTTTCGGGAAATCGTGCACCATCGATATTGGAACAAGTGTCATACCAACCCCGTGTTGAAGCCTGGACTGACAAGCAACCTCAAAGGCTATGCCAATAAATTCCCCAGAATCCGACGTCTTTGCAAATCTCTGGTAGAAGGAGATTTGTTCGTATGGATATAGAGTTCGGAGTTTGGCAGATCAGTTTCGAACGGACATGGAGAGTAATAGGTTTCACGATCGGTAGACCAGCCACATCTTCCGGAGTATCGCGACTGATGAGGCAAATCTTATGGGAAAGCTTGCTCATTTCAAGAGCGCCGGCATCGTCAAAGAGTTTTTCGAGCGCCTCAGGGGTGAGGCTTTTTATTGTCCTTCGAAGGTCATCTTCATAGGTTCTGAGCCCATAAGAACTAAAGACCAAGGAAAGCCGAGGCGTTGGCCCAAGTCGATCAAACAGGCGATTGATTTGTTCGCGGTCACAACCAGGATAGACTGATGCTCTAGTAATATTGATAAATGAACGAATTCTGTACGCAGGCGGCAACGCACTCACGCATTATTGATTTCACCTTTTTTCCAAGGATTCATAATAATCCTAACGTCCCGAACAGTCTCCGTCATTCGCGACCGACGTCGTGCGCATGGAGGGGTGATATAAATCACATAAAGTCTGGTTCCAGGAGTGAGGAGACGAGGTGGAGGGCCTTCCTGGCTCTCAGCAGAATCGACAAGGGTCCAGACAATAGTCCGGAAGTGAGACGAAGGGAACTCGGCAGGAGCTCGGAAGACAGATGACCGGCTTCCTTTCTACAAGACCGGCACAAGGCATAGTACCCAGACGTTCTTCCCTTCGCACATCTATATGAGTAAGAGTATTCCGGATTGACAAAGAAAACTCACCAATGCCGGGTTGTCCAGTGATGACGGCTCCTGGGGCCACATTGTTGGTGACTTGGGGCGTCTCGAAATCCTCGAGAAAGTTGTAAACCCGAATGTAGT
>Ga0307507_10004744_pt1 | contig 23515 bp, 30 predicted proteins | sample 7_EM_MG_FD_207223 | JGI IMG/M metagenome (GOLD analysis project Ga0307507, IMG submission 207223) | Populus trichocarpa ectomycorrhiza microbial communities from riparian zone in the Pacific Northwest, United States - 7_EM | ecosystem: Host-associated > Plants > Roots > Unclassified | place...
TGAAAGATTATTTAACGTCTTAAGTTATAGCTAATAAATCATACCTTGATTAGAGACCGCATCGCGATGTAGCCGCCCTTTCTCTTTTGAAGCACCTTGGGAACGTTCGTTGTGGTCGGCATCGCGACATCATGAATCAAGTCTTGAAGGACTCTCAGGGATGGAGGTTCTTGTTGGGAGGGAGGAGGTATTGCATTCTTTGCATAAGCAGCTAGTAGCGTCTGATAAGAGAGAAGCCGAGATGTGATACACGACAGAAACTTACGCCGTGCTCTGTATTCCACCCTAATACGATAGTATTTCCCTCTTCGTAACAGAGTAAGTCCCCAGCTATTCAATGGCTCAGGGGTGAACGATCCAAAGAAGAAACGATGCCACCAACCTTTCTGATACCAGGACGTGGCATCCATTTTGTTTGACTCTCTCCAGTAGTAGTTGCTGGGCAGCGATAACGGCATTTCGAAGCTCTAAAGCTAGAGATACATCGTTCTTGACTTCAAGGTCATATCTTGTCATGAAGTGAATCTTGGCGACAAGCAGCTGGTCAAGTTCTTGGAAAGTGGAAGAAAAGTCAGTTTTGGGAAGGTTATGCACAAGATTCTTTACCTGAATCCTCGAAACACATATCCATTGGTAAAGGACAGATGGTTTTGCTGGTAACAACCTCCCAGGGATCATCTTCGAAACCAAGTCTGAAGAGCCTCATTAAAGTCGTCGAGGATGATGTCCAGATAGCAGGATTATGCTTTTGGGGAAACATCTCATGTCCGAGATATATAATCCAATACCATACGCGTATCGCGGAAAGCGTCCGATGGTTACCAAGAAGAGTTGGGATCACATGAGCCGTTGCCGCGACCGGGCAAAAACATAAGTTGACTTGCTGCGATTACGGGTTGCGGCAGTGTAATCGTTTTCCGTAGTTTCCGGTGCTGCCGAGCTACGCGTCTATGCCTCTTATGTTGAGTTACGGCTTTAAGGTGGATTGACCAGTCATTGATAAAACCTAAGAATTCATCCATGATCTAAAAAGTACATGGTAACATATATTAGTCATCTTAGTGGTGAGTCAGTAATTCCGAGAACTTACCTCGAGGTTACTAAGTAGTGTAAAAGGGTCAATCGTAGCCGTCGTCATGAACTGGCGGGTTCAAGATCTACGCCTTGACAATGTGGCAGTAACACTCCCCTCAGCGAAAGTCCAACAGTCTACAGAAGCAGGGCCGAAACTTGAAAGCCTCCAACGAGATTGGGCGCTTGCAGCCATGTTTAAGCGCGCTGTATCCAGATTAGGGGAGAATCTGAATCATAGGCAACCTGCCTGATACAAGTTTCCATCGCTATCAAAGTACAGTTAGTTTCAGAGATGCAGTACATACCAGGATCAGGATGACGGACCGGAAACCGAATGGTATTCTTGTCCATTGCGTGGAATTAGATGGGAGAGGTCAATGAGAAATGCCTTCACTCTGCGTAATAAGGGAATAGTCATCCTCCGAGGATGAAGTTTTTCATAGCATGTATTTTTAAGTGAGACGCTGGACTCGGATAGCTGTTTTGCGAGGGAAATATGGTGGTAAGAGGTATTTACGATCGACTTGCTGTTTCCGTTAGGGACAACTCTGGGAGGTGAGCACTGAGCGCTGAGCATCTGTGGCCTAGGGAAGAAGAAAGCATGTCACATTTCACTTATGTTGACATGCTATTTTTAGAATATACCTGGACGAGGATAATGTCAATTCTTAAATCATTAATCATTTAGTGACAGGTGTGCGATCCGGGATGGGTAATGAACACAACCTGGATTCTACAAAAGCTGGTATAGCCCGAGAATCACGTAAGTAGATAAGAAAGAAACTTACACTTCCCACTGTTGCAGATCAAGTGGCCAGCTATTCAACGACTTAATTTTCCAAGAGGAATAGAGGCCACTAACCGTTCCTTGTGTTGCACTCCTCCTTGGACCGATCCAGTAACATTTGACGACAAACGACGACAAATGGAACTCGAATCATTGGACACAAATCTGGCCAGCCTCGAATTCATAATGGCCTTCGTGAATATCTTCTGGTACATAATGCATTAAAGTTGAGACAATCTTTGCCATTTGCTCAAACAAGGTCCAGTGATAGAGCATACATTCTCCCATTCAACATTTGCTATCGTTCTCAAGAATGTCGAAGGTGGCGGACAACTATACGCGAAAATTTTGAGGCCCTAAGGAGGGCCCCTTCGTTGATCAAGCCGTTCTGGATCTTCTAGCAGTCTGATAAAGTCCAGAGAATTTTGAAAGAAATAAACAACAGCCCAGAAATCCACTTCATGCTTTGTATTCCCCATGAATTTTCGTTGGCCTTTTCGTACCAGAACAATTTCAGTCGGTTCAGAGAAAAATGATCCAAAAAGAATTGATTCCCACCAAACGTTTCTGATCCAAGTGCAGAGCTTTAAGGAGTGTATTCCACCCAATTTTCGAAACTCGGTACAATATCCCATTATTCCGATAGCCGATGGAATACAAGAATCCCATGTGCGAAAAAAAAAAGGGTAACCAAAATACATGATACTACATCGCCACATAATATTTCCACCGTCGAGATCTGTTTCAGTCTCCTGACTGTTTCCAGGAAGTGTAATGTCAACATGACAGAATCAGATAGATCGACCCGGAGATGTTATGGGAAGGAATAAAAAACCAAGGTTTCTTGGTGATTTCCAAAAGAAGTTGAAATGCTGGCAAGGGTGTCGCATTCTAGCGCATTCTGAGGAGTTGAAACCAGGGAATTGAACATTTTGAATATCGTTTCTAAGAATAGACTATGTCAATGTTCGCACATGGGGCTACAATATTACTAATTTTAGACGATCATCCATCAAATCACTTCTCTATTGACAACCACAATCATTAAGGACAAAACATCAAGATGGTGGCCAAGCCAAAGTCCTAGCATGATCGCTATGTGCCAAGGCGAAGAGGATCTCAGTTCAATTCAAGTTTACAAAGGTCATCGGTTGTGAGTGGAATCGTCATGAATTGATATTAGTACGTTCATGCCTATTTCATTCAAGTAAGGGAAACAATTAATTTTGAAGAGTTAAAAAAATAAAGAGATGTTACAGTATTCGCTATTTATCTACAATTTAGTACAAGAGCGCCAGCGCAACCAATCCAACTAAGAACATGATGGATTTCGCAACGTTTGTTGCAGGTGCTGAACTAGTTTTGTTCGTGCATTTCACAGAAGATATGTCTACATCATTCGAAAGTGAAAGGTCCGCACACTAACCTCATATAGACTGATTAGTTCTGTTTCAGTGTTTATTTTTAAAAAATCACTACTTGCCTGGTACAGAGAACCATCTCCGCCATCCCAGAGCACCTAATGCCGCGGAATCAGTGTGCATACGAGGGGAAGAGTGTGTAAACTGACTTGTATAGTAATATCTTGGCCAGCGGTGAGGCTCGTCCCATTCTTGGAAAAGTCAAGTGGAATACAGACATCACCAGGTTTGGTACCCGTTACAAAATTTTTGTGTAAAGTGAAGTCCCTAAACCTGGTGGGATTCTGAGAGGTCGAAACGAATATTCCAGCTGAAAAATAAAGGATATGAGCTTTGGCGCTGGATATTGTGTTGGTGTCTTACCTGTCCACGATTCGCCGTGCTCTAATGACAAAGTAATGTAGCCACCTTTCAAGGGAAATCGAGTACGATTCTCTGCTGGTGTCGTGAAGCCATCTATAACGGCGAAGGTAAGAGATTGATCTTTTTGTTTAGAGATGACGAACCGCAGAACGAATTCGCGTCATCTTCATCAAGGGGTCCACGGGGAGGAGGAAACTGGAGTTCAAAGTGTGCGTTGACCACTGCAGTCAAGAAAGCTAGGAATAAAACGACTGAAGAGCGCATTTTTCTTTGGTGGGGCACCTTCTTTTTTCCATCACGCTTTTATAGGAAAGGCGTTGCTGGCTGTCGTAGTTGGCTTCTAAGGGGAAATGATTTTTCTGCAGGTCAAGATAATCGGATGTCAAGTTCGCTTTACAGTGGTTGTCTTCGGATCAACTGGTAGCGGCGAGCTGATAGATCTTGTCCTTGAACAAATATCATTGAGCAACAGCAACGGCAACTCCAATCCTCGGATAGTGACGCTGTACTTTCTGGTTGGATGATGATCAGCGCATCACTTCTCTGATGAAAGTGATAAACAATATTTGTCTCGACGACATGTACATACACGAATGCTTTGGAAATTAACAGATTACGATATGGCGACTAGTGCGATTTTTTGCATGAACTAGTCCGCGGAGTGGTAATGATGTTGTCTTGACACACTGACACTAAGGGCGTCATATGGAGGGTAGATTTCCATTTCATTTCATATAAGCAAAGGGAAGAAATAATGATGAGTTCGTGAAATTGATCCTAACAAGAAAAAAATGCAAAGAGACGTCGTTGCAATACTCTCCGTTTGCCTACAAGAGCAACAAACCAGAAAGCGCAACCAATCCAACCAAGTATATGATAGATTTCCCAATGTCTGTCACAGGGCTTTGTCCTGAATGGGAGGCGGTTGAATTCGTTGAATTCTGGCATTTTACCGAAGATAGATCGACACTATTCGCAAGCGAAAGGTCCGCGCACTAATCATACATATATAGATTAATCAGCTCTATTATTTCACCTTCCAGAATAAAAAAATTACTTGCCTGGTATAGGGCACCATCCCCGCCATTCCAGAGCACCTTATGACGCGGGAATCAGTATGATTAAGGGGAAAAGAGAATATAAACACTAACTTGTAAAGTAATATTTTGGCCAGCTGAAAGACCCGTTACATTGGACTTGGAAAAGTCAAGTGGAATGCAGTAATTGCCAGGGTTGGTACCCGATCCAAATCCGTTGTTTAAAGTAAATTCTTCGAACTTCGTGGGATTCTGAGAGGTCGAAACAAATACTCCAACTGGAAAATAAAATGAAATAAGAACAATGGGAAGTATGGTGCGTTAGTATCTTACCTGACCAAGCCTCAGCATGACTAAAATTCAAAGTAAAGTAGCCACCGCTCAAGGGAAATTGAGTACGATTAGCTGCTGGTGTCGTGTAGCCGTCTAATATAACGGTAGAAGTAAAAGACTGATCTTTTTGTAGAAAATACAAAGGATGACGAACCACAGAACTCAACCTCCTTGGCATCATCAAATGGTCCTCGTGGTGGAGGAAACGAGAGGCGAAAGTGTGCATTGACCACTGCAGTCAAGAAAGCCAGAAAAAAAGCAACTGAGGAGCGCATTCTTCTTTGGTGGGGCTTCCTCCTTTTCCCATCAGACCTTTATAGGGAATGTCGGGCTCGGCGTTGCGGGGTTGGCATTACTGAGATAGGTAAGGAGAAAAGTTTTTTCTGCTTCTTGGCAGAATTGTAAACCGATTTATTGTTGGTCATCTTCGGATCAACTGGTGTCTGGTTTTTCAGGCACAATCGTACGAGAAATAATGGTCAAGCCTCAGCAAGGACCTACGAGATCTCCGAGTCAACTGTGTGCGCGTAAGCCTTTTAAGGGAAAGGGAAGTCTTAGAAATAATGGTGGACACAAGTATATTATGCTGTGGAGCATTGGCACATGCGCATAAATACAGTCGCAATATTCAAAGAACTTGAAGAACTCTGCCTCGAGGATTTGAAGAATCCGTCAGATCAATTGGATTGATAACATAATTTCGGGTACCTGATTATACGTTCGGTGTGGCGAGGCCTTGAGCGCCTTGAAGGCTTCTGATCAAATCGAAACCCATTCTGGAAGTGAAAAAGTTTTTTTGCTAAATGGGAATACTTATATAATTCTAGGTTTGGGAGGATCATCCCAGTGATCATGACAATGGCGATACGCGGTTGGCATTGAGAGCAGGTTGGTTACGTTTTCAAGGACATTGAATCGTTCAAGCAAAGGTCTGCAGAAAATCAAATTTATACAAGTAAGCAGTCGACTACCATACACTAATGCCCCGCACTAGCACGCGACACTCTCCCAAACAAAGTTTCCCCTATACCTAGCCCAAGGACGATAGAGATCAGATACGCCGCTTGAAACGTCCTGCAAAGACAACGCGATCAGAAAAACATCATTTACGAGAGTTTAGTTCGTTACATGACTGCCAACATAAGCAGATAGCCGATGAACATCTGGAACGCAAACAACATTCCCCTTGGAATATCATGTCCAGCGATAAACGGAGGCACAATCCGTAAACGGGGTAATCGTGGAGGAATGGTGGGCGATGGCCCTCCCTTCTGAATTTCGGTATAGTTTGACGAGGATGGCGAGACAATGTCAGGTTGTTTCTCTGCTCCTGTTGCTGCATGGACATGTTCTGCGGCGTCTATCGCAAGGGCTCTGAATAAGTATCGTCAATTAAAGTTAGCTTTGAGAGGAATTATTCGGAGGAACCTTGTGTACCAATGAAAGTCAAACATAGTCCTCGTCGCAGCAAGTAATCTTTCGATGATTGCAATTAGGAACAGTCCAATACATGCTGCAGCGATCTCGCCTCTGGATGAAGGAGCCCAAACGCTGAGCCAAAGGTAGTCGCCTCCGGAAAAGTGCAAATATGGTATCATCATGGCCCCAGACATCGGGGACATGCCCATTCCTGAATGGTCCATACTTTCTCTTCAGGTGTCTGGCTTGTAGTCTGGTACAAGAAGCGTAGAACCGACAAGCACCAATAAATATCGGAGCCTAAATCGGAACACTGTTACGTAAGCTATCAGGTATGAAAGCACTGACAGACTGTGGAGACAGGCATGTGGCTTCTCAGCGTATAATATCCCGGAGGAAGTGGCAGAGGACAATACTGGAAACACAGAACCATAGACAGGATCAAAAAGGAGCAGAAGGCTATTTTCATTCACCTCATTCGAAGGCGAATTTGTTTCGAATTGCGGTGATCGCAGGCGAAGATTCAAGCAATGATTCGATTTGATCCACGAGAGCAAGTTACCAGCGAGAAGAGGTCCAAAACTGACTGCAACCACGTCCCGGCTTTCAGATGAAGTAGAATGTGCATGTGGACGTTGACTGAGATGCGGCAATTTTGCGAGAGACATGAACAAGACCCCAAACTCCGCTGTAATTATGTAAGTAAGTACCCGTGATCAATGAATCTATGTAAGGCTTTGTAAGCGGCAGATAACGGGTCTCGTTGGAATATAACATATACTGGCTTTCATTGCTCTTATTCCTTTCAAAATGTTCCGCGTAGTTGCTGCGATTTCTTTTCGACATGCGCATCCACGAGTTGCCATTAGCAGCCCTCTTCGTTCAGCCATCACCCATGGCCTACGGTTCAACACAACGAACTCTTCATCGTCCCCAGATTTCTCTCAGACCGCGGATACACCTCAACCTGGAAGGAAGAAGCGTGAAATGACCCCAGAAGAGGCTGCAATTAAGGCTGGTCAAGAGAAGCTAGACGACATGCAGAGGGACTGGGATTCTAAGAGATTGTCCTACGAAGAACTTTTGCCCCGGACACAGAGTCCTTCGCCCGTGCGTTCTCCTTTGACATATATTACAGACCGCTTAGCAATCCTCTAGGACACATACATCATCGACGTTCGGGAACAAGAGGAGGTCGTGCAAGGCATGATTCCTGGTGCTGTCAACATCCCTCTCTCCGTTCTCGCCAGCTCTCTTCGCCTTTCCCCAGACGTGTTCTCCCAGACGTTTGGTTTCGAGAAACCTACGCAGGAGCAGGACCTCATATTTTACTGCAGGAGCGGTATGAGAAGTAGGTCAGCTGCAGACGTCGCAAAGAGGAACGGATTTAAAACTGAAAAGTATGGTTTTGTGCCTCTGCGCATGTTGTAGCTCATGTTTCATTCTGTCAGGATATACAACTACCAAGGATCATGGTTAGAGTGGACCGCAAGGCAGAAATAGAAATACTTAGTTATAATGTTGCTACTTGCGTACAATGACCCTAACCCCAATTGCTGTTCTACCTTTTGAACTTGTCGGAGATGTTCAGTCGTTCAATACGATCTTGTGCTCGTCGCTCTGCACCTTCGCTCCAGTGGCTACCTCTTCAAGCCCGTCTGACCCATAGTTTGCGAAGTCTGCCACATCCATGTTGTAGGAACCCTCAATTTCGACGGTGCATGAGTACACCCGTCCCACCCATCAACGACAGGTCTGCTCTATCCACTAGTCTGCTTGACAATTTGTCACTTTTTCATCTTACTTACAGCCATTTGTCTCTGGAAAAATATCATGCCAAGGCAGATCATGCTATGGAGGAGTTGCTAGACAAGCTCGAAGGTTTGCTTGACTCTGTCGGTCTACCTGACTGGGAGGTGGACTATCACGTATGTCGCACTATTCCTCTCTTTCTGACGCTCGTTGACCCTTCCAACAGAGTGGCGTACTTACACTTAAGCTGGGCACGAATGGTACTTATGTCATTAACAAGCAACCTCCAAACAAGCAGATTTGGTTATCCTCTCCTCGGAGGTGTGCGACACTCTTCCACCTATTTATGCAACGCTTATAGGTTTACATTGCAGTGGGCCAAAGCGATACGACTTCCATGAAGGTAGCATGGAGTGGGTGTACTCCAGGGACGGACGATCAATCAACGCATTGTTGTCCGAAGAGTTGAGTATGGTGTTCAAGAAGCCAGTCAACATTCAGATGTAAGGAATTGAGGTATGCCGAGTCATAGAAGAGAGGCATGGAATTATCGTGTCTTATTCGTCCATTTACGCACGTACAGTAAAATGTCATGAAGAGAAGATGGACAAATGCTAAATACATTTACAATTGAAACATTAGAGTAGTATAGAGGTGCTACCAAGAAACTGGAAGGGCTATGAGAATGATACACTGTGAGAGGGAGAATCCAAGATTCGTCTACGTGAAAGAAAGACCGATCCAAGAAGTCTACAAGTCAAATATGTTCAGGGAAAGAGATTAGGTTGTGAAAACTGATGAACACACTTGTTGATATTTTCATAATTTTCTGAAACAACACCCGCTTCTTCTAAGCGTCCAGCCAGAACTTGATCTTGTTCTGCAATTTTATGTCTCGATGAGTAAGGTTTGGACGTCTTGCCCGTTTGCACTGGATGTAGTTTTGTGGGCGGTGCGGAGTAATCCATGTATGACGGTGGCTGCTGAGTCGTGTTTAGTGACGGCATTTGAGTCGTAGAGATGGAATGAGGTGCTGGTAGTGAAAACATGAGCCTGTGTTGGTTCAAAATGTGTAGATCGCGGAGCATCGTATTGGCCGACTTGTATTCCTCTGAGGTATTCGTCATCTCGGTCGACTCGTGCGTGGCCGCATGGGTAGGATGGTTGTCTCGGTACCCCTCATAACTGTCATCATCGCCCACAGCCTGGCTGGTCTCCCCATCTTGCATGGGCTGCTGTGTCCTCCTGCGTTTTGAGTGTGGCTCTTCACCACTGCCGAGGTTTGGCAAGAGATGGAAGTTTGAGGATGTCGGTGGAGGACTTGACTGGCGGTGTCTTTTAAGCATACTTGTAGTGTCAACATACACCTTGTTGACGCGCCAATAAGTAGAAGTAAGAGTACAGGTGATGCTTGTACTAGTGAGTCGTTCCAAATGGTTGATGCAATCAATATTTATTTACATAAATAGCAATTTTGCCAAGTCCGAAACGACATATCTCCTTAATTCAGCAGCCATGGACAAACATTGGTTAATCCAATATGCATAATCTGCAGCTCATATTTAGAAAAGAGAAGGTCATTTTGGTGCTGTAAGCCGTTTCCTAGAAACACATATCGCCGCATAGCAGGCGATCATCCACGTTCAAAGTTCAACGTTCAACGTTCAACACTAACCCTCACCATGATCTCCTTTGCATTTCTTCGAGTTCGGGCGTTCAACTCAAAATCGACTTTGAAGCAGGGGATTCGAGCTAGCATCTCCTCTTTCTCCTCCATTGCTGAACAGCTCAAACTCGATCTTGTCTCAGAGAATCATGCAGAAGTGAACGCAAGGAAGAGGCGAGAAATTGGGAGGACTTTCATCTGTGAGTTTCTATTATTCCTCTGTACTCTTTCAAAACCACTAATCTCACACCTCAGCCGACACAGTCACAGGTTCGTCATATGGTTCACCGAGAGCGAATGTAAATCTCTGACACATACTATCAAAAGCCCCGAGCCAAGAGATGTACGAATATGCTATCAACGCCACTCTGGGTGACGATGGATACTTTGAGCCGTCAACCGCGTAAGTCCGCATTTTTCATTCGATTTAAAACTCTTCTGAACCTTTCTTTCAGAAAATTAGAGTCGCATATCGCGCGACTTTTGGGGAAGGAAGCTGGTTTATTCCTCCCTTCCGGGACTGCTTCGAACGAAATTGCTTTGAGAACGCATCTGAAACAGCCCCCCTATTCGATTCTCTGTGATAAAAGGTCACACATTAATTTGTATAGGCTTCTGGCTCTCTTAGTTGTCGCGTGAGTTTTATCTTTGGCTACAGATATGAAGCAGGAGGTCCTGCACTCAACACTGGGGCACATCTGATTCCCATCGCTCCTTCAAACGGTAGGCATTAGAATGACTTGTCCATTCTTTAAAGAGACTCAAAAATTTCACAAGACCACCACTTGACGCTTCAAGATATCAAGGACAATATTGTTACGAGCAAAGACATCGTTTAGTAAGTCGTAGAAAATGATTCGGACCAATTTTCTAAGTGTTTAGCTGAACAGTGCCACTACAGAGCTTATCTCGTTGGAGAACACTTTGGACGGAACTATCATACCTCAAGACGAAATCGTTGCTATTTCGGACTTCGTGCGCCCTAAGGGAATAAAGATGCACCTTGACGGTGCCAGATTATGGCATGTCATTGCAGAAACTGACATACCGCTAAAAACGCTATGTGCTCCATTCGATTCTATCAGCGTTTGTTTCAGTAAAGGACTCGGTATGATTTTCCCCCCTCCCTTTGGACCACGAAGTATTTCGGCACTGACGGAGCTGCAGGTGCACCTGTAGGTTCATGCCTTGTTGGCACTAAGGAGTTTATCAACCGGGCTCGTCGTTTCCGAATAGTTTTCGGAGTAAACATGCGACAGACAGGTTTTCTCGCCGCATGCGCAGCATACGCACTCACTCACAATTTCTCTGAATTGAAACGCGTACACTCGCTTGCTAGGCGTCTGGAGGCTGGCCTAGAAAAATTAGGCGCGAAAATCTTGACTAGGGCAGAGACTTGCATGGTTTGTTGTTTTACGGGGTCTTGGTTTATATGCAGGATTCATGTTGATTTTAGGTCTTCTATGACCCGTCTCCCCTCGGCATTTCATACGAGGAGATTGCTGATAGGGCCCGGTCTCTCCTTCAACCTTTGTACCTCACAGACTCACGTCTCGTACTTCATTTTCAAACTTCTGAAGCTGCAATCGACGACTTCCTTGGCCTGTTAGAACAACTTTCTGAAGAGAAGAAAGCTATGTTGACAAATAAACCCGAATTAAAGAGTTGAACGGCAAATAATTAGTGGAATTAATGTATGATCAGAACCTGTCTATGAAGTAGTTATCAGTCGCAAATTTATGTTATTGGATGTCGTCATCAGCGACGACGAAACTGCCATACTCATATGAATCTAATCCTTCATTCAGAGGTGGAGGTGAGCTCGACGGAAGTCCTCCAATATGGAATTGCATTCGACCCTCGATCCTCCCAAAAGGTTTTGGACGAAAAAGTGGACGAGCAAATGATGGCCCAGCTCCTGAATCGTCGCAGGTAAACTGAGTCATCAAACTGCGACGATAGATCTGCGATTGATCGTATGAGAGGGATGCCTGAGTGAGAGGGGAATCTTTGATGAATTGTCGATCGGACTCGTTTTCTACGTCGTCCTCACTGTTGGATTTCCCTTCACTGAACTCGTCTCCGGAATGGATTGCCTCGCCGTCAAAAAGAGGATTGACACCTCTGCCCAGAATTGTGGGTTTAGCACGTTTAACCTTTGTCTTCTTCAGGTTCTTGGGTGGAGTTGACTCAATCCTACGCAGCCGTCGATTTAAAGGCGAGGGGGCGTCATTGCGAGGTGATGATTCTGCGTCCTCAACTTCTATTACCACTCGTTTCCTTCTAACTTGACAAACAGGATATGTTGGCTCGGGTGGGGATGAAGGGAAGACATGGTCTACCAGTTCAGGTTCGATGATCTCTACTATGGAATCGTCAACCGAAGTATTGGGCTTGGGGAAAGAATCTTGAAGTTTGGGATTCAAACTTGGCCGAGAGATCATGAGAGAGTCATCCCCAACACAGACTCGATCCCAATGTGTTCGGTTGTTTTGTGGCAAGCTAGGTGAAGATTCGACGATCTCAATCTGCAGATTATCCTCGTCATCGTCAACAACCCAACCCATGTCTTCATCAGCATGCAATGAATCCTTAATTGGCGTCATATATGCGGGTGACGACAGAGGCATGCCGTTCAGTCCGCGTGGCAATGTTTCTTGCTCGGAATCGGTTAGTTCGACGACAGCAGCACCTGGTGCCAGAATCGGGGACAATATTCGAGATATCGGTTTCTTAAAAGACTTTCGAGGTGTTACATACTTCCCGTCGCCAGAGGCATGAGGGGACCTCGAATCTCCGTTAGGTTTTCTACGGTGTGAAGAAATGGCGCCTTGTTCAATGTCCATGTCATCGGAATCATCCATCCCTTGCTTGGCAAATGGTTTTGATGCCAGCGCGTCCGCTTTCTTCTTTCGAGGTTTGCTCGGTTTGCATCCCATGGTAGAAGACTTTCGTAGCTTTCCCTTTCCCTTTTCCATCGCCTTTTCTCCAGGAATACGGGAAGAACCAGTAGCGGTAGACTGCGTTCGACGTGGAAGAGTTATAATACGACCTGACTCAATATCCTCATCTGTTTCATCGTTCTCCCCACAAGCATCGAAGTCTTTGCTCATCTTGACCTTTTTCGGTTTGGGAGCCTGCTTTGAAATAAGATCACGAACAGAGACGAATCCCGTACAAGCTCCCTCAGGAATGTTTCTCATAACATCATCGTTGCGCTTCCTTTTCGTGCCATGTGTGTCAGCCGCTTTCTTCCTCGGGGATTTCGTCTCGCGGACGTATTTCTGAATCTCCACAATTTTTTCGATACATTCCGGCTTTATATGATCTGGGATAAGTCGTTCGACGTCGCCATAAAGTTCGTATAGTTCGCCTTTGGTGATCTGTTTCTGGACCTCGCGATAGATGGATTCGGCCTTTTCGATGTTCAACTCCTCTCGTTCTTCTGAAAGCAAAGCGTGAATAGTGCCGTCCCGTTTGCGACCAGTTCGTCCGAAGCGTTGAATCTAAGCGCATAAGTAGACATTTGATTTATTTGATCCTGCTACTTACCATCCGCGTAGGAGCTTTGTCTGCGTCATAACAGATAGTGACATCGATTTCTCCGATATCAAGGCCTTCTTCCCCAATGCACGTGGCAACAAGAATGTTGTAGGTGCCAACTTGGAACTTTTGGATGACCTACACGCTGTACCTTTAGCTGACAAAGTTCGATTACATTTGTGGCACATACTTCGTGCTGCTCTTTTTGTGCGAGACCCTTCTTTCCATGTTTGTCCATCCCCTGCCCAATAAAACGAGCAGCCCTCAACAATGGTTCGTGTTTACTTAATTCTTCCACAATACGATCAACGACTGCTCGATAGGAAGAGAACACCATTACACGAGTCTCGTCTCCTTCTTCTGATTGACCAAAGTGTTGGATCAAGATATTGAGGAGTTCTTCCATTTTGGGGTGAAGAGCAAACCCGATAGCTTTTTGCGTGTCTAACTCTTGCATAAGGATACGGAAATTCGCATCATCCTTGAGTTTTCTGCCTTTTGCCTTCTTATTTGGGTCTCCACCTGCTTCTGCATCTTGGTCATTCGAGTCGCGCAGGAATTGGTAGCAAGCCTCGATGGAGCCAGTGAGCTAGATCAGAATTTAGAATTTAAAATATAAGTGCAACGTAATAGCTTACCAGGTACAACATCGCCCTTGCCAGCTTGCTCAACATCACGAGTGACCCAAAAAACCTTTTGTCCTTCAGCTCTCTCATGAGGGCTTGTGGGCGATATGGGTGCAAAGAAACCGCCATTTCATTAGGCCGCAAGATACCTGCATCACGCATGGGTTTCATCAAAGGCTACCTCACAGCTGATCAGGATTGAATCCATCATGAAATAAACGAGCATACGTTCATAACGTTCACGAGCAAGTCCCTTATTTGAGCAACCGCAGGATTCGCCTTTATGACATGTGGAACGAAAGTCTGTTTAGGTGGTTAGAGAAAAATGTAAGGTAATAGGGAGTTTCCAACCTTTCTGTGAAGGTATGGCTTCAAATCAAGACTCTCCTCATTTCGAATCTCAATTCGGCTAATGTGAAGTCCATCGATAACTGTTTGGACAGTTTTAGGGTCGTTTCCAGGAGTAGCGGTAAGTGCCAATACTCGAAAGTGAGGGTTTTTAGCCATCAAGAACCGGATGACTTGATTATAAGCATAGTTTCCTGTGGCCCTATGGGCTTCATCTGTCTATGGTGATCAACTCAAGAATTTTTATATATGAAATGAACTATGCGCACCAACGACAAGGAGAACAATATCACGTACGTCACAGGTCTCTTTAAGTAAATCATTCACGAGTGTCTGAGGTGTCATGAAAAAGACGCGTTTCTCACTCCACTAATCGAGGTTTATTGCACAATATTAATAAAAGGGACACAACTCACATATCGACTCCTGGTACTTCGAACAACTTCACCAGTCAATTCGATGCTATCCTTAGCCGGAATACCACAAGTCTCATGACATGCCATAATTTGTTGAGCAACCAGTGGTTTTGTCGGTGCAACAAATACGACTTTTCCCTCCGGAAACCAACGATAAACTGCCATAAAATAAATCAAATATTCTAAAAAAAGTCATGGAACAAATTGCGTACAATTCAACATAATCACACCCGCGATAAAGGTCTTCCCTAAGCCAGTCGGAAGAGCCACGAGCGTATTGTCGAACAAGCAATGTTTAACGATATTGTGTTGGTAGTCACGTTTGGGAAGATTGATAGGATATATCCAGTGTTTGGCCTCTAGTAAATCTGGAACTAGTTTCATAGGAGGAGGCTACGAAATAAATTCAGACGAGTGATATGCGATGTCAAATAAACATACTGGTCTGATGAATACCATTGCAGGTCATAAGCATTATTGTTTAAAGAAACCGGAAAGGAACATACCCGACTGTGAGTTGAAGAGAACATGAGTCCAAGTGTGTCCTCACGAACAAAGTTCAATGACATACGTGATACAAACGGCGCAGGAAACTGCTCAAATTCAATTGGTTCATCTTCCAGCTCGTCTCCATCATCCGCAGGACCTTTTCCTTTATCGTTAGACTTCGGTGGTCTGACACCGGACTTCGCGAATGCAGTTTGATCCCATTTCTTGGTTTTGCGCGCTTGTTGACCGAAGATGTTTCTTTGCGTGGTAGTTGCTCGTTGTGTGTCAGGCCGAGCCTTGTTGGCATTGTTGGCATTGCTAACTGGTTTATGTCCCGCGACGCCACCAAAGAGGGTGGTCTGAACCATATTGTTTGACGACGTCCTGGCGAAAGTCCTCGAAGGGCCTGCTACAGGAGCGGGATTGCCTTCATACGACTCTTTGATGAATTCATCGAGCTTTCTCAACTGGCTTTCGTCCACATTGAAAGATATGTCATCAAATGAATCCTCTGTCCTAGATGGCCTCGACCTGTTACTGGAGGTAGGATCATCGGTATGTTTCTTGGGGGAAAAGTGGACTGCTTCGATCGCATCAATCTGCGCCAATGCGTCTGCGTCAAAGTCATCTTCTCCGTCAAAATATCCATCTGAACTCATGTGTTGGACAGAAATAAGGCTAAGAGCTGAAACAAATTGAAGCTTGAACACCCGTGACACTTGAACTTCGCGTCGAATCACGTGGAATGGATTCACTAGTCACGATTTCCATTAATATTATCTTGAACTAATTGCACCGACATCCTTGAGCGCTAGTGAGCACCGAGAAGAGATTACGAGTGTTGTGTGTTCCTTCCAAGATACTTTTCACTTCAAATTAGTGTCATCTAAATGTCGGAACAGATGATAGCTCGGTGGAAAACCGACCCTCATTCAGAGTCTACCAATTTGAAGGTACACCCGCCTTCCTTCGCTACTTGGCCTCCGTGACCTCTGTTTCCTTCTTCACCCCACCAGCGTCAACGGCCAGAGGAAGAATCTGACAACGACGACGAGATGTCCTTCGTTTCTCAGTCGCCATCACCCACATCACAGAATGATATGGATGTTGACGAAGTCAGCACCCAAAAATACGACGAATACATTCGGAAATCCGCTCGAGAAGTTATAACGGTTGAAACCAAGATCAAACCTTCAAATAAGGGCTTTGCTCTGCTTACAAAGCTAGGCTGGCATGAGGGTCAGCCTGTAGGTTTGTCCGCGGAGGGTACGCAAAGCGCCCGACTGTTACACAAAGCTGATCGCTTTACTTTAGGCAGAACAGAGCCCGTCCCTTTTTACATCAAATCCGACTTGACAGGACTCGGAAAGACGAATCTGGACTTCCAAATGATCGAGACGACCGTTTCTCAACGCCGAGAGTTAGGCTCTGAAAGGCAAAGACGAGAAACTGAGGAGCAGCGCAAAATTCGGGAGGTAAGTGGTGGCTCATGGGATAATCCTGACGGCCTAACCTCCTTCCCTTTTAATATGACTCTGTTGCCCGAAAAATTGCAATGGAAGCAGAAATCTCATCGACTCTTGAAATATTCCTCTGCAAACTATGCGACAAGCAATTCAAAACTGTTACCCAATATGACGAACACACTAACTCATATGCACATCACCACAAGGCTCGTTTCAAAGCCTCACAAGCCAACAACCGTAAGAAACCTCAGGAACTTGACAGACGTAAAGAAAAGGAACGAAAACGCGAAGAAAAGGAGCTACGTAAAATGGCTGCGGCGAGTGGCATAAAAATACCCAATGCACAACCACCTGATTTGTGCCATGATATGAGTGCTGGTGCTGCTCCCACCGAGATTCCTGACGAAGGTCCAATTGTTACCAGCACGCCTCCCAACGTTCTACCGAGCTTTAACGTGTCGGGTGGTATTAAGAAGTCTGGATGGGCAATAGTAGGCGCTACTGGTACGATCTCAACTCCTCAATCCCATTCCTCCGCCTCCCCCTAAATCCGCGCCATGAATCGAGGGCATGAAACTTCATTTCATAACGCAGGTTGGACTTGCTTGGAAACCAGCATGCTCCCGTCCCAAGGTTGTCAACGAAGTCACGCATCGACAGAGGGACGTCTTCGAATATTATGAATTTGGGTAGTATGTTTGGTATGCTTTTGGGTTACTAGAATTCGCTATGCAAATGTATACTCGATTAATATAGTTAGTGAAGACATTTGGCTGAAAAGTAGAAAAGCGTTGTAGTTAAGAATAACACCAACGGCGCGAAGTATGATATCAAAAAACGAGAGAAATTTCTTCTGATAGGTCAAGAAGACAAGAATAAGCTACTAACATATATGCAAGGACCAAGACATCTTTACATACAAGGGTAATGGGAAGGACGCTGATGCGACTAGATTTACTCGGAATCACTACCTGAGCTATTCGAATCCGAGCTCGAATCCGACGAGTGCTCACTATCATCTCCTCGTCGGACAGCAGGAGGGGCACCTCCCGTCTCGAAGAGCGCCATACGCTCCTCAAGTTGACGGATCTTCTCCGCCTCCTTCTCTTCATCCATGGACTTCCGCTTAAGGCCACCTGTGCCAGTACCCTTACCGCTACGTGAGCGTTTGGGATGTGTAGGCTGACGTAGTGGTCGGAGTACATAATTGTAGAGCTTGGTGAGTACCGGAGCTGGTAAAGAATCGATCTCAAGTTCAATTTCCTCCGTACTCTGTCGATTTCTAATTGAGCCACATCGAATTGGTAGTAAGTAGTTACTTACGTCTCGAATCTCAGGAACACCTTCGTGGATGATTTGAATAACCCTCTCCAAACGAGAACCATCGAGTTTCCCAATAGCTTCGCTGAGGTCTTTCTTTTGCTCGAAAGTCAAAACGTCGTCATCACCAACAGATTTCTTCGATTTCTTCTTGGTTTGGGCCTTGGGTTGCTTAGGAGCTTTTGAAGACGATGCCACGGGGGCTTTCTCTTTCTTTTCCTTCTTCTTCTTTTCTTTTTGAGGAGGGGGGTTTCTAAGTTTCTCGATCTCGGCTTCAATGTCCGCCTTCTTATTTTCGAGCAAGGCAATCCTCCCTATCAATCAAAATAAATATCTGCACTCTGAATGACAAAATGCATTAAACGCACGTTGACGGTCATCCCCTTCACTGTCTTCGATGTCGTCTTCATCGTCGCTGTCTCCCGCTCGAAGTGGCGGAAGATTCTTCCATTTCTCATCGAAAAGACGTTGAAGCTCCGAACCAGCAAGGTTGACTGGTGTACCAGTTGGATTAAAATTAAAACAATTTCGAATCATCAACTTGAAGTCTTCATAGAAGTTTTGCGGTCCCTCGTACTCTCCATTGTCCAACTTTTTACGGATCGTCGACAGATCCATTGGTTTCTTAACAATCTTCGGATAATTTGGCAAATCCATCTTTTGCCAATCTACAGGCACAAGTGAGACCAAGAAACCAAGAAACCTTCGTGATAACGTACCAACAGGTTCGTAGAAAGGACCAGCGATATCAACATGTTGCTTGCGATGCAACTCTTGTAGTATTTTTCCACAATATTTAAGTTGTTCTGCTGTTCCATCGTCTTTAGCCTTCTTGCCTTTGCGGTTCTTCCTCGGAACATCGGCGTATGGCAGGTCCTTAGGTGGAGGTGGGTGAATTTCTCTTTTTGGACGGCCAATCTGCTCCGCTTCGGATCGTCTGATGACCGGAACGGAAGTCGAAGGTCTGCGAGGTGCCGCTTTCTTTGCTGCGGGAGGTGGTGGTGTGGCTTTCTTGACAACAGGTTTCACTGGTCTCTGGATGCGAAGATATTGACAAGGAAAACCAATTTTTTTTAAAAAGAGTACTTACAACTTCTGTAGCGGGAATATTCTTGATTTGCTTATCAAAAAGCTCTTCGAGGCGTTTTCCCATTATGGTCACAGCATGTTCGGGTCCGTTGAACGTAAGTGTGTTTGAAAAGACGAGACGGACGTCTGCGATGAACTCATCGGCACCGTAGTACCGGGGATTACTTGGGTTGGGATCCGGTTTGGCAGGATTGGAGGAGGCCAACTTCCGCTCGATGGTAGAGAAATCCATTGGGTTTTTGATGATAGATGGATAATGGGGAACATTGAGAGCGACGGGATCAACTGGTTGAGCAAATGGGCCGGCATCCTTTTGTTTCTTCAAATTCTTGATAGCCGAGAGACAGAAACGCCACTGTGTACTGCTGAAGGTGGAGTCACCAATTGGGAAATGGAGCGTTGAAGCGGTGGGAGTGGCAGATAGCGGGATTGGAGCTGGACTGGCTGAGGTTGGGGGTGGAGTTGCGGACTTGATATGCAAAGATTGCATGGAACACAGGAGAAATTAGCACGCCTGTCACAAAGACGCGCACAAACAGACAAAGACAGAAGCTCACTTGTGCGGTAGAAGCCATATCGGTATCCGTCAATCTGGCCCTCTTCGCAGGTGGCTCTTGCTCATCACCATCTTCCGGATACGAACGCGTAGCGGATGTCGACCCGCCTTCCAAACTCGCCATGGAGAAGTCTGCCGAGATACCTGGGGTCGCACCATCATCCATAATGACATCTTCATGACCATTCAGACCTCCGTTAAGCGACTCGACCATTTTGTCGTCTTCAAGAAGCTCGCCCGGAGGTGGGGAAGGAGCGTCGTGGTGTGGATGGACGGATATCGGATCTAAGAAGGAGCGGGGAAGGGAACGTAAATATGTGGAATCGTGGCTTAAACGGAGACAAGAAAAGACGTACTTGGGTCAATGGGAATTACTTCAACCTGGGGGTCGTTGGAAATTGGGTCGCCCTTGTAGTCGATGTTCTTGACGGGCAGGGGTTCGTGTCTGACATCGCTCTCTTGCTCCTGGTAGTCCATATCAATTTTGACATCTGGCGCAGCGGATATGGAGACAGGCGTAGCAGGGGAGTCTGTCGCCGGAGAAGGAAGGTTATGCTGTGAATTTCCATTTACAGTTGCCGATATACCATTGACGCCGTTGTGAACAGGAAGGGACCCCTTCTCATCATCGTTGATGGCGTCCTGGGCGCCGTTGAGGAGAATGTGACCCGCAGTCTGGCTCATGATTTCGCGTGACGGTCACGACGTGACCAGGAGGACAAGAAGATTTTTGGGGAGTTAGGGGGATCCGACGGGGCTTTGGTCTTTATAGTCTGCGAGGATTAAGGTTCAGATTTCCCGCGCATGGGCCATCCACAACAGATCCTGCCTCTGGCTATCGTTACAACGACAATCCTTGCCATATGTCTGTCTCCAAACCTATATACTCTGTACACTACTGCTGCTCTGTCTCTTCCTCTGGCTCTTTTGCAAACACAGGCTTCGGTTGGTTGGCTTTCCAGGCTATGAAAAAACGAACATCAGTATTGCAAATACACGCAAACAGAAATTTGTAGCAGCACGTGCGCCCCCCTCTGTTTCAGGGGAAAACAGAAACTTACCACCAGTCCATTGCGGATCCTTCTCTGCAGCGTCCGCATATTTGAGGAGCGCTTCTCGTGGCTGGGGGAAATCGTCAGCAAGCGTGCCATCGACGAAGGGATCCACTCACATCCACATCTCTCGTGGTATCTCTGACCAAGTTCTGGACAATGTGTTGCGTCGCACTCGCGCCAACCCGTCCTCCTCGTCCAGGCCCCGTAACAGGTAGTTCTGGTCTCCTGCTTTTTCTCGGGTCCTGTCTCTCTTTGTCTCGCTTCCGCTTCGACCCTTGTCCAGGATCCAGGTCACGAAACATTGGCAGTGCATGGGGCGTCAGAACTGTGGGTGCAGTCACCGCATCCGACATGTCTTCCACCGTCACCTTCCTTGGCGGACCTTTATTCGAGAGAAGCTTCGCCCCATTTAAGGATGTCACTGGCGAGTAGAGTACCTTTATCTGTCCGTTCGATAGACCCATGATAATCTATTCATGCCTGAAATCGGAACAATTTTTACTTTGAAATTCGTTCCGGGACTTACCTGATTAATTTTGGTATGCCAAGCCACTTTCACTGGCGTTGCATCGACAACCAACGACTTCACCTCTTCTAGCGTGTCTTTCTTCATGAACAACAAGCGACCAGTTCCCCCCTTGTCTGAGGCAGCTGCCCCTGTAACGACATACTTATCGTCAGGGCTGAACACAGCGTTCGTATTCGGATATAGCGTGGTCAAATCAGAATGCACAGCAACTGGTTTTTTGAATGAGCGAAGATCCCACACTTGATTATAGTCAGTAAGATATCCAACTTGGAGGTGTTTACTTACGCTTGACAGTATCATCTCCGCCTCGCGTGAGGATTGTCTGTCTGTCGACTGAGAAAATGAGAGATCCTGTTTCAGTTCCCTTGACATGAGCATTCTCGATGGTCATGTTAGGTCTAACAAAATTCGAGTTCGTTTGCCACATATGAAGTGCTCCATCCAAGCAGGCTATAGAAGGTTGGGAGGTGAGAATACCAATCCCACAAAATAAAAGACTCACCTCCCCCAATGATATTTCCATCAGGTGAATAACTACATGTCAATACTTTTGTCCGCGCCCCTCTTTCTTTCGACTTCACAACAATGACCGTCTTCTGCTTTCGCTTGTTGTCGACATCCCAAATTCTGTTATCTGTATGAATAACCTGTCCACCACAAAGACAGAATACACACCTGATAGTAGAATCAGCTGAGCTCGTGATAAATAATTTGGGATTTTTTGGATGCCAGGCGCAACTGGTGACCTCGCTGACATGACCGCTAATAAAGAGAATTTAGAAAGACAAGCCTGTGTCAAGTGCAAATATTGCAACTCACGATGTATTCTTCATATCACGGATGTATGGATCACCCTTTATGAAAGTAGACCTAGTCAGTCGGAGTTGGCACATTCATCGGAAAGGAACAAAAGCATGCTCACAGCTCTTCGCCATCTCTATCAAATAATTTAGCTTGCACCGTCCCGGAGACACACAAAAACTTGCTGCCATCGTTAGAGAACTTGAGGTCATGTATCTAGGTGGAAAGTAAGATGAAAGTCAACCAAGAAAGGTCACTTAAACGCACATAGTACGATCCCGCAGGTTCCCAGCTTTTGAAAGGTTTACACCTTAAATCCATCCCGCCAAAATCCCAAAGTTTAAGGTCATAATCATGAGAGCCCGACACCAAGCGAGCACCAGAGGGATCCAACCCAAGCGCTGATATAACTTTTGTATGATCTTTCAGTGCCACTTCGTGGGTAATAGGAAATAGAGGGAGGTCGTCTTCGGCTTCGTAGTCATCATACTCTGGTTCCAGAGGACCGTCTACATCTTCTGAAGTTGTGCCATCGCGAGGCGGAGGGACCAGAGGACCCTCGGCTTCCTTATCCCTCGTCTGACGCTCTTCTGTGTCTCGGCTGGAGATTTCCTTCGTTACTGACGGGTAGTCTGTAGGCCCTTCTACCGCGGACCCTTGCCCAGAAGGCCCCTCGATTTTCTATAGTAAGCCGGTCAATTGAGTCTACATGAAGGCAAGAACCACAAACCTCTAGCCTTTTGTTCCTGTCAAACCTCGAAGGATCAAGCTGTCTCTTCTGGGTGGCTTTACCAAACCCAGAAATACCCATCGCCGAGAATACGTCCACCTCGTCACCCATGGTAGAGTATGGATTCAGGATTGGATTGTCACTCACGCAAGATGACCCACCCTTACATAAGCCTCTCTTTCTTTCAGAACACAACAATGGGAAATGTGAGGACACACCCTGCTTGCTCTTCACATCTGACGATGATTAATAGGGTGCTAGAGCACAACAGAAACGACAACGGAAGACTAATAGTACTAAAAAATCCCCAACGAGTCAATTGAAAACAAACAAGGATGCGATGTCCATTATATGCGGAATTTGTAGACAGCCTTTTGTACGCAATTACTCATTACGTGACTCTGACCCAACCTGACCCATGCGAGTAGATGAGCACAACGGATACCACCGCGTGAGTTCGTGCAGTTCCGTCGCTACTCATCCTGATATCCGTTGGGGAACTGCATACAGACTTGAATTCCATGCTAAGGATAAACATGGCAAAGAAAAAGCCGACTGCTTCCCAGGTTGAGAGAGGGATTGTGTTTCTAGGTACAATATACGTCTCGTGTCTATAAATCAGAATCCTTGTGCTCCATGCCATGCCGTGCGGAAGCAGGCTGAATGAATCACAGTGGTGTGAAGCTTCCAGGACT
>Ga0307507_10004745_pt1 | contig 23513 bp, 27 predicted proteins | sample 7_EM_MG_FD_207223 | JGI IMG/M metagenome (GOLD analysis project Ga0307507, IMG submission 207223) | Populus trichocarpa ectomycorrhiza microbial communities from riparian zone in the Pacific Northwest, United States - 7_EM | ecosystem: Host-associated > Plants > Roots > Unclassified | place...
GTCGGGAATTAGGCAAGCGGTCGTCACGTGACGCCGCGGCACTAGCGTGGCGAGGAGTCTTAAGCTCCTCGCCCTTCCTCATTCCAATAAAATGAAGCTTTATCAACCAACATCACTGTAACCTACTCGAGTAGTCGTTATTGGTGAGTCACCCTGTGTGACCAACAGACATATATCATTAAAAGGCTTAAAAGTTATTTATTAAGCCTTTAAGCTGTATTTTTACTACCTTAACTCTAAAAATATTAACATTTAATATTTCAATAAGCATAATCAGTACCGAATACTGATAAGAACACTGGACTTCACTAACAGGATCCTGACATGAGATAACAAAGCGTCACAGTTCTACACAATTCTAGCATCATAAGGATAAAGAGTTAACGTACTAGTCTAGATCATATCTTTCCTTCCTTCTCTGCTTCCATAACCGCAACGGGATCCTCGACACTGATCCCAAGTTCCTCCGCCACTTCTATCTGCCTGATCGGCCCCGTAAACCACTTGCGTGCCCACAGAAGCCATGCAGTCAAGGCGAAAAAGAGGATAATCCCCACTGCAACAGGAGTATAATTGAGAGTCTGGCTAGTGACAGGGTTCGCCGTTGGCAAACAGAAGACGATAGCAATGAATCCGATCCAAAGACAAGAGATGAGGGCGACCGGCCGAGAAGCCATACCCAAATTAAAAGGGCCCTTTTTGAAATTGCTAGGCCAGAGCAGACCGATAAGGATTGGAAGACCGTAAGAGATATACAAGCCAATAGTAGCTATAGAGGTTGCAGCGCTGAAGGCGACAGCGGATCCAAGAGATGGAATGGCAAGTAAAAATGCTAGGAATGCAGCTAGCCACACCGTATGGATAGGGCACTTGAATTTGACATCAACCTTGTGAAACATCCCAGGGAGGCCGCCGTCACGAGAGAAACCGAACATCATCCTGCTGTTGGAGGTCAGGGAAAAGAGTCCGCAATGCCAGACGCACAGGATAATCAGGGTCATGAGTACGATAGCACCATCCTCCCCGAACACATCTATGAATATTTGTAGCACAGGTTGGCCGACGCTGCTGTTAACGGTGTTGTCAAAGTCCTGGATAGAAAATAGGAGAGATAGAAGGTAGAAAAATCCGAAGATACCCGAGACGATAATCGATGTCAGAACGCCTATGGGAGCGCTCCATTCAGCCTTCTTGGTCTCCTCTGATAGGTGGGCGGACGCATCATATCCCGTTATCGTATATTGCGACAGCAAACAGCCACACACAGCCACATATGCAGGCGATGCACGCACGGACCACCCAGGGTCTCCCGTCCCATCGTTGAACTTGGCAAAAACAAATCGAGCAGATTGATGCGTGGGAGCCTTGGCTAGAACAGCAATTGCAATAGAAGAGACACCTAAGCTGTGTAGTACAATTGAAGTATTGTTCAAGTACTTCAGAATGTTGACACCAAAAGTGTTGACGGTGCCATGGGAGACAAGAAGGGCGGCGTAAATGCCGAGAGTTCGTCCGGCAGTCGGTGTATACGTTCCCTTGACGGTGGCCAGAGTAGAGATGAGGTTGGCGCAACCAAAAGTGATTCCGGTAGTTACAGCGACCTGACCAAGAAGGTTAAACCAGCCCGTCATCCTGAAATGATAACATAAGTTTCGCTTCAGGTCTGCTTCTTGGGGTATAAATTACCAGGACCAGAAGGGAGCTTGAGTTTTTGGTGCCAAAATAGCTGCCCAAAAATACGGGCCTCCGCTAGTTGGCACAGCAGACACAATCTCAGCCATTGATAAGCCGATAAAAGTTGTCATGAAAGTCACTATAATCCAGCCCTAGTGGAAAGGGCCTGTCAGAAAAACTGTAATGAAAGCAACACATCTCTCACTACTTACCACACTCATCACACCAGGTCCGCCGACTGTAAGATGTTAGTTAATTTCGTAATTCTAAGTAAAGAGATAAATTTTGGCGTACCTGTGAGGCCATAGGAAAACAAGGTTGTTATACCAGTAACAACGCTCTAGAGAGCAAGAAGCAAATTAGCATTTACATAGCATCGAGGAGCTCAGGTGTTGGTGCCGAAAATGCAGATAGTTTTGCGGAGATGCTTGGCTTACGATGATAGAGAATGACACGCCAAAATTGTGTAAGAGACTCCAACTCCTATTCAACTCCTGCCTGTATCCAAGCTCTGCAAGCTTGTCTTCATCGTGGTGAAGGACTTCGGCAGCATCGGCAACGCTGCTCCTACGACGAGAAAACGACATTTTTACCCCGCCTACAGCACGCTTTGTTCCCACTGCGGCCTTGAGTGTCAAAGATGAAGATGAGGGCCTCGAAGCAGGCTATAATGGAGAAGAAGGCGCGATGAAACAGGTGAGGTTGAAATAAGACGAGCCAGGCACGCGACAGAGAGAATGCATGGTGGGATACTTGATCCAGATCCCGAGGCGCGGTGCTACGCAGACTCGCGAAAGCTATCTTGGATACCAAGCCAGAGTTGATAAGCCGGACAGGCCTGGTGGTCCGCAGCTCGGGGGAACCTAGCCAGCTAAGGTATACCAATGCGGAGCGAGGGAAGCATGACATGGGGGTTGGAGCGCCATGCCGACCTTCAAAAGGCTTATGAGTATCTTTTCGTAAAACTGCGATGAACCTCCTTCCCTAATCATTCATCGCTATCGCTGGTCCCCCGTTACCAGAGCGGCAAATCGCCGATACAGGCACGTGGCAGCACGCTACACCATGTTAAATTAAATAGTAGGTCCTACAGTTATCGATAAGAGTCAGCCAATAGAATCAATAGGATCAAGGCTCCGCGACCGTATGCGTACTTTTGATTCTGGTGTTCGCGCACGGTCCAACTTTCGTTGAGCCCTACCAACTGATGGGATAGGTTAATTAGAAGCTTTAAATTAGCTACAGAATATAGTTGTTTAAATAAGCTCAAACTTTACGAAAATGTTCGCAGGCTGAAATTCAAACTACATGTCAAGTAAAATTAAATACTGCCAATTACGTCAATTGGCTGCCAAATAGCTGTCGTTGACGTAGTTGACGTATTTGACGCATTTGACGTTTTTTAACACGTAATTGGCGCACTTAACAAGCAATTGGCGTACTTAACAAGCAATTAGCGCACTTAACAAGCAATTGGCGCACTTAACACCGAACTAACGTAGGTGAACGGGAAGCGAGCCACCCCACGAAGTGACCCGCACAAGGAAACGCCTTATCTCATAAATCAGACCCCGGGAAGAAATCCCGCCACGGCGTGACGCCAAGGATTTAGTGCCACGCTTGTGGACTCCTGCAAACTCCTGTCCTGTCAAGTCCTGAAAATTATACCAATGCCCGACATGTACTGCATTCTAGGTTGTGCGAGCCGCCGAGGAGACCACGGCCAGCGGGCATGCTGGATCTAAGGGTCTGCTCAGCGCCCACATGCCAGCCTTACTCACAGACGACCCCTCAAACTAGTATGCTCATTCATGCCAAAAGACCATTCTTCATTCAACAAGCTTTCCGTCGACCCGAATCGGACTTCCTTACCACCATCTTACTACCGTCTTCAAGACTAGAACCCTATGTCTCAATACCCCGCTACTTACTCGTATATCTCATCGAATGTCTCATCGAATATCTCATTACCTGTTTCAATTACCAATTCTGACTGAATGACGACTACGTCGTCATTGTATTTGCCACCTATTTTATGTATATAGAGAGCTTCTAGGGCTCTCTTTAATAGACAGAGTTCTCACCCTTACTGTCCGTTCGACACTTTCTCAGCGTTTCGACTCTCTGCCCTCACTGTGTGTATCTTCGGAACCTTGTGTCGACCGGAAATATCAGGTCAGGAATGATAACTCGTGTGTCGGTTGATCTATGAGGAACGAGAGACTGTATATACATGAGGTAAGTGGTGCAAGGTTAACGACGAGACTGACGACAACAATAATTATTGTTCCAGCAACACCCTCAAACGGTGCTATCGATACTATCAGACCTTAGGATGTTATCCGACTGGAAGCACAAGCCCACATTATTGCGCGGCCCTACTGGCAGACTGTATCGATTGTAGATATTCAAATAATTTCTTTTTGCCACCATGTTGTATCGTAGCTGAGCCTCATTGTAATTGGAAAGCCTTTCGAAGCTATTTTCTCTTGGAGTCGGCAGTGCTAAGGCTTATTCACCGCTTGGGATACAGGTGCTGAGCATTTCAGTGTAACCCTCACAATTGCTAAGACCTTTATAGTGCATTTCAAATATTAGCTTCGATTCTTCTACTCTTCAGAGTGACTTTCCTTTTACATCCCGAATCAGAACTCTCGTTCAATAAGTCTAACTATGGCATTTGGGGTTTCCAACGGAATTAAGTGCTTTACTCCGGGGACCACGCAGAACTTCGTCGTATAATGGTGTTCATCTAACAGTTTCACCAAACCTTCTACCTTCTCCTTCGTCTCTACGATGTCATGTTCCCCAGCGAAAACTAAAACCTTTTGACCGTTACCATCAAGGTCCATCGAAATATCTTCCCCCATAGCATACGTCGGCCAAGCCGCTTTCGCCCAGCGGTTTCCCTTCGAGCTGTCCTCGCACAAAATGTTGAAATCCTTCTTATGGCCGGCGCCAGTATGCGTGTATGCGCCCGCGTTTGGAGCTTATATTGATAGGAGAAAGAGGCTTTATAATACCACAACTTTTGGTGAGGGAGAGGAGTTTAGAATAGCTTCAAAATTGAGCTCAGAGCTCCGAATTCGAGGTGGGCGTGGCTCAAGCACTACACCCTTCCTGCTAGCTCTATATACTAATTTAGGCGAAGCTCAAGCGAAATTAGATGCTACCGCTGTTGCGCGCGAACCTCCCGGACCCTGTAATACAAATACCCGATTTTTATCACTCTCTTGGCAGATATTACGTAATTATATTTAAACTCTAACGTAGATGCATACAAATCAAACACACGTGATGTTTTAACCTGAAGAGGAAGGGCCTAAGCCTGTTTAGGGGGGTGTGCGCGCAGTAATTAGTGGGTGTGTAACTAGTAGTGACCGCAATCAATTCAATTCAATATTAAAGCCTCGTCGATTGATTTGCAACCCTGTTTAAGATACGGGGCTCCACATAAGCTTTTCCTGAGGTTCAACAAAATCATCTTAATTAATCTGAGAGAATGATGTCAGTTAATTAATTCGGTATTCTAGAGTACGTAGAAGCTATTGATGAGTGTCAATATAGACTAACGCCACTATTAAACCAGAAATATTGGCATGAGCCTGTAAGACCACAGAAATATGAATACCACATCCTCACAATAACCTAGGCAAAGCCACCCACTATATCCTTGTCACCTATTCGGCCCCTATGACTTCCGAACAAGCCACAGGGGTGGTAAATGTTATGAGTCATCCTGGGAGATAGAGGGTAAGGTAACTGTAGTCCCACGGGCCGGCCTTGCAACCTGGCTCTAGGCACCCAAGGCGTACGGCTCCTATAGTGTCACGCCCCGCCGATAGCAATCTTTACATTGTATCACGCCCGCCCGATAGCAATATTTACAAGCGGTATCGTACGTCTCGCTGTTGTCTGGATCATAACACAGATTGGTAGCGGTCTCGACGAATGCGGAAACTGGCTTCTCGATGGAAATGCGGCGGGTGATTAGACCTTGTGGTTCCGGTGGAGGTTTAGGCACGGCTTTCACACGCTTGCGAGATTTGTACGGCCATGAGCCAGCTGCGCGTCGACGCTTGCGTTTGTGGGCTGCTGTATTGGGCGGCGTAGTAGACGGAAGGTCGGTCCCAAGGTTGTCTGTTGGCTCGACTACTGTCGGTCCGGGTGGTTGCAAGAGAAGATACGTCCATATTGCCGGGTTAAGTAGGCTTTGCTCTAGACACCCCATGCACGTAGCAAGAGCCCGAGTACCAGAGGTTGTGAGAGGAAAGTCATCCTCAGGCTTCCGAGAGTGGCAGACTGCGCAACTGTGTCGAGACGAAAGCATGGTTGTTGAATCCAGTGAGGAAGGAAAGAAGGTCGGAGGCCAAAGGCTAGGTTATATTTGTAGCGTTAGCGTGAAGAAGTGACTCAGCGCAGGACGTTAGCGTGAAAAGATGTCGGCGTTGCCTGGATGTTGGTGCCTAATTCATTACTACCATCATCGGCTACTAGCGAAGATCAAGAACATTACTTACTGTCCAACTGATCAATTCAGCGCTATCGTAAGCGTGTATTTGCTGCTCTCGCATCTCTTCTGGCAATGCAAATGGTGTCGGCGGTGCTGGAGCTATCAAAACCATTCCTCGCAATCCAGAGGGCTTTGAGGCAGCGACTGCTAGTACGACTTTAGCCCCCATGGAGTGACCAACAAGGATAAAACCGTTGCGCGTATGCTCCCCGAGTTGCTTCAAGACTTCCAAAACATCATCGGCAAGAGCTTTTATTGAATACGCTTCCGCACCGTCCGGCCCTTTGGAAAGACCCCAGCCTCGGTGGTCCAACGCGATGATAGTGTAGTTCTCTGAAAGCGTGGTGGTGAGGTGGTGAAACGTTATGGATGAACCGCCCCGGTAATGTAAGAATAGAAGCGCTGGCTTGGAGGATGAGATGGGCGGATCGATTAGTTGCAAGTGGATAGTTGTGGAAGGGGCTGTTTCGAGCAGCATATCTGTTGATGCCATTTTTCTGGAATGAGCTTGCGTTGTACTGTAATTGAGAAATGACACCCTCTGTCCCTCAATCCCTTCACTTTATTTATGTGTCAAGTCTTAGTCACTTAAGCGCTTACAAACTCGGCTTCTCCCCGCGAAAAATGATGGTTTAATGGTATTTGGAATATCATCCTCGGCCGATTGGACTACGACCGATGCAACGTTAGTAATCGGGAAATTGAACGAATCCAGTAGTAAGATACTGATTCCAAGCTATAATTAGGATAAAGGATTACATTTCAGGAGAATTAATTGCTCCGTTTGATGGAATAGATACGAAGGGTTGTCCGCGGAATGAATCCGATGATGGCGGGAGGACGAGAGCGGATGAACTTCATCCCATATTTTGCCGCACAGGAAGGTTAATGATCTCTTTGTATTAAGGCGTATATAGTGACACGTTTATTCAAAGGGAAGCACCTACTGTGCAGTTGAAAGCGCTATTCTCTAAATTTAGACTAGGTGTTGTCGGAAGAACCATCTACCATCCCGAAACATATGGGGGATAGGGCTGTATGGAAAGGTGTAGTTACCGTCGTTAGAATTACTGAAGGGTTAAAGCCTATTTTACCTCATTGACTCCATATTTAATGCTGCCAAAGCAGCAGCTATAGGGTTATTTCATCAATTAGAATCCTTGAGATTCTGGTATGGGTATCTACTGGTGATACACTTATATTTATGTACTTGCACTTCTTTAACTGTAAATAAACCCGATATGCTGAAGACCGGAAGAAGTCTATATTTTAAGATAAGTGGTTAAATCATGCATGTAGGCTTATTCTATTGAACGACGTGAGCGATTTGCAAAGTAGTACTGAATCAAGCCCAAATTTGAGCTTAAGAAGCAGACCAGCACCATTATGCTCCATTGCAAATAGTACATACAAGTCTATCTTTCACTGAGCCATTCCAAACCATCTCACCCAAGCCAAGGTTTGGATTCTCCTCGTCTACCCTCATCCGGCCGGATCTCTAATTGACTTGTGTACCATACCCTCTAATACCTTCCGCGAATGCCCAGCTCTGGTTTTCTAACTTCTCATCCTCCTTAAGGTCCACCCCTTCTTTCGTCACTACCGCAATCGAGTACTTATCCATACTCCTCGCATCTCGATAAAACAGGACTTTCATACATTCCTTGACCAGCTCAACTGCCTGCTCCTTAGTCGCTTTCTGCACAGATTCCTCATCTGGGACCGTTCTCCGCAGAATAGGCTGCGCGAGATGCGCACCAAAGCCCGTCGCCAGTGTCGGCGACGCAAACGTTGTGCCTAGGAGATCTGCGCTCGCTAGGAATGGCTTCTGCTCTCCGTCTAGACCTACTACCAAAATATGATTCCAGAGAGGGTTAAAGTCGGAGCGCCGTTTGTACATAACTTTGGAGAGGTAGGTATGCAGGTTTTTTGCGTGGAGGGGACTGTCAGAAGCAGATGAGTAGTTCTCGCGGATGTCGAGGGAGTTGAGAAGTCGGTCAAGGTATTGCATGTCCGAGACGTCGCCGCCAAAGCCGACGATGACTTGGGAATTGAAGCGGCGGAGGCGCTTCACATCTGTGAATCGAGCAAGAGAGCCGTACGATGCTGTAGAGTAAGGTTATTAGGAGTTTGTTCTGCGAAAGACAAAATGGGACGGGTGTGTCGATGGCTATGTACCTAGGTTATCGGCGGCGATGACCACACCGTCTTTGAATTTCACGCCTATGACCGATGTGCCAGTTACAACTGGCGATTGCGTATGCTGGTTTGGACCGGAGATTTGGAGATGTGAGGAGTCGTAAGCGCCATATACATCGTCTCGTGGCTATGGTCTTGTTAGATGGTGAGAGCTTTGGAACTGGATTGGCAGGTTGCTTACACGGCCCCAGGCTTGAGGAAGGTGATTCATGATGATTTGTCAAGGATAGCTACGGTTCTTAATTCGTATTAAAGGTCAAGAAAATCCGCAAATATTTTCAGGAAATATTAGCAGAGAGTTGGAAGTGTGAGGCAGCTGTAGTGTTGCGTTGATGGCAAGGCAGCTTGGACGCGAAAGCTACCTAAACGCGGCTGGCGGCTAATTGCACCAATGAGTAACCTAAGCTATCACCCATGGACTTTTCAATAATATCACGGAGCTGTCTCTGGATTTCCGAATGGTATTCTATCTGCTACTGCGATATGCTTGGTGTTACTTCACTGCGATCTCGACCTTTTCGTCGAGGTGACCGTGATCTACTCCGAAATCTACTCCTTGAACCATCGAACCGTCCGCCTCTCCGCTCAAACTCCTTTCGCTTACTACTCTCCTGAACCATAGGCGAGCGAGTCTTCTCCTTGTCTAGTCCAGCCATGACTCTCTCAGCAGCACTACCTCGAGAGGCTTTGCTTCCAGGGGTAGCAGCTCTACTTGATGCTCTAGAACTAGTGGCAGGCACAAATTCAATTGCTTCTCTTTGCACCCTGGCTTGCTCTTCTTCCCTCTTCCTTGTAATGTCCTTTTGTGTTGCTGCTAGCTGCTCTACATATGCCCAATCCGGAAAACTTGTTGGGACTGCAACGTCTTTCGGAAGTGTAGATGCATACTGATCTGTCTCTTTGATACCCGCAAAATCCATCAACTGCTTTAATAAGCTGGGATTTCTCAAAGCTGATGACTTCTCAACCCTTTCATTGAAATGTACTCCTTGTTTCTTCAGATCTAGAAACCGCGCAAATTTCTTTGTGGGACCTGGAGGGGGGGACCCAGGCGGCGATGGAGGGATTTCGAAATTGGGTATTGGAGGGAGTGTGAGGTTTCGAATCGCCAGCCGTGCAGAAGAGTATGGTGATTGGGGTGCCGAACTAGAGCCATCTGGAGATAATCTAGGCGGTGGTGTGGCGGAAGGATCTAGTGTTGGACCTATTGCTGGGCCTTCAGTCTTAGGTTGTGCTTCGGCTCGATCAGGTTGTAATAATGGACCTGGAGGTGGACCGGTGAGTTTCGGAGTATTGTCTGTATTCGAAATTCAGTATTACACAATACTATGTAAACATAATTAACTTACTACTTTGCTTTTGAGTAGAATCTGTAATGGCTTGCTGGTTACTCGTGCATGTCTAAAGTCTGGTCTATTAGTAGCTATCCGGCCTTCGATTGCAGCGTTCTGATTCATTGGGGCTCTTACCCGATGGATGACAGGCACAGCAACATCCTCCTCATCGCTACTCTCGTAGTTTAGTCCCAGCATTGTGGCAGTCTAGTGAAGAGCGCGAGTCTTCTGGTGAATCTTGATCCGAGATTCACTAAACGCGCGCTTATATAGCCTTGGCATTGAGCAGGCAACCCAAGCTTCCGCGTCAACTCAGAGCTTCCGTCACCTGTATCCACTCCATAAGGACAGATCTAAACCTTCCTCTACCTCATACCTTAAGTCCTTTTACCGAACGATACATTCTTTCTTCCCACAATGGCCTCAGTCTTCTCCGGAGCACCGCCAATGAGCGGCCCAGGCTATTCCTTCAAACAAACGCCCACGGTCGCCTCTTCTGGCAATAGAGAGCATAGCTTCTATCCGTAAAGCACTCTTTCAGCTCCTTCATCTACTTCTTGACTAACTCTCCCAGCTATACTGATAACGGCGGCTCCACCCTAGGCATCTCCGGTGCCGACTTCACCATCTTAGCTGGCGACACCCGCTCAACATCCGGCTACAACATCAACACACGCTACGCACCGAAGCTATTCAAGATTGGTGGTGAAGGCCCAGATGGTGCAGGTGCCCGCATCGTGCTGTCGGTCGTCGGCTTCGCCGCCGACGGCGATGCCTTAAAGGAGCGCCTCGACACCATCGTCAAGATGTACAAGTACCAGCACGGCAAGCCTATGTCGGTCGCCGCGTGTGCCCAGCGCCTCTCGCATATCCTGTACAATAAACGCTTCTTCCCATACTACGTACACGCGATCTTGGGTGGGTTAGATGAGGAGGGCCGTGGAGCCTTGTACTCGTATGATCCGGTGGGCAGCTATGAGCGCGAGCAGTGCAGAGCGGCGGGCGCCGCGGCGAGCTTGATCATGCCGTTTTTAGATAACCAGGTCAACTTCAAGAATCAGTATATGCCGGGCAGCGGGGTGGGACATGCATTAGAGCAGCGGGTGCCGGAGCCGTTACCAAAGAAGGATGTGGAGGAACTAGTGAGGGATGCATTCACAAGTGCCGTAGAGAGGCATATCGAGGTGGGTGACGGGTTACAGATGATGATTATTACCAAGGATGGAATCTACGAGACATTCAACAAGTTGAAGGAGGACTAAAGAGGGCCTGTTGGGCGAAGGTATGACAGGCATTGTATACTTATTTAGTTGTGCTAGGGCGTGATAGCGAGCATATAGAATTTACTGGCCCATTGCTCCAACTCTGGCTTAATTTAATTTTACGAGACCAAGTTATAATTCACAAAGCAGCGTGCGTATAGTGTTCTAGAATCATTTTATTGCATCGAGGGAATACGTATGATTCATACAACACGAACGATAGTGTTATTATGCATTATTCCTATAACCTATAACATCCTAAATTCAAGCGAGTGATGAACGTTACAACCACAGGGTATATACCATTTCCTCAGAACACTAATCATACTAGAGCTTACTTCGATGGTGTTGGTAACGGGGGCAGTTCTCCATCCCAGTTCACTTGCATAGCTGTGTCTAGTTAATCTTCTGCTTTATACTGTGCAATTCATGGAAGAACTTACTCAGAGGGAATGGGAAGTAACTGCCATGGTCTTCTTTCATGTAGACATAGAAGCCACCGGGTCTAAAGATCTCAGTCAGTACCCGTCTCAAAACAAACCATCCTGCGTATAGTCTAAGAGCAAGCTTACCTGGGGATCTTCTTTAGTTCTCCCTTTGGCCCTGGTGCCCTCCTCAGATTATCCAACTTGCCAACTGTCTTCAGCATCGCCGTCAAAGCGACTCTACTTGCGTCTCTACCCAAACATGTATGTGGGCCCTCACCATAATGGATATAGTTATCCAATGGCCGATCAACCTTAACTTCCTCCGGATCAGGGAACATCACACGGTCCTTTGCTGCAGCAACGAAGGAAACGAAAACTTTGTCTCCAGCCTTCACCGAGACTTGGCGTCCACCGTCGTCAATAGTTGCTGCCGAGGCAGCTTCACGGTAAGAGCCAAAGGTACCGTTGAGACGAATGCCTTCCATGCAGTAGTGCAGAATGGCATCATCGGCTTCAGGGGTATCAAGTTTGGCTAGGCGGTTAATTTCCGGGAGATACTTAGAGCCACGGGGGGAGAGATAAAAGTCGAGGGCTTGAGTGAACTAGGCCGGCAGATGTTAGCTCCCTTCTTATACTTTTCTTATTGCAGAGCCAAACAACATACCACTTGAGCTTGATTCGGTATCATCGCGCAGGCAGTTGGCAGAATTTGGGACCAGGCAACCTCCTCTGCACCCATACCTGACTCGAGAAGACGCCGCACCATGTGTACACCATAGTCTGTCAGGTAGGAGTGATTCTGCGATATGCCATCAACAATACCGGCAATCCAGCCTGTCATATTAACAGCCTTGACGTTGGCTTCGACAAGCTTTCCTAGAGACTTGGCAATTGCTCTGGCTGCCATGTGAAGAGGGAAGCTCTTAGCCACATCCAAGTCGAAGAAAATGCAGATGAAGATGACGGCCACAGCCATGTACATCTCGTGTTCAGTGAACACGCCTCGGGGGTGTTCCTTTGTCTTCAATGGAAGAGAGAAGACGTTGGCCGCGAAATGGACGTGGGCAAGATTGCCGACACTGCACGCGACTTAGCAACTTCTTAGAGTATGGTACACTGACATTTAACTTACTCTCTTGTGATGTCCACATGATTAATGCCAGCAATTTTGAAGGACTTCTCGTGCAACAACTTCAAGGTGACGTGCTCATAGAAGTTCTTGATATCACGGTGCCAATTCTCGCGATACAAGGATTTGCCCATTATCTGCCTTTGCTTTGCATGTAGAGGAGTGTCTCCAGAACTAAAAAACACTGTTAGATATGATGAGGTGTAGTTTCATAGCTAGACTTACAGCATAAAGTTAGCACCGCCCTTGCCGAAAAGCTCTTCAATAGTCGTGCCCCATGTAACTTTGAAAACGTCTTGATTTTCCAGGATAGACTTAGCTCCAACATAGGTCGTCAGGTTTATGCGTGGAGCTATGAAAGCTGGTCGATCATAAGAGTAATGTGCCTCACGACCGAGCGTCTTCATAATCTTGCGGTTTTCAGACGGAATGGTCATTGGATAATGGGCATAGATTGAGTTCGGCTTGAAGTGTGCCGGGAAAGCGCGAAGGAACAGCTTGTAGAATACACCTAAATTCGTTAACGTAATGGACCAGAAAGAGGGATTAATTAAACGTACAGCCTTGCTCAATATTCAAGTCATATTGTACCTCGTTGAAGCCCCAGCTGATGGATATTAGTTTACGCTAGTAAGGAAGACACATGTGCTACTTACTTTGTGAGATTCTTTGCATGGTAATCAATAGTGTAGAACCTGTCACCACGAACAAGCACTACCGCATCGGACAGAATGGCCCTTGAGATAGTGAATGTTGGCGCAATTCCAACACCAGGAACCATTGGCACCTTAGCTTCCTCGGCAACCAGACCCGCTGTAAGATTATTAATGAATGTTTGAGCAGTTTAGAATGGTGAGACGTACGATACATCTCAATGTAGTCGGGATGGTCATATAAATGACGGAGATGGTCGGCAACCACAGGATCCGAGTTAACACTCTCAAATGTCTCGTGTGGCTTTAAACCGAAAAATTTGCGGAACTCATTCAGAGTAGCAAGGCCCCATTTTCGTGCTTGCATCATTCCGAGGATCTCAACAGCTCGCAGAGCTTTGGGGACGTTGTTGGCACCAAAAGAACCTGTACTTGTTAGTGTGATATAAATAAACCGATTTGATGGCAACTGACCCGCGCAATCTTCAATACTATCTGACAAAATTTTGACAAGCTCGTCATCGCTATATCTACCCTCCGAGTCTCGTTGGAGACCAGAAAAAGGTCGTTTGTGTGGATCTTTGTCCAAGCTGGCATTCCATTTACCTAGACCAGCCAGCAACTCATGCATTGGAACTTCTGAGGCGGGTTTCCCAAACATATGTTTGTACATGTTTTCTGTCCACTCCTCGTCCCTTTTACTGGTAGCAGAATGCCACCTGTAAACCAGGTTAAACTCCGCAGAGACTTGGTTACCCACACCTCGAGGCGTGCCATCTTTTCCAAAAAGTTTGTCCATGTCCACACGCGGATCGAGAGTCCACGTAGTATTGCTTCTGTTGAGATTCACAATAGTTCTCAAATAATCGCCAAGTGTAATATTTATATACAAGCCGCAAGTGATGAGACGTCCGGTCTGGAATAGGTCATTGTCGTATTTGATCCATGCCTTCTCTGCCATCTCCTTCGGTAATTTATCGCTAGGTTTGCTGAATCGACCGTTTTCATTAATCATAGCGAGCTGCTCAACAACGTAATTGTGGAACCTGTTGAACATAATGAGAAGTACACCACATCCAGGAGGAAACCCAAGCATGCGCTGCTCTGAAAAGCAATCAGGTTTGAGTTTGCCGTCTTTGAATGTCCGAATTTGATCTTGGTCGTCCTGGGTGTCTCCATACAGTGGAGATAGGTCGAGGTATGAGGACGTTTGGGACATATTCATATCGTGGTGATCTGTCTGGAAAAGATCATGAATAATCAATGAAGCCCAATAGAACAAAATACTGGAAACATTGTTTGGATGCTTGGTGAATTCGTTCCGGGCAAAAATACTATCGAATATGAGACCTGGATCTGGCAGAGCTCCTGAGGAAACAGTCTTTGGCTGGACACTTCGCGCGTAAGGTGTATTTGCTTCGAAAAAATAAGCCGCAGCATTTTAACAACACCGAAATTCACTCACCAGCTCCAAGATGTGGGTACATAATATTCTGACGACAATTAGTCTAAAAACACTGTACTTGCTCCGTTCTAATACTTACATTGTAAGAGCCATCCGCTTGGCGATAAGAGAACTGATCACCCATATATCTAGAAGATAGAAATTAACATGATTTCAATGGACAGACAGCCAATCGCTTACGAGAGTGGAGGGTGTTGTAGAGAGTTCCACAGTTCGTCCACAAAAGCATTTGTCTGCCGCTAGGTTAGCAACGCTTCGTATGCCTGGTGAATTCTCATACCAATTCGACCCGATTCTTTGACAATGATGGCAATCCAGCGACAAGCTACAATAACACAGAATAAGCCCCGTTTCGTTGTCATTTAGTTTAGTAAGTTACCTGAATCACGCGCTCCATAAGATAGGTCTTGTCGTCAACCAGTTCTCCTTTCGCCTTGCCCTCTATCACCTCTCTCAAGGTCTTCAGATCTTTGAAGCCAAGGCTCTTCAGATCAGCCATGAGCCCACTTGGCTCTTCTTTGTTGAGATACGAGCCATCACCGGTCTGAGATGGCAAAGGCCTTTTTGCCGCATGAAGAACTTGAGCAAATTCCTCAAATGTTGAGCTCACTTCTTCCCGCTTCGCCGAATGATCAACTGGCTCTGATTTTTCATGTTGACTTTTCCTCCTCTCGCTTTTCTCAGGTGGAGCAGAAAAGCCATTGACTTGGCCATTCTCTTTCTTCTTGTCTTTGCGGAAATTTGTGGAAAATCTGCGTAGCATTGCGTTCGTGATGTCGGAGGAAATGGTGATAGAGAGAAAGAGAATGGAGAAGATGAGGGAAACAACAACTGTTAGCATGCAACTCAGGAAAGATATGGGATTCCGGCGAAATCGACCAATACACTCCTGCCACTACTTGGCGAAATGCTTTGGATCTCTTCCCGGGACCCGGGCCCTCAGGGTGCCATGATATGGAGTAAAATATCCAGCCTGCAAATCTGATGATGTCGATCATGGGTCCCAAGCACGAACACGAGCCAATTAGCGGTACAACCTTCTGGAACTTGAAGGGGAATGATTCTTGGACACGGGAAGAACCAATATAGTTGCATGTGGCTGGCTGATACCATGTAGTATGTGGCCCCTCTGAGGTCACAGTCATCCTAGATTTGTTGCACAAGCTCGTGTGAAGCTCAATGCGCTCGGCAAGGATGCAAACCTACGTAGCTTGCCCCTCCTTCTTCCTTGCAGCTCGTCTACACCATTTTGACGCGTCCGGCTGAAAGCGTGTGTTGATCGCGCAGATCAAACTGCGCGGGCTTATACCCAAAAATACGTTAAAATACGTCAAAATGGTCGTGCCTATTACTTCAAAGGTATAAAATTGTGCCATTTGATCGCCAAGATAGTGTATTAGCCCAAGCTTCTGCTATTGGCGTCAATGTGCAGCCACAAAACCACAGGTCAAAGAACGCCAAAGTAATGCAATTATCATAATGCGGATTGATCAACGCACTCAGAATGAGACAGCAATTAGACGGATTTCGTGGATCTCCTTGCACTGTCTACAGCTAACTTAGGAGGCCTGCAGGTAGTTCAAATATGGCTAGATGGTGTCGATTTGGGTGAGAGGCTAGGCAGGGGAGCCATGCTGGGCTCCATGCACGAGCTGGCGCCGAGCCTTGTAAAATACAAGGTTTCAAAATTGTATAATAAGTATCTCTTACTTCGAGCTTGATGAGGTAACAAAAGGACGAGGAAATGAGAGCAATAAGGATCCACCAAGACGATGAGTCTCCACACCTACCGTACGGCTCGATCGATCGCGACGATTACTACATAATCAAGGTATATAAGCGATAGTAACGGAGGCTTAGAATATAGGCTTACTTCGCGAAGTATTATAAGCCTTCGTTACACTTCCTTATGCATGTGTAGGGGTCTCTTGTAGAGAGGCTTTTTATGAACGATTTTATGCGGATCGACGAGCCTGGGTGTACGATGTCAAGCGGGTGTACGACTTCAAGCGGGTGTACGACGTCGTACACCCACCCAACGTCAAGCCACCTAACGCTAATCAAAATCGACTGCTCCAACTTCTTGATCGAGCGATATAAGCAACTTTACAAGGATTTCGAAATCCGTCTATTAGTTGTGGGCAAAGTTGGTAGGAAAATGCTATGTGACGTTATAAGGATGTCCGTCTAGCATGCAGAAGATCGTGAGATTGATCAACACCAGGAGCTTGCTCCTCATCAAATCCATCAAGGATGAACGCGACACTAAGCTGGAGATTATGTACGCATGGAGCTTCAGGTCCGGGTGGGTGTCTCTTGGGGACCTTACACTAGCCACTTCGTAGCAGCACGGCGCCCAAAAGAGAAATTGGATAATGAGGATCGCCGTGCAGGTCGATCCAGTACCTCTCGATCTCGACTGGAGCTGTGGAGGCCTGAGGGACATCACAAGACTCTAGGTCTGTCGAATGAGATGCCGTTAGCGTCCGCACTTCAGAATGGGCCCCTTGTGCAATGTTTCTGTCGCTTCTTTAGCGCAGCTCGGGCCTTTGCATCGACGGAAGGCTCGTGCATCGGCTATTGCCTTTTCGCCCCGGCGGAGTCTTCCCAAGCAGACCGTGTGTACTGAGCTGGAGCGGGCGCCGGCGACGAATTATCGCAGGGCAATGGCGGATAGGTTTTAGAACTGTGGAAGATGGGTGCAGAATCGGAGATAGCGTTCGGCGGCCGCGACGAGATCTGGGTCGGATCGAACCGCGGAACAAAACCCTGTCCAATCTTGCCTCTGTTTCAACCTCAACCGTCTTGCCCAACCTCACCTCCTCTCTTCGTCCCACGCTGCAGCTGCAAGTCGAGATATTGAGACACTGCATACGTGAAGCGAAAACTAACTTTTGATGAACTGCGCCATTACTGTATATGGCCGTGCCACGTTATTGGCCAATCTCGCTCGCCAATTCGCTCGATTTCAGCCAACCTATCTAGGATGCAACCAGACCCTTTCTGACCATAACGAGGTTCAAAGTGCCGTTCGCGCCCGAACATGGGTGATCGCCTTTGCTGTTCGCGCTCGCGATGGTGAAGGCGGCACAACTCTGAGAGTAGTTTTCCTAACGGATGACGATCGGCGAATCAAGGCCAATTTAATGTCACAGCAGCGTCGCGTCCAACGGCATGTGTTTGGCATGGCACTAACCCCACACCGCCATAGAGCAGCTTCCAATGCGTATCACACGAGCTTTCGATTGAGAAATGTGCATCTGCATTAAATGTCACATCCAAGACCATACCGGTGGACGGAGAAAACTTTGATTGCCTTTCCTTTTAAGCTTTATCTATCAGCCACCATGAACACCAGCAGAGCCTCCCCCAAGAGTTCCAGCCCATTTACTTGGTTGTGACGTCTGAGCTTTCGCTCATATAGCGACTATTGAACTCTTCTATCAAATACCTTGATTTGTACATTCTTGAAACCTTTATTCCCTATATATACAATGGCTGCATTGCAACCGGATAAGCAACCCACTTCGCAGCGACAAGCAAGTCCGCGTCGCGACAACAACCAATCTGCTGTCTCAGTAAACCCCAATCCTCATCCTCAGAGACAGCGCAAAAAATTTATCCTCTGCTTTGATGGTACTGGCAACAAATTTTCTGGTACGGATGCAGACTCGAATATTTTGAAGATTTATCGCATGCTTGATCGTAGCGATGAAAGCCAGTTTCACTACTATCAACCTGGAATCGGAACATATGTTACCACGAAATCGCTGTCGCATACTAGTCGCATCGATCGATTTAAGTCATGGTATGCTAAAGCAAAAGACTCTGCTGTGGGAACATCCTTCGACGAGCATGTGATGGGTGGATATAGGGTAAGCCTACTCCTGACCTGATCTCATTACCACGACTATGAATCAACCATGCCATGTTATTTATACTAACTCGTAGATCGCGGCAGTTTCTTATGCGATATTATATTCCTGGAGATGATATCTATTTCTTCGGCTTTTCGAGGGGAGCATATACTGCGAGGTTCCTAGCAGAAATGCTTGATCATATCGGTATATACATATTCAGACTTCTCTTTTCCCCAGCCATGATAAATTGTCACATATTACCATTCTTTACAGCCTAGTAACTTCACTACAAAGTTACCTTGCACTTCCCAGTACATGCGCGTTTCTGTTTCGTGATGCAATTTTACTATTAAATGCGCTTCCTCTCTTTATTCTCTTATACCTCGAAAAATAGCTACTGAGTATTGGGCATGCAGGACTTCTCTCGGCTGGCAATGAGGAGATGGCTCGTTTCGCATGGAAGACTTTCCAGAAATGGCAGATTCGGCAAGAACGCACCGAAGAGGAGAAGAAGCAAAAAAAGTATCTTCTCGACTTCATGTGCGCTTTTCGAGAGACCTTTAGCCGCCCAGTTCGTCGCATACGATTCTTAGGCCTCTTTGATACAGTGAACAGCGTGCCTAGGTTTGAGAACGCATGGATGCAACGAAGCAAATTCCCATATACTGCGCGAAGTACAGCAAAGGTTGTTCGGCATGCCGTAGCAATTGACGAGCGTCGTGCAAAGTTCAGGCAAGATCTGATATCAGAGGTGAAACCTACTAAGGGAATTCAATATCACCACCGACGGCGACAGCTCCTAGATACATTCGGTTTCGTACCCATTGAACGAGCTGAACAAGAGAACAGAGGCCGACCTAGCACAGATACTAAAGGCCATAACCTATCCCACAAAGACGTTACTCTTAGACCACCTCCGGAGGCCTTCCGCGACCGTTCAGAGATATCCGGGGTGCGTTCCTTAAGCCCTGGGCTGCCCGCTGGCAAGAGTTTTGAAATGGATCGACCATCTACTGCAACATCAATCTCTCAAGCATCGATTGCTGCGGTTAGACATCACGATGACGATGAGTCCGACGGAGAGACTGAACAAGATATACAGGAGGTGTGGTTCGCCGGATGCCATGCTGTAAGTTGAGAACGGAAAATATCCACAGGCTGGCAATGACTAACTTGGGTAGGATATCGGTGGTGGTTGGCCACTCGAGGCAGGGGAAGACTCAGCTCTTAGTCATATTCCACTTGTATGGATGGTGAGAGAGGCTCAGCGTGCAGGACTTCAGTTCGACCAAATTAAACTTCGAGCTCTAAATTGTTGCGTAGAAGAAATGCAAGAACAGAGAAGAATCACCGATGCTCCAATTCCTCAAATTGAAATTGGTCCCGCCTCTCCAGACCCTGAACGCGTACCCTCAACGGGACTCATGGGACAAGGTAACCGCAGCGATTCATCCACAAGCGCGAACGAGCCAGCGCCTTCACGGTTTCATACGGCATTACATGCTTCTGCAATCCGCGGAAAGATTCACGATGTTCTCCAATTTAAGAACGGTGTTGGAGCTATTTCAGTTATATCTTGGAACATGATGGAGTATTTACCATTCAGACGGATGGACCTACAGGAGGATGGCTCCTGGAAGAGTATCACCTGGCCACTGCCCAAAGGTGAAGTGAGGGATGTTCCAGATGATGCGGTCGTGCATAATTCAGTAATCAAACGAATGGAAGCGGATCCTAACTACCGGCCTGGCAATCTCATCGTCGGCGGTGGAGGAAGAGGGGTAAAGAAAGCTCCTCCGGAGTTTGGTATGGGTAAATGGAAAGTCGTTCGGGAGAAAGATGACCTAATTGGTGAAGTAGTCGTGAGGGCTGTTCCATCAGGGAAAAGGAAGAGCGAGAATGGAGTTAGCCATATGAGTACTTCACCAGGAGGGCCGCAAGGATTACGGATTTCTTCGTGATATTCTAATATTATATTCTGTTCTAATCATGCCGCTACGAACGGTCAGATGTGATATATAGTGGACGCGTTATTTGGAATTTGCAGCACTGTTATGTATTTTCAATATTTTCCTTACAGATAGTTATGTTGCGAGGTAGATAATTCGACATATGGGCGAATGCAAGAAAGGAAACTACACAAACTAATAACATTCTCCTCTGATATAAGAATTGAAGTGCCAATCAGAAAGCTGTAAATATTTCGGTTACAGCAAGATTCATAAGAGCATTGATCACTGAGGTTCCATGACCCCCAATTCACCGACTCGTCCCATGAACTTACATTCCCTCTGCTTGATCCTCCACTGGTCACTGTGAGTCTCACTGCGAACCAACTTGTCGAGATACTTCCCGTAAGCTGTCAGGAATTGACCTTCCTTGGCGCCCGTCCCAAAATGGGCTGCGGTAAAATAGGTAACCGCAGACGCAGTCATTCCATCCTCGCTGATCGTAATCGTTTGAGTCGTGAGAGCGTGCTGAGTAGTTACCGGCTTAAGTCTATGTAGATTGTTATTACCTGAAGTAGTCCTTTAGGTTTGCACGTGCCTGGAACTGTGACATTGTGTGGAAGAAGGGCTTGCCTACCTTGCCTGGATGGCATTCTGCACCGCCGTTACGCCTTTCAAGTTACCTCCTGGAAATGGGTAGTGTGTGTCACAGTCTGCAACGAACACATCGGATAGTGCCGCGAAATCTTTGTCGTCGAGTGCTATGCAATAACGTGCAAGAGTATTTTGGATAGCGATGTGATCGAGGGAGTTCGGTGTAGGCATGTTTAGACAAAGAGTAGTCTTTGCTGCAAGGATCCGAGGGAAAATGTGGTCCGACAATATAGGAGGATTGACCACTGCGAGGGTCTGATTGAGTACTATTTATATTATCAAGAGCATAAGAATTAATGAACGAACTACGGTGGTGAGGCGACTGGGCGGTCACTTCCTGGCGATAAAAATAAAAGGCGTGAAGTTTTGGCAATTGCGCAGGAAGTACGATGCATGGGATGCGTTGAGGAGGGGTACTTTGAATCTCTGGTTAGATTTTACTATTCCGGGAACAGTAAGGATCACATGGGGTGAAAGCCAACATCGTCAACTCTTTCCATCCCCTGCTCGTGCTTGAGGAATATAATGCATCAAAATGCTCCCTGAAATTATTCCTAAGATTCATGGTATCCTGTCTTTGCCCTCGATACTGGCACTTCTCGCAATACAGCCTGTACAGGCTCCGATGTTCCCCCTCTGGGGAAGCTGTTCCGACAGGGCCGTTAGCGAGGCTGCAGAAAAACGCTAGGCCTATAATGGAGTAGCGCACCGAAAGTTCGCTTAAGCAGTCTTGCCGACACACTTAGATTTTCGAGACGGCAGTTTCGACGACATCAGCGACGAAGCGCCCTTTACGATTCACGACATTGCTCAAACAATAATCATCTAAGATGTCTAAGAGAGGGTATGATACTGCTCTGGAAACCCTAAATTCTGCTATATCGGTGAATCCCAAGCGAAGGAACCATAAACTAACACTTTCGAACCTGTAGTCGTGGTGGTGCGTCTGGTAACAAACTGAAGATGACCCTCGGTCTACCTGTGTATGTGGAAACCCTCAAAGCCGCCTTTCCTCCTCCGTCCAAAACAGTTATGGAACGAAGTCTAGGCGCATTGGAAGAAAAAACTGATTAGGGAACAGCGGAGCCGTCATGAACTGCTGCGACAACTCCGGCGCACGAAATCTCTACATCATCTCAGTCAAGGGCATCGGCGCTCGTCTCAACCGTCTACCAGCTGCTGGTGTGGGGGACATGGTTATGGCAACAGTCAAGAAGGGAAAGCCGGAACTCAGGAAGAAGGTCATGCCCGCGGTTGTGGTCAGGCAGAGCAAGCCTTGGAGGAGAGCGGACGGCGTGTACCTATACTTTGAGGATAATGCTGGTGTGGTGAGTGGTTCCTTGGCGAGCGAGAGGGATTATATGGGTGCTGCTGGATAATTCGGGCAGTCGACATCATGGGTTTCCAAGCATTTGCTAATTGAAGGCTTTAGATTGTCAACCCCAAGGGTGAGATGAAGGGCTCGGCTATCACTGGACCCGTCGGCAAGGAGGCGGCAGAGCTCTGGCCAGTAAGCTTGTCCTGTCAAAGCATATCAGGTTTTGGATGATACTGATTCCTTTAGCGTATTGCAAGTAACTCCGGTGTGGTGATGTGAGGTGTCTCTTTTGGTGCTCTCTGGTTTCTGGGTTCCTCGGGGATAGGCAACTAGCATTGGTTGCTGCGTTCAAACTTTATCATTGCATCTGGTAGCAATTGAACCGAACATCAAAAACGGTTGTGCTTGCTCGTATTGATTAAGATATGCCGACGGATTTCATCAATTCGAGAATTCAAAAAAGCGAGCTAGAACCCCGCTTACTAGCTTATACTAGGCTGTGTGCACATTACTATCGCCATCATGCACAAAACCCAACTACAACATCGAGATTCTACTTGATCGGATCCAAGATTGAAAGTCTGGATTCTAGCTTATGATCCTCAATCCAATGAATTCGCAGGTTGATTTTCAGCAATGTTCCCCATCAATTTCCTGTTACGGAACTAAGTATGCTCTGCTAATGTGTGAAGTACAAAAGACATGGATTCCAAACATTTATATTTAAGCTCAATGGAAGCGTGTTCTACCGTGGCAGCGAATGTTTATGGATTCTATCTAAAACAACCTTTTATATTTACCATAACATTACCCACAAACAAAAAAGAAACGAGGAATGCTAAAGCTCCAGGCAATCTCGCGGCCTCACGGCTCCCACAACGTTACAAATTAGATTAGATCAAATTCGGTTTTATCGCTCAGTCGAAGCCATAGCCGCCGGACCAGCGTTCTTCGTTAATTTAGCTCTCTTAGTCGTCCTCGGTGACGTTATGACGGTCGTCACTCCAAGCAGACTGATAGTACGATTCCTTAGAATCATTTCGCCGGCTATCATGATCTACAGGCTTGGAAATGC
>Ga0307507_10004746_pt1 | contig 23499 bp, 7 predicted proteins | sample 7_EM_MG_FD_207223 | JGI IMG/M metagenome (GOLD analysis project Ga0307507, IMG submission 207223) | Populus trichocarpa ectomycorrhiza microbial communities from riparian zone in the Pacific Northwest, United States - 7_EM | ecosystem: Host-associated > Plants > Roots > Unclassified | place...
TTATTTTCTATATTTATAAAAGTATCAAATTACCCCTCAATTGACTTGATAATAATGAAAAAAACTATTGTGAAAATATAAAAAAGCCAATTAAGGCTAGTTCTATTTTCTTTTTTGCTTCCAATAATATTTTAGTCATTTCATTATATTTTTAAAATACATAAAAACTTATTTGTCTATAATTAATTTAGTAATAATTAATAACCTTTCAAAAAAACCTTAATACTTAGCCAATTTTAAAGGTTTTTTTTTTATAAGGGCAAAAGCATGAAAATATTGTTTATTCAAAAACTGCTGGTCTTAGAAATCAAGAACTCGAAGTATGCAAAAACGCCACAAGATCAGTTATATCTAGATAAGTCAAATTTGTTATTTGTCCCATCAAAAAGAAAAGTGTTGCATAACACAAATCACAAGTTTATTCAAAACATCATGACTACTGAATTTTGCCACAAAGAAAACAATATATAGTTTTTCTAAATAACCCTAATGGATCTTTATTGGATTGCTAACCAATAAGCCCAAGCTAATAATCAAATAATACAAGTCTAATGGCAAACAGTTCTAAAACATTGATTTTGAGCCAAAACAAACCCAAACTAAAACATAAACTCTAAACTAAATATAAATATCCAAATAATGAAATAAAACAACAAATATATAACCTTAAAATAATTCAGATTATTACAAAGAAATAATTTAGCCCAAAAATAATTTGTCATTAAATACCCCAGCCCTCCTTTCCTTGTGTAGTAAGATAAATAAAAAATCTTTATATAAAAAGAATTTTGAAATATTAAGAAATAATTGCCACACTTGAAAACTATGTTTATGTCCATTAAAGATCCTTATAGAATTAGAAAACTTTAAAAAATAAAATGTTGAATATCATTACATTACGAGGAAAAAAAATTATCTTCAAATAAAAAATCCACAAGTTAAAAGGCAACTAATAATAAAATTTATATTGCATCTGTTGACCTGTATCACAAGATCTTTTTAAAATCCGATTGATCTGAAATTTTAACCTAATTTAGCCTGAGAGTTATTCTTGGTAAAATTTCAGCTCAATCCAATTGTCAAATTAAAAGTTATTCTCGGTATCGTAAAACTAAAATCCAAATTTTCTTGTTTAACTTTTTTTTTTTTTTGGATCATATCGTATCATTTCAACTCATTTCAATTTGCTTCTTAATCTTCAAATGAAACTTAAGCAACACGTCCTTTGCTGTCAAAGCAATTGGTAGAAGATTAACGGATTCCTTTTGGGGAGCAATTCATCCCTTCCAGGATGTCATTCTCATTCTTACAAGGCCTCAACACTTTCATAATGACCTCCTTTCTTTCGCATGTTCCTCCTAAGACTATTCAATAAGTCATAGATCTCTATTGTCCTCGGAGATGAGCTATCACCAGAGAAGAAAACATCAATGCTATTCCCTACTTCAATCCAACTGCACCCAGGAGTCTTCTTTAAGCCTTTTTCTTTCATTGAAGCCCGCAAGTTTGCAGCCCTGTCCTGCAATTCATTTTCTCCATAAAGATTCAAAAGTTGAACATAATTGCTGCCCCTACTGGGTTCGATATCCAATAGCTTATGAGCTGCCAGCTTACCAAGCTCAACATTATGATGGACTCTGCATGAGCATAACAAAGATAGCCAAATACTCCTGTCAGGTTCAATAGGCAAGTTTTTCACAAAAGCATAAGCATCATCCAGGCGTCCTGCACGGCCCAAGAGGTCAACAATGTTTACATAATGCTCCATTCTTGGCTCAATCCCATGCTCCACCGTCATCAATTGAAAAAGTTTTAGCCCTTCCTCAATGAAACCACAATGGTTGCAAGATGTCAGAAGAGAAATGAAAGTAATATCATCAGGAGCGATTCCAAAACTTCTCATCTCATCAAATAATCTCATTGCTTTCAACCAATCCCCATGTGATCCACAACCAGCAATCATTATATTCCAAGTCACCAAGTTTGTCTGAAGCATGTTTTGAAAGATATGCTGGGCATATTTCAAGAATCCACACTTGATATACATATCAATCAGAGCATTCTCTAGTTGAAGGTCAGATGGAATCCTCTGTCTTATCAGATACCCATGCACTGCCTTTCCTTTACGTAGTACTGCAACTGACGAAACAGAAACAAGGACACTTGTAATAGAGACAGAATCTGGAAACAAGCCGTACTGTGTCATTTGAGAAAAAAGACTAATGGACAAGTCTGGGAGGCCATTCCTGCAATAGCAAGATATTATAGAATTCCAAGCTACAAGGTTCTTAAGTGGCATATCAGAAAATACATTTCCAGACATCTTTGGGAAATTAAATTTGGAGTACATATCCACCAGGGAACTTGCAACGAAAACATCCTGTTCCAACCCACTTTTAATAGCAAGTCCATGGATAGTGCAACCGAGATTGACATTCTTTAGTCCTGTACAAGCACTCACAACGCTTGCCATAATATCAGAATCTGGTTTCTCCCCATATACTGTCATTGAGTTGTAAAATTCCAAAGCCTCCATGTATTTCCTATTTTGGCAAAAACCTGATATCATGGAACCCCATGCAACTACGTCCCTTCCTTTTATTGTGTTAAATATTGAATTAGCATCATCACTGTTACCGCATTTTGAGTACATGGTCAACAGAGCACTCTGTAGAGCAACATTACTTTGAATAGGTCTTTTTACTAATTCTGCATGAATCAACCTACCAAAATCATATGAACCAACCAAACAGCAAGATGATAAAACATTTGTCGCTGTAAGAGAATCAGGTGGAATTTGAAGTACCTTCATCTGTTTGTAAATTTTCAAACCATCATAAGAGCGTCCATTACCAACATATGCCGAGATCATTGCATTCCATAATTCAGTCTTTTTCACAGAAACCTGATCAAAAACATTTTCGGCATCTTCAACCAACTTGCACTTGGAATACATAGTCAATAGTGAAGTACAAACATAAGGGTCATTCTCAAAACCCAGCTTAACCAGATCACAATGAACCTGCATGCCAAAACTAACAAATTCACCCTGACAACAAGCACTTAGAGTACTAGTAAAGGATGCTGAAACAAGTTTGACATTTTCATTCTTCGCTAACAAATATACTTCCAAGCTATTTTCCCACAAGCCATTCTCACCAAATCCTCCAATCATCACATTCCATGCTACAACATTGCCCTTATCTTCCAACTCTTTGAACAAACGCCACGCATCCAGAGGTCTACCGCAACTAAAGTACATATAAATTAGTCCACTTTCCAAAAAAGGGTCACCGTAAAACACTTTTCTAACGCTATAACCATGAATTTGCTTCGCATATCCCAAATGCCCATCAGACGCACCAAGTAGAATACACAATGAGTAAGCATCAGGCCTAACACCAAATAATTGCATTCTACAAAACTGAGCTATGCCCTCCTTTTTATGTCCAAATCGAAAGTACCCATTAACTATAGAATTCCAAAAGGTTACATCTTGGCCTGACACTTCACTCTCAGGCAATTTATCAAACACTTTAACTGCATTTCCAAATGACCCGCATTTAAAATAAAAATTGATAAGTGAGGTAGTGATATAAGGATCAGAGTAGAAGAAGCCTTTGGTGATGATTGTAGAATGAATTGTTTTTCCATATTGAAGATTTGAAAGGAAACCACAGGCCTTTAGGAGAGAAGGGTATGTGAACCTGGTAGCGTTTAGGGGATTTCTAGAGTAGAATTGCAAGGCATCTACATATTGTCCTTGTTGAACTAAAGTTACGATTTTGGGATCGATCAAATCTGAGTGTGCTAGATTTGAAAGTTTGCGAGAAATTTGTTGAATGAAATACATGTCAGCATGGTCGGCCAACACAAAACACACTAGTTCAGTAAGTAATACAAGAGGGAGATATCTAAAATTCTGGTTTTGGTTTTTCGATTTGGGCATGGGCGTGGGCCGTGGGCGTGGTTTCGAGGGAATCTTGCATTTTTCACAACCTTATTTCATGGTATGCATGAACTTGATTTGTTTACCATTGGCTTAGGGTTGAGTCAGAGTCACCAGATCTATGAGTACAGTAATCCAATATATATAAGAAAAACTATTACTTGTATGTATTATAACTGTAATTACCGAATTTCAATACAAAATCTCCAGCCACAGCTAATTTATCCTGGTACGATTTTGAGAGTCAAGGAACCTATATGCTTAAGTCACATTCGGATGCCCAGTGGCGAACTCCCAAGTTCAAAAACCATGGAAGTCAGCGCATAAATACTGATTGGTATGCCTACGATTAGCAACATGTCCAGTGTTATTGCTTTCAGCATCTGTCTATAGTCTCATCAATCTGCCATATTTCAAAAAATATATATATTCATGTTTTAGGCTCTCGTTTTACAGTTGGCCTCTCTCTTATTTGATAGTCCCTTTTGCCTCCCTTCTCTCTTCCTCTTCTTTGATTGAGTTTGGAATGCAACCAACGACAGCTGCTGCTTCAGCCCGAAGCTTCTGGAAACATGACCCAAATGAAGTTTCTTCACCATAAAAATTCTGAACAAAATGCATTCTGAGACAGTTTATTCATCCTTGGCTGAAATGTCCGGCCAGCCACGTTCGCAAACGAGCTCTCTGTTAGTGATACGCCATGTTTCTCCAAGTCTGGTAGATAATCCACTTCAACTGGTTACAGAAATAGCAACGAGTCTCCTTTTTCACCGAACAGAGCAGTTAAACCAGCCCTGCACCATGATATATTGGTGGAATCAAGCTCCAACGAACCATTTATCCAATCCTAACAAAACCAAAAATAAAAGTGTGAAAAGAAATGCAAAGAAACACAACAGAAAGAAATGCCTCACAACCTGTGAACGTATTCAGTTGCTTCTCCTGGAGAATCATACTGATTAATACATCTAACTTTCAGAAAATCCAAGCCTCTAGCAGCAACATCCATGGACAAAAGAAGAGCCGATCTCTCCATTTCGAAGACTTGAAATATATGGTAATTCAGTCTTCCTTCTCCCACTCCCATGCAACTGAAGAGTGTTACATCACAAGAGCCTCTGTGTTTTTTGCTTCTGATTGTGTTAAATGTAAAAACAAATTAAGATTATTATTTTTTAAATATTGTCATGAACTTTACTGTACTGAGTTTAATAATATTTTTTTTTAATTTAGTTATATATATATATATATAAAATCAAATAAATATAAAAAATAAAATTAAATAAAAATCAACAAAAACCCAATGTTGAACTTGAAAAAAAAAAAGTTAGGACAAGCATGCTTGTGGAAAAAAATAATAATTATCATTAAATATCAAAATATATTATACAAATAGCAATTGGATGAAGTTTATTTTTTAAAATAATATGGATTTAAGAGTTATTTATAATTTTTGGAAACTATTTCATGTAGTGAATATATATAGATTACTATATTTTAACATTATTGAATATATATTTGATTTGCTTAAGGGTGAATAGAAATTAAAAAATAGGCATGAATATAAATTTTATGAATATTTTTTAAGGGGTTTTTTTATTTTTAATATTAGTAGAAATAGAAAAGGATCCCATATATATAAAAAATAAGAATCAAATAGTTTGGTATAATTGTATCATTGTTTATACTTTAATTATTAACTGAAGAACTTAAAATGTGATTAATATAGAGAATTGTAATTTTAGACTTAGAAAAATCAAATATAGATTTTATTGAATAAATTTCTAAAATTATATTGGAATAATATATGTGATATTTTTATTTATTTATAGGGTTATTAAGTTTTTCTCATAAATAGAATGTTATGCTTTATATTTTTTATGAGTTATGATACAGAACGTATTGTACATACTCCACCCATAAATAGAAAGACATAGTGATCTCTCCTTTCTAAAAGGGTTTTATGAGATTTCTCATTGGTTTATATGAATTATTGTTAGAGATCGAATGCTTGAAAGACTTATAATTTGCGATAACTCAGCCTTGAAGAAGTTGATTAAACCTTAGAAAGAAGATCTGATCCTCATGTAATCTTTGCTAAAGCCCTAAACGACCCTAAATTGTCTAATGAGAATCTTGGGACTCTTAAAATAATTTTAAATTTATCATTTTTATTGTATCTATGTGTTTTGAAAAACCTAATAAAAGGCTGCTGTTGTTGCTGATTTTTTTGGGTTGTTGCTGATTTTTTTGGGTTATCTTCCTACAACATTGAGGAGGCTAAGTTTTTTTTGTCTATTTTTTTACCCTAGTTTCCTTTTGTTGTTTGCTTAGGTTTTTCTTTTGCAAGAGTCTTTTTATAATCTTTTAGTGTGTGCTCATTTTGTCTAAATGTTTCTTAGTTATATTTTCTAGGATCCTAGCAATACAAGAAAACTAAACTAGAAAATTAATGATAGATAATTATATTGTTTCCTTCTTGATTATGAATTTATAATTAATTAAATTTCATCTTTTTAATGTGTAGGATCTCTTTAAATAATTTTCAGTTTTGCTTGATCCTCTAATTTCTTTTTCTTTATCTCTTTTGCATATTCTTCTCCTATTATTTTCCAGTCTCTACTCTTCTTAGTCCTTTGTTCTATCTTTCTTCTTATTTCACTCCCTAATTTCTTTTTTTTTTCTTATTATTATTAGAATAAAAATTAAATTGTTCTTAAAATATAATTTTTTTAAATATATAAAAAATTAGAGGTAAAAAATTGATTATTAAAATTTCACCGCTCAGGCCAATCCAATTTGGGATATAAATGTTTAGGGTGGTCAAGTAATATTCTTCACTGCTCATGCCAATCTAATTAACATAACAACATGGTCATCAATTTGGGATCCTATACTTTTATGATGGTTATATGGTTAAAGTCATGGCAAATTGATATTATTCATCTCTAGTAGTCCATTCAATCAAGAAGTAACAAGGAGTTAGAAAAAGATAAATTCAATCCAGTTCAATATTTTTTTAAGCATATAATTGGTTCCTAATTTAATACAATACCATAAGGGTGTTGAGTTCTCTAAAACAGATACACACAATGAAAATTATAAATTTTAATTTTTTTTAGGAGTCTCAATGATCATGTTAGATAGATCTAAGATTGTTTAAGGTTTGTACAAAAATTACCTGAAGATCAAATGTTTTTTTTTTGCTTTGAATAATTGTTTTAAGGTTAGGTTGTCGCAAACCATAAGTCGTTCAAATATCTAGCCTCTAACGGTAATCCACACAAACCACTAATAATAAATCTCCTAAACCCTCTTAGGAGAGAGATATTGTTATACCTTTGAGTGCTAGCTCTTTTTTTTATAAATATTTCTGTATTGTACTCTACTCACTGAAAATAAGAGGTTTAACTTTTCATTTATAGGGAAACACAAAAACCTTATAAATAACAAAATATTAATTTTTTCCTTAAATAATATTACATATATTAGTTTACTCTAATTTTAGAAATGTATTCAATCAAGTCTTTACTTGGTTGTTTCTAAGTCTAGAATTATAATCTCGTGTATTAATTACATTCTAGTCCTTAATTTCTAAAATTTATTTACACTCAAGTCACACTTGATTAATCATCCTATTTTAATTTCTGACCAATGGTTCTTATGTGTGTGACCTATTAGGTTCCCTAATAAGTTTACCCAAATATAATTGACAATGCTAAATAAAATAAGATTAAAAAAATTATTTTATTATCAATTCAACAATGTCTAGCAACCTGTCATGCTCTCTCAAATATTAGAAAAGTCATAAGTGATTTAACCTAATCTTTCAGTGACCAGTTTCTCAGTGTAATTATTATCCCTTCATCAACAATGTTCTAATTCAGATATTATAGCATGGAGTATGTCTACTATGTCAAGCAAATATTTGTTCTCAACACTATAATCATTGATTATTTGAATAAGATTTGAATCTCTTTTCAAATCTCATTCCACCCTACGCAAGGATTTATAATCAATACTATTTAAAAATAGATGAAACATTTTTTTCTAATTCACCAAGGGTGATGAATCATCTGTTGATTACTTAATATTTGTCTATTTGTTACCCTTGATTAGGAAAAAATGTAGTAGGATCACTTAGTGATCTCAAGTCTAATAATCACTTACACAACCATCATATGAGCTTTTACTTAGACACAAGTGATCTTTCCATGTGAAATTCTTTTGCAGATCAGTTTAGTGTATATGTCATCCGACAAGCACCTACATATTAGTTATATGTATCCTTCATACCTCAGCTTTTGAGAACAATTATTTTCTTTAATAAGAGAAAAAACATAATATGTACAAGTTTTAACAGCTCGAATTAATGTTTAGTCTTTATGAACAATGCTTTGATGTAATAGAAATTCTATAATTATAATAACTTTATAATTTCCTTTGTAAAACATTTTTATCTTAGGAACTTTATCTTTACTCTAAATTCAATAATCAAATATTAGATTCATTAATAAAATATTTGATGAATATTAAAGATGAATAAGTTTTATTAATAAATTAAACATATTTACATGAATAAAGTCAATGCCACGTGTAATCAACCAAATGACTACAAGGCATATACACTAACAAGGGGTATATACAAAATATTTTTAACTATCTTCTAGTGACTTTCATTTGGATTAGATTGGTATCTACTCATTATGCTCAAAACATAAGATACATCTAGTCTTGTACATAGCATCACATATATTATGGATCTTAGATCCATAATATATGGAATCATTTCCATTATTTCTCTTTCGATTTATTCTTTAAGGCACATCTCCTTGAAGAGAGTATCATATGCGAGATAAATAAGTATTATTTTTTGAATTTTTTCATGCTAAATTATTTTAGCATCTTATATATGTATACGGATTGAGACAATCCAAATAACCTTTTAGATTTATCTTTATAGATCTTTATTCCCAGTATATAGATTGCTTCTCTCATATCCTTCATGGAAAAATTCTTCGACAACAAAATCTTTATTAACAATAAACTATTAATAACATGTTGTCTACATATAATATTATAAAAACAACTATACTCCCACTAATATTTTTATAAACACGAGTTTCATCCATCTTTTTTATAAAATCAAACTATTTGATTTGTCTCATCAAAATGCATATCCCAAATCCTTGAAGCTTGTTTAAGTTGATAAATGAATTTTTATAGCATGCATATTTTATTGGCAAATTTCTCAAATTCAAAACTTTCAAGTTGTGTCACATACATATCTTCTTGAAGATTCCCATTCAGGAATATAATTTTGAAATCCATTTACCAAATCTTATAATCATAGTATGTTGCTATAGCAAGCAAAATTTTTAAGGGTTTTAACATTGTTATTGGCAAGAAAGTTTCATCAAAGTCAACCTATTTGTCTTTGTCTGTAGCTTTTAGCAACTAGTCTAGCTTTATATATTTTTACATTGTCTTCCATGTTAGTCTTTCTCTTAAAGACCCATTTACATCCAATATGTTTTCTCCTTTCAAGTAGATCAACCAAGTTCCATATCTGGTTGGTATACATGAAATCCATTTTCGATTTCATAGCCCTAAGTCATTTCTTGGAATCAATATTAGATATTAATTCAATGTAATTGGTAGGCTCATCAAGTATAAGCAACTCATCATTTCTAGCTTTCATGATTTCTAGCTTTCATGAGAAGTTCATATCTTATTGGTGCATGATGTGTCCTACCAGATCTATAGAGTTCTTATTTTTCTTGAGCTTCATGTATAATATCTAATATTATAGCCTTATGCTTAGGTTCTTTTTGCACGTCAGTTTGTGGTTCTTGAACTTCTTCAAGATCTATTTTTCTCTCTTCACTCCTTTCAAGAACAAATTCTTTCTTTAGAAAGATAGCATATTTTGACACAACCATTTTTGCTCAATAGATTGATATAAATAATATCCAATAGTTTCTTTTGGATATCCACAAACTTATATTTATCTAACTTAGCTTTCAATATTTTCAGATACAATATGCTTCACATAAGCATCACATCTCAAATCTTTTAAGTATGATAATATTGGTTTCTTACCATTCCATAAAACCATATGGATTCTTATCAATAGATTTTGATAGAACCCTTTTAAAATGGTAAGTAGTAGTTTGTAGGGCATAGCCCTAGAAAGGAAGGTGGAAGGTCTGTATAACTTATCATGGACTGCACCATATGCAATAGGATGCAATTTCTCCTTTTAAAAACTATATTATGTTGTGTTATTCTAGGAGATGTCTATTATGAGAGAATCCCATTTTTTTTTACATAATTTTAAAATTTTTAGTGAAGTATTCACCACCTCGATCTGATTGAAGCATATTAATACTTTTTCCAATTTGTTTTTTTTTTTTTAATTATTTCTAAATTCTTTGAACCTTTCAAATGATTAATACTTTCATCAAATACACATAATCATATCCAATATTGTCATCAATGAAGAAACATGTATATCCATTCATTATTGTTCATCTTACCTAAGAAACAAACTTTACAAATTTCATATGATTTATAATCAAAAGGATCGAATATCCTTCCTTATATAACTTGGTATTTATTGTTATATTGATATGACCTAGTCTACAATACCATAAATAATATGGATATCGATTATCTAATTTGTTCTTCTTGCAATTTATATTGAACCTGAGCATTTCAAGATCAAATATATACAACCCATATGTATAAGTATGAGATCCATAATAAACATCATTATTATAGAAAGTTCAACATTTGCCCTTAATAATAATTTTAAGTCCATTCAGAAATAGATACGATATTTCTAGAAAGAACTAGAATAAAATAACAATTATTAAGTTCTAGTATTAGCCAACTTGGCAATATTAATGCAACAACCATCGATTCATTATCAATTTGTAGGTCCATTTTACCTTTATTCAATCATAAACTCACATGAAGTAGAAGATTCAATAAGATTTTTAGCATTCATGGTTGCAAAATAATATTTGCAGCTTCTCTTATATTGACTTTTCTTGCCACGATGATGACAAGTTCCTTTGTAATTGATGATGCTCCAAGTAGGCTTTTATACTTGGATTGTAAGACCTGACCAACGCTTAACTCATGACCCTTGAAAAAACCTAACTGACCCAATTTCTTAAAATAGTCAATCATCCTTAACACATGGATGTGCATCGAGGAACCCTCCATCATATTACAGTGGAACAATTACTTAGAGGTCTTAACTTTCAGTCTTACTAGCCACATTAAATAAATTTTTGAAATGCATAATTATTGTATGGGCATCCATATTCTTATACTATGTTTGAAGTTCAAGTGACATGTTGGCTAACAATATAGATGTAGCTTATTTATCGTCATCAATATGATGTTGATATTTAGTCCTAACTTCATTATCAACATCCTCATAAAGGATAAAAAAGAATTGAATTTTCAAGAACATATAATCCTTTTTTCCTTTTCAGAACTTCTCACATATCGGTATCATTCTAAGAAGTTTGGTTCGGTCAATTTATTAGCATCAAATATGCTACGTTGCTAGCGTCGCTGCTTATGGTGTGGCAACCATTTAAAAGCATTTTTTATTAATTCAAGGTGGATTTCAGTTAGATCTGAAAAATCCAGCCAAATCTGACCGAAACAGTAATTAAAGTTCAATTTAAAAAAATCATGAGAAAAAAAATATTTTTGGGAAAAATTAATTTTTACACATAAAATTCATTCAAAATTAACACCAATAACAATTAAAACATGTGTGTAATAACACTAATTGTCTAATGATGGCTCCACTAACACTATTGGGTTTCCAAAACGTATACACACAACAAAAAATATAAATTTTAAATTCTTTCAGAAGTCTCAAGGATCTTGAAAGACAGATGTAAGATTGTTTAGAGTTTATACAAAGATTATCTAACAATCAGATGTTCTTTTTTACTTTGAAGAATTGCTTCAAGGTTAGGTTGCTGTAAACCACAAATCATCTAAATATCTGGCCTCTAACAGTAATCCATACCAACCACCAATGAGAAATATCGTAAAGCCTTTTAAGAGAGTGAAATTACTATACCTTTGAGTACTAGCTCTTTTCTTCTATGTTTTAGGTATTTATATATTGTATTCTACTTACTGAAAATAAGAGGCATAACTTTCCATTTATAGGGAAACATAAAAACCATATAAATGGTAAAATATTAATTTGCCCCTTAAATAATATCATATATATTATTTCACACTAATCTTAGAAATTTATCAAATCAAGTAAGGATTTGAATCATGAGAAATTTTTTTTTCTTAATCATCATTTTATATATGGAAGGGTAAAATCATAATTCTAACTTAAAATACCCATAGTAATTAGGTATAAGAGTCATGGGCAAATTTGTTACTTTGCACCAATACCTTAAAAAAATGCTTTAGTGGTATAATTGTAATTTTGCTCCTTATCTCTCTCTCTTATAATTAGGTATAAGAGTCATAGGCAAATTCTCCTGGGATGCTGTTGGCAGAAGGCACACAACCCATCATCGAAGTAGCCACAACAATGCATGTTGCTACTCTTCCCAGCGACTGTAGTGAAAGCCACTATGCGCGAGGTAGCAGCCTCGCACAAGGCTACCCAGCAGCGCTAGCAGAGCCTGACATTATTATGGTTGTAGCCAGCAGTGACTGGTTGTGTTTATAGCACAGCCTGGCACGCCAGCATTGCTGGCACCGCTACTTATGGCTATAGTAACCATTTAGAAGCATGTTTTTTAATTCAAGGTGGATTTTAGCCATATAAAAAAATATACAGCCAAATCTAACTGGAACAGTAACCGAAGTTTGTTTTAAAAAAAAAACAAATCATGAGAAAAAAATTAATATTTGGGCAAAATAATTTTTATACATAAAATTAATTCAAAATTAACACTAATAAAATTAAAACATGTGTATAATAACCCTAATTATCTAACGATGGTTCCCCTACCACTTTTAGGTTTCTCGAAATGCATACACGTAGTGGAAACTATAAATTTTAAATTTTTTCAGAAGTCTTGAGGATCTTGTTAGATAGATCTATGATTATTTAGGGTTTATACGAAGATTACTTGAAGATCAGATGTTCTTTTCAGCTTTGAATAATTGCTTCAAGGTTAAGTTCTCGCAAATCACAAACCGATGTTGTCCAATATGCATTAGATTTAGAGTTTATGGTTTTTTTTCTTAGAAAACACGTTAGCAACACCTAGACAATATTTTTTACCTTTTTAAAAAATATTTGATTTGACTTGCAGCTTAGAGAGTAGTAGCAAAAACAAGCTAGAGAACTAGTACAACAAACTAAAATAACTTTGTGTTTTTTGTAAAACCCCAGGTTTTTTTAAGTAGAAAGTTAGAAAAGGTTAAATAGCAAAAAAAAAAAAAAACAGTTGATAAGTATAATTGACCAGTTGAGACACACATCGACTGTTTGAAGCGGTAGCAAAAACGGTTGACCGGTATAATCGACTAGTTGGTACACATATCGACCGTTTGAGACTTTACCGAAAACGAACTCCTAATTTATTTTAAGGCTTCAAGTGGTTAATCAGTTTGTTAGGGTCTATAAATATCTAGAGCATTTATGATCCGGAATTAATGAAAAGAGAGAGAGAGATAGAGAATTCAAATTCAGAAAACCACTTAAACACTTTAGAGATTTTTCCAAAGTGAAGTTTAATCAAGTATATTAAAGTGATTCTTGACTATTAAAGAGTGTAATAAATAAATTCTAGAGTGTGAATAGTTATAGTTTTGGGAAAAACAAGGGAAAAAAAAATGGAAAGCAAGGTTTATTTCACTTATGTTTTCCCTTATTTTGGCATCACTTTGAGGTACGAGACTTAACCTAAAAGGGTTAGTTGGGATGATTTAGATGTTGGGAAGAATATTGAATAAATTAGTGTAATGTAGAGGTTAAATTTTTTAATATAGATTGAATGATGAATTATTTTTTATGCTTGATTTGTGTTAATTAACATGTTAGATAAATGGGTAACATTTGGATTAATTGAAGAACTGAAAATCTAATTGCTTGAAATAAGATGACTTAAATAGAATCTAAAGAAAATGTGTGTTTGATAATTGAATACAAGTGAGGTTGCAAGAGTTATACATGTAGTAGGGACTATTGTATGGCAGTCAGCTGCAGATAGGTATCTTGCACCTTGACTTTTGTTTTTACGCATTCTTATTCAATTTGCAAATTCTTTAAATTGTAGGGGTACATGGTAATACCGTGAAAAATATGTATAATGAATGAGTCTTGATTAAACAATGAGTTAAGGCTTCCTAAAGGAGATATTGCAATTAATTTGGAATTTTGTTAAAGGAATTGTTGTGTAGAGTGGAGTTTCGTTCAAGGAATTGTCGTGTTATGTGGTATTCTGTTAAAGGATTTGTCTTGTAGAATGGAGTTTTGTTGAAGGAATTTTCGTGTTGTGTGGAGTTCCATTGAAGGAATTGCCTTAATGTTTGCGTCTCGGAGAAGACATTGAATCAAATTATATTCCATTGAACAAATTACTATAATGAATGACTTTCGATAAGTTGGTATATTATAACATGGAGAAGGGAGTATAAATTACATGTAAAGAATATTATGTTTGATAAATACATCTATTTGAAGAAGCACCAAAATTAAGTTATGTAGTTTAAATAACAAAGATTAATTATGGAATATTTATCATTATTTTATGCGGGTATTTCAGATACATCTTAAGATCAACACGACTAGTTACTTTGGTGCTTTTGTATTGGTCTAGATTCCATATTAAGGACTTATTTATATAATGTAGTTTGGTTATTTATGTCTATAAGTGACAAATTCATAGATTGTTAAATAATGTAATTATAATTAATATCGGATAGTTTTATAGTTGTGAATATTCTGTATATATACATAATATGATATTTATGGAAAATCTCTTTATAAATATTACTTAATGTGTATATAAACTTCATTTTGTTATAATGTATAAATTAACTTGTAATCATAATCTTTTAGGCATTATAACAAGCAGTTTAGTTAGTTTACTCATCTTTTATTAATAATATGAAAATTTATCATTGGTAATGACTGATGTGGGAATAATCCAGTTGAATGGATTTTGAATGAATTGAGTAATTGATTAAGATATAATGTTGATAATAGGTAAATTGATTTTTACAAATAGAACTCTGTTGAAATTTTGGTAATGATAAAAATAAAATAAAAAATTCATGGATTTTTGTGAACCACGATGTAATATTAAACTTGACATTTTTCTAAAATTTAAGGATGTTACAATAGGTATTAGAGCTTTGGCTGGGACAAGGATCGAGGATAGACCTTTCTCCAAATAGGAAGGGGATACGTAGAGTGAGCAGGAGTGAAACTCTAGAAGAGGACCCATTACTAGATATCACATCTCATACTCCGGCTGCTACTACACAGTCAGAAAGAAGGGAGTTGACAGGATTTCGAGTATAAAATTTCATACAAGAGACCAAAGATGTACGATTTGCTAGGTCTGAGGCTAGTGATAAGATTGTTAGGCCTCCACCTGTGGCACTGGCAGTACCAACACTACCTACAGATCCTGCTTACTTAGAACAAATAATTTGAGCGGTGGTATCGGGACTGAAAGGAACAATTAGTATAGGCCTTGAAGAAGGAGTTGTTGCCCTGGTTAGATGGGTTAAGAACATGAAAGAGGCGGCTTGTGAGCTCTTTCTAAGAGAACTGGATGTTGAAATAGATGGTAGTTGGCTGAAAGGGGTGGAGAATACAATGTTGAAATAACTATTTTTTCCATTAGCATTATTCAATAGGCATATTTTTCTATACTTTGATCTATATTATTTTCAAACTTTATATTTTCAACATGAAACTACATTTCTAACATTTTTTTTCCTTTTATGGTTGAAAGAGGGGAGAGAGTCACACAATGAAAGAGGAGAGAGAAAATTTTCATCCAACCTTCTTCCAGCCATAAAACCATAAATCTTGGTATCAATGAGTTTATTTTTTAGAGGAAAGTCCATGACAAGGAAAGTAGATCGTGATTTGAAAAGTTTGTTTTTAATTGATTTTGAGTTTTTAGGCTAATTAGAGTGTGTTTTGTGGTTGGGAATGAGATTATAGAAGTTCTTAAGATGTTTTTTTATATATGTTTTTGGGTGAAAACAGGTTGAAATTTAGATTTTAGAGATTAAAAAACTTAAACCTTGATTTTTTGGTGGTTGAAAATTATTATAGCGGACGATGTGTTGTCGACTTATTTTTTTTAAAATAAAATTACCAGGGTGCGAGCTTAACTTTTTACGCATCAGTGTCTCTAGACTTTCTATTTAAATGATAGGCACGCAGTTTGACCTTCAAAGCATAGAAACACCTAACCTTTTATCTTCAAAGGCCAAACAAATGGGTATAACCTTGAAGGCCCGGGTTTTCCTTGTTCATTTTTTCAAGCCCAAACAGCCTTGGACTTTATTCACTTAGCACTTTACTTTTGTTTTTTATTTATTATTTTTAAAAAATTCCTCTTTAAATAAATAATTATAATGATATTTAAAAATTCATCCAATTATTTCATGTTTTTAAATAAAGATTTGAACTTTTTATGGTAATATTAACAATTACTTTATAAATAACTATATTTGAATCCAATATGTAATTTAAAAAAAAAAGAATTGTACATGAATATTAAATGAGAATAAAATAATTATAATGATAAGTTATTTAAAACCAAACTTAAAAAAAAATATATACATGTTTTTTCCAAAATATAAAAGATATAAATGAATAAGAAAAAGACAAGTTTTTGGCTCAAAAGATAATTTTTTTTGGTCTTTAATTTAAATCGTTCAAATAAATTCTTATGAATATTCATTTTAATAACCAAGTTTTTATTAAAAAAAATCATGTTGATGATAAAAAAAGATAGGTTGTGTAAAATAAATAAATAAATACATAACTAATTTTTTTTTTTTTGACTAGAGTAATAATTTTTTGCCTTCAGAATTTAAATCGTTAAAATTATGGAAAATATTTTTGACTAGAGTAATACATTTTTCCTTTCAAAACTTAATTCTAAAAAATTCTTAAATAATCATTTTAATTGCTGCAAAATTCAATAAGAATAGGATTTAAAAATATCCTCACACAACATTGCATATGCATTAAGTGAAGTGAATAAAAGCAATTAGGAAAAACATATGAAACGCACTAATATATTAAAAAACAAATTATAGACTGCGAGGAAAAACACTATGGTTTTGCAATGTTTTGTTTTATTTATTTTTTATTTTAGTTATTTTTTTTGTTATCAATTTATTTTTTCAATTTCATCATGTAATGTTGTGGTGATTAAGATTTGGGGTTGATAATTTGTTTTGACTTACTTTATATATATATATATATATAGTGTGATAAAAAAAATTCTTAATATTGGATTGATGCTCGATTTTACAAAAAAAAAATCAATTTTAATATTTGAAAGAAATGGGAAAGGAGGTGACCAAAATTGGAAAACAAAATGGTAGGTCTTTTTTTCTTAAAACAAATGTGGTATGAACTCTTAACCCCTTTTTTATTTTTATTTTTAGCTTTTAGTCATCAGATTTTTTTTCTTTTCAATTTGATAATTTTATTTTGTGTTTTATTGGGATTTGTGGGTGATAATTTGTTTCGACTTACTTTTATATGATTATCTCAATCATAAAAAAAACATTGTCATTGGATTAATGCTCGATTTCACGATAAAGAATTTGATTTTATTGTTTGAGAAGAATTAAAATTGAGGGGACCAAATTGAAAGAGAGAAAAGATTGGAAGCCTTTTTTCTAAAAAAAGCAAGTTGTGTCAATGCCTTTTATGCCTTGGGATTTTGTCAAAATTTCTTTTTGGTCCCTTTAGTTTGATGAGTAAATGATTTAGTCCAAAATTTTATTTTGTTTATATTTTAATCTCTGAGTTTGAGAGATAGGGGAGAGTCACCGGATTATGGTGAAGATGAGAGAGAGTTGATAAACGAGCTATTTTCGAGTGCAAAACTAGCTATTCTTGGTGTTAATGGATTGCGTTTGACGAATGAAGTTTTATTTAGATATTTTTTCTTTCATTCTTGTTGCTAAAAAAAATAGATCAAGCATTGAGAAAAAATTTGTATTCGAGTTGGTTTATTTTTAACCGATTAAATACTAATTTAATATAATAAATGGATTTATTGAAATCTCTAAGATGTTTCCTTAGTGTTTTTAGTATAAATATGGGTGAAAATGGATTTTTTGCCACCTAGATATCAACATTCTAACTTTCTAACCACATAAGATTGTTAAATTTCAAAAAATAGATAACGCATCGTTCACCTCTTTAAATAGAAGAAAAAAAGGAAGCCCTCGTGCACGGGTCTAAATTGTCAAGCCCCAATGCATGAGGTTTTTTTTTATATGGTCCAGGGTCTAGGCCACCTAACTTGTTTTTTTTTTTAAATTGTTTTTCCAAAATATTAATTTCTTTAAAAATAATTAATTTAAAATATTATATATTATTTTTTACATTAATTAAGGATATATTTTAGATATTATTTTATTAAATTTCATTTAATTTTTATTTTGTTTTTGAATAAGATAATAGAAATTTATTGTAATTTAGAAGGCATTTGTTTTTCACAATCTATTATAATCATTTTTTAAAAAGATTATTCCACTGCTTTGCTACTATTGTCTATTTCTAGCGTCTTGTACTTAGATAAAAAATAATAATTCTAAAAAATAAAGTTATTAATACACTAAATTGATCCAATATATCATAATCTTAGTTTTTTTTTTAAATCAAATTATATTTCTATCGGTCATGTAAATTGTTTTTGGACCTGCTAATTCAATCGAGTCACATTAGATCAACTCAAACACAGATTAATTTAAAACCATAACTAGACATGGATTCAAATTAAAAAATTTCAAAGTTGACGAAATAAACCAAGTTTTGAATTAATAATTAAAATTTTTGTTGTCACTGGAAAACATGTTGGAAATGTCTAAATATTTTTTATGTTAAAAAATGTTTTGGTGGGACTCATGTAAAGCATGAGATAATTATCAAGTAAGCAACTAAACAATTGTGTGTAGTTGCAATTATTATACAATATACTAAAATGAAATGGGTAAAACATTGTAGGAATGATAATTTTGTAATTTTTTCAATTTTTACTGTTATGGTGATAAAATTATAATTTTTATTTTTTTTATAGTTGAAGGTACAATAGCGGTGAGAAATTTGCAAATATTTTTCAATTTTCACTACAATGGTGGCAATATGTAATTTTTTATTTTTTTTTACTGTAGCAGGTAATATACCATAGTTAATTTTTTTATTTTTTATTTTTTTTGAAAAAAATTTGTTTGGGTTTTTTTCTTTTTTTCTTTACACTTGAAATATTTATTACTTTACACTTAGCCTATTTATCACCATTCTTTTTATTCTTATTTTTATTCTTTTTATAATATATTGTTTTTAAAAAAATCCTTTTTTTTTCCTAAAACTTTGTTTTAGAAAAATATTATTATTTCTAATTCTTGACACTTGAAATATTTGTCACTCTATACTTATAGAATATCTCTTCTCTCTGATTTCTTAGATTATATATTTAGTTTTTTTTTTAAATAACAATTGTTTATTAATTATTTTGTATGTAATTGATGTTTTGAATAAATTATTCTAACTCATCTATAATTGTTTATGCTTTATATAACTAAAAAATGATTTTTAAAAATAAAAATTATTTATTCTTGATATGAAACAGTGATCTTTAAAATATAATAGGGTTAAATAGCATACTTATCTTTTACTTTTATAGAAATAATGGAATTTCATTGCCATAAACAACTATTTCTTAATTTATCGATTCATACATTTAAGATTTATTTTGTGCACTCGTAATATTATCATATTTTTCTACTATTTTTAAAATTAACTTGAGATTCTATAAGTTTTTATTTACACATATCATCCTTGTTTTATTTTATTATATATAAACATCAATTTTTCTATTCATAATTATATTTTTTAGTCGATGTCAAAAAATACATTAACAACACCTATATATTTATTTTTTCATGTTAGAAAAAACAATTATGTAACCCGCAACAAAAACAAGTTAAATAAATATATTAATATTTTTTTATTAGCACATATGATTTTTAATTTATTTAATTAGATACATGTATAAATTTTTTAATTTATAATTAGGATTTTTTTAGTAAAAAAAACAAAAGGCTAAAAAATCCTTTATAATTTTCTTTTCTTAAAAAAAAAAATAAATTTGACCGCCAATTAATAGCCGCAGGTATCTCATTTACAACTTAAATTGCAGTGGGCATTCAATTTAAAGCTTCAAGTACGTTTTGCATACAAGAATAAAAAAAATGAAATGCATGATTGAAACATGAGCTTGAAATGCATGCCTGCAAAAAAGAAAAAAAAAAGAAAAAGGTTTTTATTCTTTAAGACAGGAACAAGTTGAAATGCATAATTGCCTGCAACATGAGCTTGCTAAAACAATGAAAGACAGCCAAGGGACAAGGAGCATGATTAAAGGACTCGGAGCTGTACAAGGAAAGCTGCACAAAGATCCAAGAAGAGTAACTGAGGACCCTCGACTCTTTGTAGATCAAGTAAGTATTTTTCCTCGTGAGATTTGTAAAGCTGTCAAAACAGTGAATGCATCAGCCATATCAGACTATGCCTTGATTTTACACTAGGTTTACCTTTTATCAGCTTTTCGACCCTTTTCCCATATGAATCTCTCCTCGTTCATATACATTTAAAAGCAAAAACAAGCAGGATGAGTGCATTTACCTGCACTTCAAACTTCACCACATTCGGTGGGTTCATGATTGCATCTTTCTCAACAATGGAGGGCTGCGCAAGTAAATCAGAATTATGAACAGGGTGGTCGTTCACTGCCATGGCTTTGCCTTTGTGAGGTTCAAGAGTGCCAGGAATCCACCTGCACTTCATATTGTAATCACCAATTTTCTTCCAACACACAGTCAGTTCTTGCAGAGCTCTGAGAACTACTATCATTATTTCATGAGGATGAGCTCGAGACTGACAAAGTGAAGGCAATGAATATAATCAGGTATAACTGTAAAATGAATATAGCCATTGTTTCATTATATATTCAATTTCTCATGCAGCCAGATGGGATCTAAGATGACAACCTAGGATCTCTACTCAAAGTTCCGCTGAGAGCCAAACAACCTAAGCCAGCCCCAGGCAGTTCATGCCACACACAAGCTCGAAATCGGCACTTGAATTTGTACACTCTAAAAGCACAGGAACTAACCTGAAGTCCAAGAGCCCATTTCCTATTACCCGGAAACTGTAAAGCCAATCCTTGATTATTAATATGTCCTGGAAGTAAGCGCCCTGTTGATGAAGAAGGCTCATCTGGATGCATAGAACTGAGACTACTTTCCTAGCAAAGAAGAAAAAAAGGTTGAGACTTGAGAGCAATGCAAATCAAATGGAAAGTATACTAACAGAATATATAACATTAATCATCCTTCAATGAAAATGCTAAAAATAGAAGTGGTAAAAATATATATCCCACCTAGTGCAGGGCAGAGGGAGATTAATCCTCTTACATTATAGATAAATCATATTCCTCAGTTTTAGTTAATGCATGCCCAGGGACAGATCCTCAAGACATGCCACAACTTAGAATTTCAGAGCAAAGCCCTTTCAGAAACTACTATGCACTTGAAATAACTTCTTACCAACATAAATTAAAATGTCGACAACATTTTTTCCCCTGTAAAGTAAACATGGGAAAGATAAACACACCGTAGTCTCTTGGATCTCAGCTCCAAGATAACCATTAGAATCACGGAATTGATGGTCCAATAACAAATGGTATGCAACGCTTGCCTGAAAAAATTGTAAAGTAATACTAATAAGCAAACTTCGATTATTGTATGCAAAGAGTTTTTAAAACACTCAACGAAAAGTTTTAAATTTTCCAAACCTCATTTTGCATTCTGCATATAATGGATTCGGTTAGTTGTTTCCCATCAAATCCCAGCTTGACCACTTCCTGAAAAATCTCTACATCAATCTGCAGGAATGACAGTTAATAGTTTGAATAAATTGGATCGATGATTTGGAAGGGAGGGGATTGAATTGTCCCTCCTTGAAGAAAAGACTATTAAACATGCTTATAGGGTTCATTTCTCTCCCTTTTCTTCAAAACCTTTTTCTCCAAACATTGTGTAAGGTATTAGGCACAGTACTGCTAGTCCTAAGAGCTTCACCTAGACACTAAAAGGATCCATTTGCATCCAGAATATCAGTATAGCCTCTCCAGAGAACAGCAAGGATCTACCTGTTATACCATACTTGTAACTAATGAAGCATCATGTCAAAACAAACCAGTACAGACAATAAAATCCATGCTATTTACCATTTTAACATACTAAAATCCTCGAGTCAGCTAAGCCTCATGCTACCTTCCATTAATGACATATACTTCTCGTAACTAGGATCATTCTTTATCACTCAATCCAAGACATTTCAGGTCTTACACAATACATTAGATTTGACCACTCTTCCTCACCATTATTGAATCCTCCGGTTGATGCTAAATAAAAGCTACGTACAAGGATTTAGAAGAAACAAAACCATACAGTCACTATTAATTCATAACTCAAATCTTAGGTAGGAAGACCTTTTTAGCATATTGCATAGTATCTGGCAGGGGAACAGCCAAATAACGTGGAAGGTGAGCTTGGAACCACGGGTGCTGACGAATTTCAGGCATGTTCATTCTTCTCATTGGATCAACCATAAGCATCTTTGAGATCATATCTGTTGCACCAGGTGACAAATATCGGGGAATAGAATATATGCCACCCTGAAGAGAACACAATGTATGCTGAGGATGCTATAGAATTAATCTTCGTATAATAATGACATACAATAGTTGAAGGTGGAATATCAGTAACTAAACGCTTATTAACAAAGAAAATAAATGGACTACTCAGAAAGCATATATAATAAACTGATAATTAAATTCATGGTCTGCAAATTACTCCTTGATCGTGAAGGAAGTGTAAAATCAAAGGAAATAATAAATTTAAGGATAAAACAACAATAGTTTTGTAGTACAGAAGATTGTTGGGAAATAAAGAGGTAATGTTTTATACTGTGAATGTGGTGGAAAATGGAATAGCAGAATACAGAAGAATCAACTATAACAATCATATGAGACAGGAATAGGTAGTAAAAAAAGATGGTTATTTCAAGGCAACAAAAACAGAGAAACCCAAAATGACTTGAGTCAGCGAAGATGTGAAGGGAAGTTAAACGTAGTCTTCAATCACGACAAAAGGTTTCTGACAACAGAATATAACAGTAGACCCTAAGCAGTCAGTAGAAAGCAAAGTTTCTAATGATGCATACATAACTGATTCTTGAAGCTAAACTTGAAAATAAAATGGCC
>Ga0307507_10004747_pt1 | contig 23492 bp, 13 predicted proteins | sample 7_EM_MG_FD_207223 | JGI IMG/M metagenome (GOLD analysis project Ga0307507, IMG submission 207223) | Populus trichocarpa ectomycorrhiza microbial communities from riparian zone in the Pacific Northwest, United States - 7_EM | ecosystem: Host-associated > Plants > Roots > Unclassified | place...
ACAAATGCTTCTAACCACTTCCATTTAGAGACTAATCGCTGGTTCTTCTCTAGAGGAGAACCAGCTTCCTATATAAACCTTTTAAGACACTAGTAAAACCTTTCGCCCCTATCTATCTAACTATGTCTCTTCTGGAACATATATAGGACATAGGTAGGACATTAATAAAACCTCCTACTATCTTATCTAATATGTACCTCCTGGGGGATTCTGTTACAATTGCCTCCCCTTTAAGGGTCTTGGTCCTCTAAGACTTCGCCTCTTAATAATCTCTTATAGAGTTCCGGCTAAAACCACTAGGGAAATTCTTTAGTGGAAAGGTACTCTATAATGCGGCTTATTGCCAGTTCTTCACTAGCGTAAAACCTTACTTTATCTTTCTATTCCTCCGCTCTTCTTCCACTATAGCTCTTATAGTGCCTTTATAATGGAACTTTGATGATAATAATAAAAATTAGATAGAATTTATCTTCCTTATTATAAGAATTTATTATAAGCTGATCCGGGGGTTGTTCTATACAACGCGTTAACTAGCCACTATCCCTATTTACCTAAAATGGGTCTTAATGATAACGTCTTAATATTAATTTCTTTTAGTTTATAAGCTATTGTCTCTTATACGTCTTTCTATTAACAATACCATTCATCTCGCCTTTCAGCAGATTGTTTTTTATCATATCTTAGCTTTTAGCTTTCGCATCTCTAGCTATTCTTTCTTCTACTACTCTGTTCTTTTCTTATAACATATCTATGGGTAACAGGATCCCCATTTTATCTCCTTAATAATACTAACTTCCCATAGTGTTCTCTCGCAATGGCTTATAATCGTACTACGCGTCCCCAGACTGGCGGCGGCGTTATCCCTACTCCGTTGGCATCACAGACCACTTCTATTACTCCTACAGTGGTTTCTCTAAAGTGCTACCGTCGTTGCGTTTACGCGCTCATATTGGACCCGTCCTATGCCTATAAGATGCCGCGCTCTAGCGAGAACAGATCTAAGTATTCCTACTATCGCAGCCGGAAAAAGACCTATGTTCTAGTATTTCCCATTCCATCCTATTCTAGACTTCACTAACTATATTAGATCCCCGCTATTTACATATATAAGGCTCGCCGGCTCTAACACGCTATTAGGGATTTCCATCTATATTAAAACAGTAATAGATAGGGATAGAAGGTGTCTTCTATTACTTACAGTCTTTTTAATTTAATAAGGGTTTCTACTGCTGTGGAGACATAGTAATCTCGGACATATAGTGTCCAGGAGCGTATATATAAGCAGCTCATTTTCATAAATAATAACATTCGCACTCTTGCGCGGGCCTTTCTGGCTAGGTAAGTCTCTTTAGTGACATATTTAGGAACTATACTAACTCTTTAGTTATTAACTTTCTGATCCCAGCCTAGATGCCAATTTAGAGCCTAGGGATAATACTAAGGATAGTAACAAAGATAAACATTCTCCCCGCTAGTCCCTTAGTTATAGTGGTCCATCTAGTTCTCGCCGCTCTAAGAAGAATATTAGTAAGAATACTAATACTTCCAGGGATAGGAGTGTTGATAATACTACCAACAATAACATTAAGATGGAGGAGGAGGCTCCCATTACTACTTCTAGTATTTAAGTTATTATCTTGTTCTTTCTTTCTTCTTATAGGATAGCTTTATAGGGTGCCTCTTTGATACCTCTAGGATGCCCTAGTACTGGGAATTAACTTCATACTTCAGGGATACCTCTATTCTTATTTTTAGCAACAGTTTGTATAAAAGCAGCATACCGCCATAATCTCCATATATAATGAACGGGTGGTGTTCTTATAGGTACTTTACAATTTCTTAAAATTTCTAAATCTTCACTCTGTATCTTTTTGGTCCTCTTTGTATTATTAACTCTACTGCGTATCTCCAGTGTCAGACTGGATACTCTCCTTTTATCCCTAGGGAATCCTTCTAAGTCCCTAGGGCCCCTTCTTCTAGTACTACTACTCATTCTTAAACAGCGTCTTCTTTAGATAGCATCCCTAGTGGTTCTTATATAGATCCCTATAGCTTTCTCTTACAGGATTCTAGGATCCCTATTATAATAGCGAAACATTCCCATTTCTAATACCTATGCTTAACCTTATAGTTTCGATTTATGGGGTCTTCCCTATTATCTCGCCTATAGTATATCCGGAACCGTTACTAAATCCTAATTTATGGTCTTTAGGAAAGTTTTAATTGCCATATTGTATCCTAGCCAAAGGTGCTCCTTAGGTTCCCAACTATTATGCGCCTAGGAGTATCCTTCCCAATAAACCAAAAATTCGCGTTTCTTCTAACGCCATCTTTAATTAAAAATATCTTCTATATTCCATTCTAGTTCCCTATCAATTTTGCTAGGTAGGGGTGGTTCCACACCATCTCTTCTCTAGTATGACTCCAATAAGGAAATATAAAATGTGGGATATATTAGATATAATTTCAGCAATTCCAATTTATAGGCTTAATTTCCTTTAGTTTTCCTAACTACCTTAAAGGGTCCAAGCCACCTATAGTCCAGCTTCTTCTTAATACATTTCATCTAGATATTTTTTATAAATAGTAAGACTTCGTCTCCTATTTCAAATTCTTTAGGCATATGTCCCTTATTATAGTACCTTTTTTATATAGCCTGGGCGTCTAGCAAGTGCTTTTTAAGTTCTTCTCTGCGAATTCTCATTTACTTAATTCTCTTGGACGCCGCCAGTACCTCTCTTTTAGGAATAATATCCTTAACGTTCCAAGGGTCATTTACTTTTACCCTAAACAGTGCTTTATAAGGGGTCATTTTTATACTGCTATAGATGCTTATATTATATATATATTACGCTAGAGCCAACCACAATGGCCAATCATCCTATTAATAATTAATATAGCAGCGGAGGTAGTGTTTTAACAACACATTTAGACGCTCTATTTGCCCGTCTGTTTACAGGTAGAAGGTAGTGCTCATCCTTTACTATATCTTCAATAAGAGACAGAATGAAGACCAAAATGCGCTGTTAAATACGGTACCTCTATTAGACACAATTCCCCTTAGCGTGCTAAATAGGAGCCACCGCTCTAAAAACAGGTCTGCTAGTTCTGCTACTGTGATCGTTATTAAAACAGCAAAGTACCCTAAAAACTTTATATATCTATCAACAATTACTAGGATAGCGTTAGCAACCTCTCCAGTTCTTATTTTAGCAGGGGGTAAGCCTATTATAAAATCTATTATTAATTCTAATATAGGTCCCTACAGAATAGAAAGCACTAATAACTTGCTATATAGGCAATGCCTAGGTATCTATACCCTTTGGCACGTATTATATCTCAATATATAGTCCTTAACTTCTTCAGACATTCCATCCTAAAAGTATTTCCTTTAAACGGCCTTAAGGGTCCTGTTGGCACTATAGTGACCCCTAAGAGGGTTGTTGTAGAAGACCTTTAGAATTTTATCTCAAACCGTTTAGTCCTTTGGGATATATACAGCACCCTTAAAGCGTAACAGACCCTTTTGGTCTTATTACCACAGCTTCTTAGTAACTCCAGCTAAGTTGGTCTCTACTACGTCTTTCCACCTCTCCCTAGAAACAAAGGCGTCCCTTTATTATGCTTAAAGAAGAAGATCTGGAAAGGTTTTATATAGATTACTTATTTCCGTTTCACCCGTCGCCATTGCGGACTCTAGGCGTGGCACGAGACATTTCAAACTATTAGTGCCAGCAGATTCTCCTACCATTATACAGTATACCACGCTGCGGATAGGCATCTTACCTATCCCCTCTGGATCTAGAAACTTGCAGCTAGTACGCCGTTAAGTTAAAGGTGCTGCAACACCCCTAGCATATCCCGCAGAATTCTCACTAATTCTAGGGTATGTCAACTTTATAATATCTGCTTGGTCTATAACCTAGTCCGTAACTATATCCTGCGGCTCCATCATTATAGTGCTTTGCAGCTGCATTACTAGGACCTCTGCTCTGCTACAGAATTCTATAGTTCTAGGGAAAGACTCTTCTTTCTTTCTAAGCAAATTTTGCAATATAGAAATCATTTCCCCTATACTGTCCTAGATTCTCCCAGTCTTATAATCCGGACGTCTTAACAACCTATTAGCGGGATTTGTCTTTCCTAGGCGGTATATAATTTTAAAGTCATACTGCGATAGTGCCTCCGCCTATCTGGCTTATCAACCACTTAACACCTTTATAGTCATGAAGTATTCTAGGTTGTTATGGTCTGTAAGGACTTTAATAGGATAATTGCTTCCTATATAATAATATCGCTAGTGCTTTATTGCTGTGACTATCGCGAGCAGCTCCTAGTTATGCGTTATATAACGCTGCTTTATAAGGGTTATTTTCCTTAACCAAAACGCTATAGGATGCCATTCTCCGTTTTTTAATTAAGATATAATTGCCCCTAGGGTAAAGCCGGATGCATCCGTTTTAAGGTGTATACGTAGCTCCCAGTAGAAGTGTATTAGGATAGGCGCCGACGTAAACAAATCCTTTAACTAGTCTATAGCCTGTTTAGCAGCTTCCCTAAATATAAAGGGTCCTAACTTCTTGCCATCCTTAGATCCCTTTAGTAGATTAATAATTAGGAGTATTACTTACAAGTAATAAACAATAAACCTTTAGTAGAAGTTCGCCGTGCCTATAAAAACCTATACTTCCCTAAATATCATGGGGTATAGCCATTCCCTAATAGCGTCTACCCAGCTTTTCTCTATCAACACTCCATCAACGCTAATAATAAAGCCCAGAAAATTAATGCTAGTAACATAGAATAAGCATTTTTTTAGGTTTATATAGAGCTTGTATTCCCACAGTCTTTCTAGTACCATTCGCATATAGTACATATATACTTCATAGTTATTAGAGTAGACTATAATGTCATTAAGGTAGACTATATATATTATATCCAACAGGCCTAACAATGCCTTATTAATATAGGCCTGAAATGTCGCTGGTGCATTAGTGAGCCTAAATAGCATTACCAGGTACTTAAAGTGGCCGTACCGTATTTAGAACGCCGTTTTCTATTTATCGCCAGCTTTAATCCGGATTTAATAGTATACATCTTTTAGATCCAATTTTGTGAATATCTTTACGCCTAATAGCCTGTTAATAAGCTCCCCTATTAAGGGTAGCAGGTAGCGATTCTTTATAGTAATCTTATTTAGCGCCTAATAGTTAATATAGAGGCGAAGGGTCTTGTCCTTCTTTAATACAAATATAATTAGTGCCCCTACCCAGCTTATAAAAAGCCGAATCCATCCTCTCTAAAGATTGTCCACTATATACTAACGTAATACTGCCAGCTCGTTTTCTAATAGGTTGTATAGTGGTCTAAAAGGAGGTTCCTTATCTCCTATGTCTATCTTATACTCTACCAACATAGAGTTAGGCAAGGTGTGCGCAGCTTCCTTATTAGCAACATCCTTTAGGTCCGTATATTCCTGTAGAATCTCTGGTTCCTCAACTGCGCATAGCCAGATATCCAAAAATGAATACTCTGCGTCCCCATTCTTAGTGTTAAGAGTGGCATATATAGCATACGCCCACCCTTCCTCTTATACATGGTTTAAGAAAGTCTTTTAATCTTTAACTATAATACGCGGTTAAGACTTCTGGTGTTAATACAAGGCTAAAGGCCAATTAATATCTGGATTAACCTATTAAAGCTATAGGTATCCTAAAACAAGGTCATACCCCTTAATTTCTGCGGTATAGAAGCGCATCTCCTGCGTATCCTATAGACCATCGCGGTCCTAGCTGGCCACGGAAAAAGTTTATTCCCTATAGCACGGAATCCGGTAGCCTCTAATACTTTAAATGGTGCGCACCTGCAAGCCACTAAGGTCCAAATCCAATTCCTTTACTAGTAATTAAGAAATGAACCCCATAGTCGCGCTACTGTCCATAAGGCAGTCTCGCGTTACCCATTTATTATTAACTTAAATAGAGACGGGAACAACTATGCGGCAGCTTACTCCCTCCTTCTCTTGCTAGCCTAGTGTGAGGGAGTGAAAATCCACTAGGCTCTCTCTTTTCCCAATTAAGCATCCTCCTACTTCTTCTATCGGCAGAAGCGCTATATATGGCCTTTCTTACCGCAGTTATAACAGCTACGTAACTCTTGGTTCCACAGTTTCTGCCTATTATCATTCTAGGGTTAACCAGCGTTGCTCTAGGGTTATAAAGCCTACTCGTGTTATCCTTCCGCAGAGTAGTTAGGTCAGGATCTACCCCTTTTATTAAAGCTAGGTCTAGTTCTACACTCTTTATTATTAGCGTTTTATTCCTTTCGCTTCCCTAGATAGTCTCTTTTAGCGTTCTTAATCTAAGTAGCTTTAGAGATAAGCTTTTCTTAAAAGGTAGGAATTTCCCCCTTCTTCTATATAGCCTGTCGAATCTTAGGTTGTAACTTAGTAAGTAGCTAATGGAGTTATATAGCGTCGTCCCATAAGTTTAAGTAAGGTATATTGTCTTCTAGCTCTTCTAAGTAGTTTATAAACTAGACTACACTCTAGCCTTCTTGCTGTTTTGCATTATGGTATTACTAGTTATAATCCATCCCTTAATTAGTAGGGTCTTGGACCTAATTAACTAACCAGGACTTAAGTTCGCTAAATTTAAGAGGTATGGTAAGTTTCTTCTTATAGCGTGTTTATGAACTCTCAACGGTGCCATATAGGAAGGTAAAAGCAATCAGTGTCTAATTATACTTATTAGAGTAACGTTTCGGATCCAGCTAAAACTTAGTTTCACATTAACGGATAAAACGATTACAGTTCCTAAGACTATCACCATTATACTCATCAGGTTCCTTTATACGGAATTTAGGTTTATCTAATGTTACAGCATAGTATAGCATTGCCCCTCCGAGTCCGCTTTATATCTAGGGTGTCTATACTTCTCCCAATTGTTCTTACAATTGTCCTTGGTAGTCTTAATATACTTATCTTAATCATATCTCCAACTCCTTTGTCTTTTATAGGGTCTCGCGTAGCGACCGCTCTAATAACTCCCCAGCGGTAATCGTTCCTAAGGGTCTTGGAAGGTTAGATGGACCAGCCGTAGCTTCCTAGTCTACTCCTTTATAAGTAAAGGGAATGCGCTCCTCTGGAGAGACTCTCTGAGCCTCTTAAGGTAAGGGCGTTGCTTTATAGGGTAAAGGAGTATAGCCCGTCATTGTTAATTAATAGCCGTACGTTCCTAACGGATTGTAAGCGATTAGAATTATAAGAGGCTAGCCTAACCGGAACATATAATTATCTAATTAACAGTGTCATAAGTAAGTAGAAGGTGAGTTAAAGGTAAGTTAAAGGTAGAATAAGTTTCACGTATTAAAGGACAAATGCTTCTAACCACTTCTATTTAGAGACTAATTGCTAGTTCTTCTCTAGAGGAGAACTAGCTTCCTATATAAACCTTCTAAGACACTAGTAAAACCTTTCGCCCCTATCTATCTAACTATGTCTCTTCTAGAACATACATGGGACGTAGGCAGGACATTAATAAAACCTCCTACTGTCTTATCTGATATGTACCTCCTGGGGGATTCCGTTACAGATTAATAAGAATATATAATAGTACTAGAAGAGAAGTCTAAGATCCCTTAAATGTCTAATAGAATCTAGCTTTAAAATTTAGCAGAAGTTATTTAACCTTTTAGCAATGCCTATTATATAAAGTATACTACTAAGTTAAATAACCCTTAAAAGTTAAGATCTTCCAAATACTACAAAGTAGTAAAGGAGCTATAAGAAGGACTTAGAAGACCCTTAGAGAAAGCTAATACTATTATAAAAGGGAGTACCTTTAATATAGACTTCGCAGAGCAAGCCATAAGGATTACTCTAATACTACTAAAGGTTTACAAAAAGGAAAGGCCTTAGCATATACTAGCCGCTTAAAGAGAGCCGGGTTATTGGTTAAGGAGACGTCCTAAAAGAAGCCAACACCTAAGTGCTTAGTGTGCAAAAGATAAGGATATTTACTTTAGGACTGTTGGTGTTTATTTAAATATAAGAGACCTGCAGGAGTTATAATTAGAGATAATTATATTAATAGGGCACTAAAGAAGGTAGAATAGAATAAGGATCTTGCTAATCTAGTTACCAAAATTAGACTTAAATAAGAAGATAAAGCTTAATAATAACAAGACGAGAGTAAGGGAGTCCTACGTCTTAAAGACGTTGCCTTATAATAGACTTTAACACCAATCTAGTGTCATTCTGTCTACTTTAAAAATAAGGGTACTATTAGGACAATAAAGGAGATAACAATCTTCTAGTTTAGAAGGATAATACAATCCTATATTAAATGGAAGAATGTTATAGATAATAGACTATTAAATACGTCCGACTAAGAAGTCTATTAGCGTTTAATATAAGCTAACTACTATGCCGCCAATGGAAGTGTAGAGCATTGTTAAGAGACATTTATCCAGATACAAAAGGTAATGCATAACTATGGCATCTACGTCTAGGTCATCTAGGACCTATAAGCCTTTATTATTTAGGTATTAACGCCCTAGGAGTTAAGCTTTAAGGCCCTAAGATAATGGAATGTTAACACTACAGTCTCACTAAAATTAAGCGTTAGGTCTTACAAAGGTTCTTAAATTACAATATTAATAAACCCTATCTCAACCTCCATATTAACTAACCTTAAGAAAGCGTCAAGGGATTATATTTAAGCCTTCAGCGCTATATATCTAAGCTTAGAATAGTACCGCCCAAACACTTAGGGGGTATAATTATTAAAAAAGCATATAAAGGGACAGTAGACCCTTAGCTCATTAAGACCTACCTATAAGAGCTACTGTATTGGCAAGTACAATATACCAGACCCTAATAGCCATTCCTATAAAATTTAACCTAGAGACAACACAGAGATACAGTTAACGCGTTTGTCTATTACAATCTTAATAAAGTCGTCTATTAAAGATATTGTCTTCTACTACTAAAAGATAGATAAGAAGAAAGCTTAAGAAGCGATTAAGAAGCCAAGTAAGGAATACTAGGTAAGTACCCTTAGAGAGCTAAAATAGTTCTTAAGAATTTATATGCTATATAATTGTAGCTAAAGGCTCCTATGGCTATCCCAGGAGGCCTATATTAAAAAGATGGCTAACTAGTATAAGATAGATCTTAAAGGGCGTCTTTAAGATACTCCTATAGCAGAATCGGAACTCCTCCCTACTAATTACCAATTAATCTATCTAACGCGTCTATCCCCTAATATAGACCTATTAGTCCGTCCTATATTCCTACTAAAAGAAGCAGCTTCTATAATGTTATATTAGAGACTAGTACCTATATAGTATAAGGAGTAAAGTAATCTACTATAGAGGAGATAAGGAAGGAATAAATGGGAAAGGAAGAGATAAAGGAATACGCAATAAAGGATAAGATAATAGAAGAGACGGTAGAGGTAAAGCGCAATTATTTATCTGTACTAGTAATGCATTATTTATAGACAACTCCGTTAATAGAAAGAGCTCGCAAGGATACATTATAAAGCTATTTAGGGGACCAATTATATAGAGAGCAAATAAGCAGGATATAGTGACTATGTTAAGCACAGAAGCCGAGTTATTAGCCCTATCTTAGACAGTAAAAGAAGCTATCTTTACCAGCAGGATATTCAAAGCTCCAACACGTCAACATCTATTAACACTTATTATATTAAGAATACGCAATAAGATAAGTGGTGTTTTAATAGAAAGCGACAAAGGAGACAATCGCTAATGGACTTACAAAGGCCCTGCCTAAGTAGAGGTTTTAGAACTTTGTTAACCTAGTCAGAATGGTGGATATTAAGGAGCAGCTAGATAAGGAGAAGCAACTAGAGGACCTAAGGGAGAAGGAAGGATTCAGATAAGATTATGATTTAATTAACGCATTAACAGACATAAGAAGGTAGTTAGCTTTAACCTTAAAGAGCTTAAAGCTAAGGGGGTATATCAGATAATCTGTATTCTCTAAGGCGTGGGACACGTGCATTATAAATCTCTTTATAGAGCCCCAGGGGCCCCAGGTTAACAAGAAGAACCATTACGTCAAGATCATCAATCAATCAACCCATATCATCAATGAACTGCTCTATATGCACTTCGTGACAGCTCCAGCACCGTCACAGGCTGCTATAATATTATTAACGTAGAAGAATATAATTCTCTATTAACTACGGTTAGACTTAAAAACGTTAAAGTAGTTAAAAACTTATTAAGCTACAGTAGTAGTAGTTATTAGAGGCTATATAAAGCTCTTTAAAGAAATAGGTACCTACCCTTCTGTTAAAAGCTATCTAGAAACTTAATATAGACTATTTTATTAATAAGGTTATTAGTAAAGACGTTAACTATATTATACTACTAAGTCTCTAAATTAAATGCAGTAACGATTGCTATTATAGCTCTAAATATTTTAGTTATAGGGGTTACTATATATATATTCTTTTTACTAAGTCGTTATAAGTTACCTTATATATAAAAATAGGCTTTAAATTTAACTAGATATCTATTAGTATTAAACTTATAAGTAAACACCTAGGTAGCGGGTATAATTATCGGGAAAATATTCGCAGGCTAGGTTTTAAGTCGAGTTTATTAAGCGCGTTTCGCGTAATTGATATGCAATTAACTAACTTAATATATATAAAAGTTAAATAACATGCAGCTAACCAACTTAACAACTTTTAAAGCTAACTATATATTTCTTAATATGCAATTGGCCAATTTAACAACTTTTAAAGCTAACTATATATTTTTTAACATATAATTGGCCAACTTAACAACTTTAAAAGCTAATTATATATTTCTTAATATGCAACTAAGGTAAAGTTATATACTAATTACGTAAATAAATTTTTACTATTTTCTTAACCTGTAGTATGCTAGCTTATAATATATATTAGAATCAAAACAATTTTATATAATCTTATATAGTCTTATATAGTCTTATCACTTGGAGGCTCTGCACGAGGCTCTGCACGAAGCTCTGCACGAAGCTCTGCACGAAGCTCTGCACGAAGCTCTGCGTACAGAGGCTCTGTACAAGGCTCTGCCCGAAGCTCTACACGAAGCTCTGCACGAAGCTTTGCACAAGGCTCTACACGAGGCTCTACACAAAGCCCTACATACAAGCTCTACAAAAGACAGAAAGGGTATCTAATTGCTTAATATCTATTAGGTAAGCTACTTAACGCATTAAAAGCCCCCCAGTTCTTTTACCTCCTATAATATTAATATTACCCATATTACTGTAGATCTCCTATCTTAGATAGGCTTTTTTTTTTAAAATAAGTTTAAATTAGGATCTTTAATTAATTAAAGAACTTAACGGCTCTATATTAGTGATATTTAATTAAGGTATTAGCGTCTTAGCTAAGGTAGAAAGGCTAGGTATAGAGTTACCCTTTAAGGACTATAGGCTAATTACGTTATTATCTTAATCTATTGCTTAATCTTAATTTTTACTAGAATCTACCTATTAACTTCTACTATTATTTACCTCGTCCTCTTTATCTAACGTCTTATCCTCCTTATTTAATATCTTATTAAGCTCTTCCTAAAGCATCCTATTAATATTTAACACGTTAATTACCTCTAAAATTTAATTAGCATATTTTTGGAGTAGATTTGCAAAATCTGGTTAACTATTATTATAGAGTAATTGCTTATTAAATGTTACGTCTCTTATTTAAATTACCTTCTTTTTGCTAAGTATATAGATTCTAAAAATATTCGTTAACTAGTACCCAACTAGGTATTTAATATAAACCCTTAGCTTAAGCTTTTGTATATATAGGACATTATATTTAAGCGGGTAAGCTCTATAGCCGTATACTTATAGGTAAGCTATATTCGGCTTTAATGGCGAAAGCCCTAGTACTAACTAAAGTTTCTTAAAAGGTATTATCCAGCTAAGCTAGGCGTTTAGTGTCTAATTAATTAAATATACTATAGCCCTAACGACCTCTAGCTAGAGCTCTTCTAGTAATTAAGCTTTAATTTACATATAACAAGACTAATAATAATTACCCCCCTAGAACGTTTAGAAGAACCGTTTTAAGACTTTATATATAGGGCCGATTGCTCTAATAGTATTCCTTTTTAAGTCCTCTAAGTATTAAACTTACTACCTAAAGACGTTTTACTATTAATTTGAATTATTATAATCCTTAGATTATATTAACACTCCACCCTATTTAAGTATTGTATAACTACTTATATTATTAATAACTTATAGGCGAAGATCTCTACCTCATTTATATGCAGAAATCCGTTATACGTTATAATCTCTAAAAATAAGTTAATATGCATTTAGTAGAAGGGCCTTATTACCTTACTAGTAGGTATTCTTCTTAATATAATTTTATAAGCCTTGCTAATAGTATAGGTCTTATAATTAATTATTACTAAACCTTAAAGTTTTACATTACCTACTTCTTAGGGTAAATACTTAATCGCGTTAGGTCCTATATAGCCTAGTCTTTTATACTAAAGTCTACCTACTACTTCCTAATTAGAAAGGGGGTCTTATAATTAGATTGCAAATAAGGCCTTATTTAGGGTCCTTAGTTATAGCTTATTATACTTAAGTATTAATTAGTTATAATGGCTTTTGTAAAATGCAAATGTCTTATAGTTATTTTTATAATATAGTAAGTTCTCTTTATTATCCTACTATATATTCTTTTTATTAAACTTCTTTAGGTAGGCTAAATTTATATAAAACGCTAGTATATATACTGCATTAACTAAAAAGATATTTCTAAAACCTAATAGTGTCTAGATAGTAATTACTGTCGTCCCTATACCCTTAATTAGATCTATGCCCATTCCGGTATATATAAAGTTATTACTTAATTAAAGCTCGTCAAAAAAATCTTAATTAATCATTAATAACGTATATAGTAGTTCTGTTATTAAGAATTACGCTATTACGTAGCTTATAGTTGTGCTTACTTTATAGGCATCTATTTAATATACGGTAAAGGTATTATCGTTTTCCTTTTAACTTTTATCTAGGTTCTATATAGCTTCCTTTTCTAAAGACTACTTCTTAACCTTCTTAAGTATTCACTTATACTATTTTAGGGCATTAATAATCTTTTCCTTAACCTTCTTAGCCGTAGCTTTATCTAATTTTTAGTTCTTTAATCAAACTAACTTATTAATATAAGGACAATCTTAAAACCAGTAAATAACTCTATAGTAGCATATTGGGGTATCTTTCTTCTATACTATTTTAGAAGGGGTACTAGTAGAGGCCTTATTCTTAGGAGCCTCGTCCTTAGAAGCCTTATTAATTAGTTTACTCTAAAAGCTTCCTATATTAGCACTAAGCTAAGCTCTATTCTTCTACTAGGCAGTCTCTAATCTTTAATAGTTCTAATATATATTAACTAGTTAATATATAGATATTACATAGTCGCTAGCCTAGTTATATTTATTAAATTTAACCCTTTATATTAAGGCCTAATTTAGTACTACTGGCTCTATTATTAGTAGAAAGTCTCTAATCACTTAATCGCCTTATACGTCCGACGGCTTAATCTTTTAATAGTTATTATATATCTTCTCCTACTGCTATAACTAAACCTTAAAGTTCTGGGTTTTTAGGCCCTTTTTAACCTTAGCGTATTAAGTAGATAGGTAGAGCTAATATACTATATTAATAGGGGCAGCTCTTTCCTTAAGAGCTACCAGAGTATTATATACTAAGTTAATACCTAGTATATAGGTGTTAAGGTTTCTGGCTACTATACTGGTAATATAGCTTTATAGAGAGGTTAAAGCTACCTTCTGCTTTTTATATTCCTTCTTTACTATCTTATATCTCTTATATATAATTTAAAGCTTATCCTTCTCGTCCTTAGAGAGAGTTGCATAGGAGGTTGTTTCTAGCTTTATATCTTAAGGCCTAGGGAAGGCCGGTTTAATTAGTTAGAGTAACTTATCCTGTTTAGTTAAGGGGTTAACATATTCCCATACATCTTCTATTTGGGCTTAAAGCCTAATAAGGTTAATCTATTCGTCCCAATTAGCTTGGCTCGATAATATTACCGTCGTAGTAATAGTCTGGGTAGGTGGTTGAGAAGTTATTTTAAAAAGGTGCTTGCAGAAAGGACGAAGGATTTGGTGATAGGTAGTAATTTGATAAGGGGTATAATCAATCAAATAGATCAATTAAATCAATTAGTTGAATAGGGGCAATACGGCAAGCAACCCGGGCTCATAACTGTCGATCGGATGTCCGTGCACCGATTGTAAGAAAAGAATGAGGACTCTGTCTATTGAATGTGGTTCTAAGACCTCTATATATACATGAGAAAGGTGTAGGAAATAGGAAAGACAAGGGGGGTAGGGGGTGGCAATGGAAACAAGGGTTAGGTGTCCGTGTCAAGACGGGGTAGGTGACCGAGTCAATGGGTAGGTAGCTGAGTCGGGGTAGTAAGACACCTGGTTCAGGTCGACACTTTCTCACCTTATGAAAAGGTTAGCAAGACATGTACTTGAAGGAACAGGAGAAAGGATATCATAGATGCATTATTCTTTCACACAGCTATAGTATATCTAAGTACGCTAAGCTTCCTTGCCCTTGTCTTCGATTCTTAAGATGCATTCTGACGTCACTTAATCAGTGATTGCAAGGAGAAATTGTTAAGAAATGTTGAAATACTATCGTCGAAAGTGAACCACCAAAGGAGATCAAGGGGAGGATTTTACCGTTGCCTTTAGGCACATAGTGTCACGGTAGTAGCACATCTCTCACATACCCTGATTACTGCAGCCAGAGCTGTTAAAGAACTGATCGCAAAGATAGTTTCCTAATTGACCATCTTTATACATGTGAGATAGAGCCGCTTTTGGGAACGCACGTGTTCGTGAACGTTTCACGGAATCGTTAGGCAACCATGCCTATCATCCAATAGGATATCTCGCAGAGTTTCCAACAAGTCTAGCTAGAGATCCCACTATATCCTCTGTCGCCATAATTTTTTTCGCTAATTGCCATGCTCACTTAGAGGGCCGCGTTCTATAGAAATCCAGTCTTTGATTCAAAGGAACACTATGACCGAAACTTCACTTCTTTCATGTACTTGCACTACTAGGCTTAACCTCCTTAATTCGGCCTTCAAGCCTAGGGGCGATAGCCTACTGAACTGTTAGTAAAAATTACATTTCTTTGAATGGAGCACCAAGGGCTCTGAAAAACCGCACTCACCTTGGTCCAATTAACCATAAACTCGCCCTCACCTAATTCATCGCATAGGTTTGGGTGGCCAGGGAGACCCGCTAACCGCCACCACTTGCGCATTACCTTGCGCATAATGACGAGCTCGCGCTCGCGTTGACTAACCGCCGTAGGCACTGGCTTTACATCCGATTCAGCGCCTGCTGCTCCATCCTCCTCGAACTCTGACTCCGACTCGTTTAGTGGCGTTTCTGCACCCTCAGGCCGCATGCCTCCGGGCGTCATTCTCCCGCCACCGTGATGTGACCCTGCATGGCCTCGCTTTGCGGAATCCTTGGCTGCGGCGGCGCGGAATGCTTCCACGGCCTTCGTGTTTGGAGCCTGCGGCTCGAGGATTGGGTGGACATGTTGAAGCTCTTGATGGACGGTGCCCCAGTGACGGCCTAGGCTTGGGCCCCACATCTTCCATTTCCCGAGCACTCTAACGGACATGAAGTATTGCCGGAGAATGGTAGAGATGAGCACACCATTTTCTTCAGAGACAATCTCAGTCGCCGTGCCACCTTCTTCTTGGATGAGCAGCGATGTGTAACCGTCTAAGTGGTGGGCGTGTAATGTTAGTTTTTTTGGGAAAAGCATTCGGAAGGGTTGATATACGATATGCGAGGAGAATGTTTTAAATGCGAAAGTACTAAGAAAAAAAATACCTTTGCCTCTAGCCATGTACCCACGCGTGGCAAGGACGTATTCTCTTTCTAGGTCGAGGGGCTCGTTGTTAATCTTGGTGGAGAGTATACGGGATCCGGGTTTGAGGGAGTAGTCGACTTGAAATTTGATGTTTGAAACCTGAGGGAAGCGTCCTAATTAAAACCGAGTTAACCCAGGCACTATGAGCTTTTCGATGACCTAAGCTAGTCCGCACATACCCTCTAGAGCTGGATAGCTGCTAACGCCATTCTCTAAAGCCTCCAGGATGGCCTTGCCTGTGACTTTGATAACTACAACAGGATCCTCGAATGGAAAACAATTCATAAGATCTTTCAATCTCAGTACACCAGGTGGATAGATTTGATCACCACGAATTGTTCCTGCTGCCATAATGCAGCAATCCGTTTGGTAATAGAAACGCATTAGGTCGCAAACGAAGTTACCCAGGTTAGATTCTCGGAGTCTAACTGTGGTGAAGCGTGCATCCAGAGGAGCTGCAGTGTATCCTAGAAGCAATAATTAGATGGAAGTTGCTACTGAAGCAGCAGACGGATATCCGAAATCGGTACCTATGGGCTTCTCAAGCCTACCCTTCAACGCCCTCGTAAGTGTCTCTACTAGCTCCACTGTTTGCGGGTCTTGAGGTATGCTTGAAACCACATCCCTTCGAATAATGTTAAAGTCCCACTTCCCGATTCCACCAGTCTTCCTTCGGACCTCAACATAGCTTAATTGTTTGAAATCCGAGCCTGAGCGCAGGATATGCTTGCCATTAATGAAGCTGTGGGAGTAATAATGGTCATGCCCGCCTAGTACAATGTCAATCAGCCCCTCCTCTGTTAGCTCGGCTAACTTGTTATCGTTTGGCTCTCTCTGGTGCGTTAAAGCCACAATGATTTCTGCACCTTGGTCCCTCAACCCAGGGATGAGCTCCCGCGCTGTAGCGGATACCGATTTGTATATTAAATTGGGAGGGAGAGAGTTAATTGTTCCTAGCCATTCCCTTTCACCTAGTCCAATAACCCCTATTTTAATCCCATTTGAAGATGTCAAGATAGCCGTCTTCTTCGCATTTCCAAGCGGCTCGTTCTCGCCAAGGGCAGGATCAAGAATATTGGCTAATAGCCATGGAAACGTGCATTGGGAGGTAAGGTGCCTAAACTGACGTACACCAAAGTCGAGGTCATGGTTCTATTGTAGATAAGCCTAGCAGTCAGCCGGAGTCTAATTCATGCTTGTAGGAATGACAGGAATCAAGCCCACCCCGACACATGCGACGTCTGTCCCAATGCCATTGAGGACCGGGACCATATGACTGCCTCCTTGAAGTCAAAATCATTGTTCGATATTTATAGGGTACTCTAGCTTATTTGCGGACTTGTACGAAGGGGCCTGGGTCGGGAGAGCGGAGACGTCACGGACCTTTGGTCACACTACTCTCTAAGCACGGATTGAACGCGTCGCCTGAGAAGAAGGTAAGAAGCCCGGGTTGATCTTTGAATCTTCTATCGTCTCTGTAGAAGTTACAAAGGGTCTGGAAACGTGAGAGTCCACCAACGGGTTCTGCGGATGAGGCGTCGACATGGTAGACGTCGTTGTAGTGAAGAAAGCGGAGGTCCGGTGGAGCGCTGGCATTATCGCTCGAGTGAACAATGATTTCCTCGGCACTAGGCTGCTTAGAATCCATTTATTTCAGTCAATAGAGAGTCTGATAGGGCAGAGGAGAGGAGATAATGGCTGTTCACAACTGAGGTGAAGTGGTCCTAAGGTCACACGAGCGTCCTTGGCACATAAAGCAGGTTGAATACCTAACCACTAGTAAATCGCAAATAGGCTAAAATTGAGAGATTTTGTGAATTGCGGTTAGGGTAGGCTGGAATAGATATCCATTTCACAATTTTAGCGGGTTGAGGATAGATCTACTCGCGTGCTAAAAACCAATCAATCATTAAAGATTCTTCATAGAAGCAAGCTACCTATCATTGAGGGCTTCGAAAGGGTATAATGCTAGTCTTTTGTTATGATCGCTCCTAGGTAAATATGCTTAAAATATGCTCCTCGCTAGTATCATAAACGCTGTGATGGCATGTTGCAGTTTGTCATTGCCCATGCTATATTGAGAAGAGTGGACCAAAACACCAAAAATCCCCTACCTCCCTTGCGGCCATACAATTTGACCTCTAAGCATCTCGCTCGCTGATAGTCCATCTCCGCTTTGGGCCCCGTTCTCGCTCGTTTCGAGCTCCCGACGGAGCGGGTCCCCAAAGTCCGTGGTGAGTGGTCGGCTTGCCCAATGATTGGGGAAGAGGAGCTACTTCATCCTTCTCCGATTCTTTTGAAACAGTCTTTGCTAGAGGAGTGCTTGGTTTAACATCTCCAAAATTCAAAACTAAATCATTGCCCGGGCTACCAGATACTTCAGACAATCCATCTACATTAGATAGAGCTTTGCTCCACAAGCCCACCGTAGTAGCATTTTGGATGGTACTTGGTGAGAACAGTCTGCTTGAGGTCGATGAGCCAGACGTCGAGCTACGCCGAATACTACCAAGAGCGCTATTGACCCCTCGTATCGGTTCGGGAAGGGTGAATGGGGAATCGATAGGGCTATTTGTTCCAGTACTGGAGTTGTATCGGCGGCGATACTCAGAGGGACTGGCCAAGAGAGCTGGGGAAGGGATTTGCGATAATTTCGCGGGGTCGACACCTGGGCGGAGATGATCCAATGAAGCCAGAATTTTCATTTCGTACTCCTCAGATATTCCCATGTCCATGACTGATGATCTTCGTGTTGAGGGTAAGGGCAGTGAAGGAGACTTATTTATTCCACTCTCTTTTCTGACAGCCATTGACAGCGAAGCCATACCAACATCGAGCAATACTGGTTGATTAGAAATAGCGCCCAAAAGCGCATTACAACCAGCGCCATGGGTAACCAGAATAAGAACGAGATCTTCGTCGTCTTCATGGTCATCCTCAGAACTAGCGCCAATGGCTTCGTGAATCTTATCCTGTGGACCTCCACAACCATGCTCCTTATACCAAGCCATCATGCCAGCAAGGCCTTTTCGGAAACGCTTGTGCATTGTACTCCACTCGTCGCCGTACTCACCTCCATCACCCCACTCCTGAGGTGCTCGCATACTATCCCATTGATAATCAGCATCGACACAAGCATCCCGCGCATGGGCTACGTAACCACGAGGGATTGAATCGGCAGTCGACACGGCGTAGGAAGGTACTGGTGGATCATAGATATTGCCAGCTACTTTGTTGGAAGTAGATATTGATGGGGTGCCTCTATGGCTCGCTCTATTGCCAACACTACTTGCACTTCCCTGGCTACTAGACCGGTTGTGAAGAGGCAAAACTTGGGCTAGGCTTCCCAGGTCTGTTAGAGCGCCATCTTCCGTTTGAATTAGTTTGCTTTGTGTTGTGTATAAACCATTTCCCTTCACCCACCCTCCAGGAAAATGACCTTTGTTGGTGTTGACATTTTGTTGGACCTCCACGTACTCTCCACGCCGGAGCAGGTCTGCTTTCGCCCCAGCTACCATCATTGTAGAGTTCGGCGGAGGTGTAATATCCTCGAAATAGTCAGGTGAGAGCCATTCTCCGAGGAAAGCATCTATTCGCAACGTCGTCTTCTCAAGTGCCTTTCTTCTCAGCGACTTGCGGAAGACATTTAGGGTAGGGTGGTCCTCTGGCTCTGGGATAGAGGTCAACGCCGGGGAGGTAGACTCCGCTGCGCGGGGCCTCGGAGATCCAGATCGAAGGTTTGTTCCCATTTTGTCTCTAGGAGAATTGCTTCTTTTCCCAGCAGAATCTTGGCTGGGCTGGAATTGGGCAATACCAGCACTGATAGCGATTGAAGTCTGCACACACCGTAGGTAAGGCGACGAGTGTATTATGATCTTGTGTTTTCGCTTTGTAGTACGATGGGCTTTCGTGGGGGTTTTCAACTCGGTGGGTCCATCGAGAGGTCCAAAATCAAGGTCATCCACAGCATTATTTATTCCATTCGCCTCCACGCCATCGTCAGCCGATTCTCCTCTAGCATGCAGCAAGCTCGCTATCCGGATACCGAGGGCTTTCGATTGAGTCCAACCACCGTAAGTCAAAGGTGGGTCGTAGGGAGTTGGGGATGTGAGGTGCCAAGTCTTGTCAGCTGCATCAAGTCGAGCTCCATGTCTGTGTAACGACAAGTTAGCAAGCTCCTATAGACAGAAAATAGCTGTGATGTAACTTTCGGTTGCTGCTATGACCTACCTAGCGATTATCACAACCGAAGGACTAGGCGGCATCGTGCAGATTTGTCAATTGTGAGCGCGACGCGTGGCGCAACAGGCTGCAGACCAAGAAGCATGCAGGGACTGGAAAATCTCGGCGGCTTGAAATTGAGCCACTTGAATTGTCAAACGGGAGTACCGCAGAAATAGTGAAGGATGAACTTTGGTGTAGACGTGATGTTGTGGAGGTATGAACAGAGCTCGATGAATTTTACAGCCCATGCGGGTGGAATATGTCATGCGGGGCTATGGCTTCCGCATGACTGAAAGCCAGTGCCATTTCGAAGTTTTCTATGAACTCCCACAGTCTACAGCTACAAGCGTGACCAGCTTCCACCCCCCCCTTGAAAAAAAAGTAGATTTCGCTTCGGTACGCGGGCTCGCTAGATCGCCACCAACTGTACATAGTAATTGTAGCGAACGCCTATGGCTGCATGTAAGGACGATCGAATTGAAGCCATACAGAGCTTGCCCAACTTACCAAAGTCGTGATATCCACTTAAAATCGTGTTGTTCTATCTTTGATATGCACCCTTCTTCAAAACATGCAGCAGCTCAATTAACGGGCGAGAGTCCTCCATCTCAACAAACTCGATGAAGCGTCCTTCCTCCCTCCTTATTGCCCAAGGCCCTACTGCCATTGAACTACGATTCACGTATATTACGATAGCTGCCAAGACGCAAACATAACACCGTTTAGCCGAGTTTTACACTGGAGGAGCTTGAGGAAATAAGGAACAATCTAGAAGCCGCAGCAGAGGCAGAGGAGGATAAGGCAGAGGAGGATAAGGCAGAGGAGGATAAGGTAGAGGATTAGGGTGCATACTACCAAAGTCAGCAGGCTTCTCAGAGTCAGTTTGGTATATTAACTTAATTAAGACCTTACGCGTCGCCATATTTAATGCAGGAGCCGCCAATTATATCAGCCCAGCGATATCAATCTGCGGCCTTTTAAGAAGTTGCTTAAGCTCCTTAACTTCCTCCAGCTCTTCGGGCTCTTTGGGCTCCTTGAGTTGCTTAAACTCCTTAGGCTCCTCTAGTTTCTCACTTACCTTCAGCCTCCCGCTTACCTCCAAGGGCTTGCTCAGTAAGTGAGTTTGTAGAGGAAACAATTCCATTACCACCTTGCCTATGTTTTAAGAGCGAGATTAGTAACACAGAGAGGATAGGCGGCGGTGTGTTTATTACCTACAATTGCAATGTAGCAATTTGATACCTAAAGGATTCGCCATTTACTAAAACTTTTGTTAGTGTAAGCCTTCGGCTTTATAATCTTTAGCGACTTTAGGTCTTTCCTATATATAAGAGAGAGCTACATTACCAAGAGCAAGGTGTTTGTGTTAAGCACCGACCGATTAAGGCTAGAGTTAACACTTAGTACTCAGGCGTTCGTGACATTAGGTTTAATATAATAGAAACTGAAGTTAAAACTTAGTGGTAGAAGATTAACAATCAGCTTATAGCATAGGCGAAGTATACTAATAGAAGTGGCTTAACTAAGGCTCTTATTGTTAGCCTTATGATTGCATATATTTCAGCTAGAAATTAATCAGTAGCCTCTTGTTCTAGAGTTAGTTCTCGTCCATTAATACTTAATTAACTTTATAATGAAGTTTTAATGCCCTCGCAAACTCTAAAGCAGAGCTTAACACCTTATATACGCCCTACTAGCGAGGCTACAAGTTCAATAGATATACGGGTTAAGCTTACCAGATATTGGCATTATAAAAAGCGCTGCCCAAATATTAACTAGTGTTATGTTCTTAGCCAGGTAGACGTTAAATTAATGGATAAGGATATAAGAGATTAGGTAACTGGTATTCAGCACAGTATTATAAATATTCAGAATCCACCTCATAAGCTTACTGCTCGGCTTGCTAAGAGAGCAGCAGTGGAAAAGAATATTAGTAGAAGAGCACGCTAATTAGCCTCTAACAAGAGCTCTACTACTAGTACTCTAGGCGTTGTTAATTACTTTTATGTTAGCTCTATAGGTATAGTTCCAGATTAGCAAACTCCTACACTAGTAAACCGGCTGATGTTATTGTCCTTACCTATATTACTAATACGCCGCCCATAGGGTATCAACCGCTTAAAGGATTTAGAGGAGTTCTTTATATATTAGAAGCAGAGTATATCTAGTAATCTTAAATAGGAGGCTGACTTTAAGGCAGCTTACGAAATTGTCCGCAATCTAAGATAGGACTTAGAGCTCCTACGTAATAAATCTAATAGCGCTAATCCTGTAGAGGAACTTATTAAGGCTAGTATTAAATTAGGTGTTGTAAGACGGCTATAGAAGGATTCAAAGAAGTAGGCAAATAAGCGTCGTACTTAGCTCACAGGAAGTTTTTAAGATGTAGATTATTAGCGGAATTTAGGGTGTCTTTATTACTGCTAGTGCGTCTATAGTAGCAGAGACACCCCAAATGGGGGTTGTTTTAAGATATAGATAATTTTAATTAGCAAAACATAAGGCGTCTTTATCACTGCTAGTACGCCTATAGTGACAGAGACGCCTTATATATAAGAGATTAGAGCCTTATAGTATTTTTACAAATGCTATATATAATTAAGAACGCCACTAAAAATTAATCTTAACTCACACCAAAAACCTTAACACTTATACCCACTATGTTGGAAATGTCCTCTTATACTCTTACTCTTGCTACTAACCTCATCTACACTCCAAAGAAGGAACGCTTTAAAGCTATAGCTAAAGGATTCTGGGTTCTCTATCTAAGAGAACCATTGCCACTGAATAAAAGCCTTCAGCTCTCTAAAGAACTCCTTAATTGGATTTAAATTAGGTAAGTATAAGGGCAAATATAGTAGCTTAACGCCAAAGGCGTTAAAGAGAGCCTATATCCTCTCTGAGTGATGGAAGCTGGCGTTATCTATAACTACTACTAATTGCTTAGCAGGAAAGCAATTATGTTACGGACGCTTTAAGTACAATGTTACGACTACTTGGAGAAGAGTCGGCGGAAGCTAGTTGGTTAATATAGGCACGGTCTAGGATAGATCCGGTGGAACCATGTAACGAGGAATAGTAACCAAGGTCACGTGGTGTTAAACGCGTTGACTGCATTAAATAAAAGGGACATTACGTTTAACATAGACAATACGTACCTTATATACAAGAGAGGATTTCTTAGGAGTATAGTTGTGTATTTAAAGGACCTTAGTCCCTACCGTAGATAGTTCTCTCCTTGTAGTGAATCTTAGAATATAATTAGAGTTAATCTGTTAGGCAACCACTCCAC
>Ga0307507_10004748_pt1 | contig 23492 bp, 4 predicted proteins | sample 7_EM_MG_FD_207223 | JGI IMG/M metagenome (GOLD analysis project Ga0307507, IMG submission 207223) | Populus trichocarpa ectomycorrhiza microbial communities from riparian zone in the Pacific Northwest, United States - 7_EM | ecosystem: Host-associated > Plants > Roots > Unclassified | place...
CCCAAAAGGCAGGGAGACGGATCACGGGGTTTTCTCAAATAGAGTTTTCTCCCCACATGTATATAAGGAGTAGTCCGCGTGGGCCCAACAGGGATCCGAATCGGACGTTAAGCAATGAATAATAATAATAATTAGCGAAGTTATATGTATTAATTAACTAAATCCGTTTAATTGTGGGTCCTATTATATTAATTTTAGGTTATGGTTTAAATCTAAGTTAAGGGTTTTGTCTGTAGGTTGCGTAGAATAGCGTTATACCTGTTAATTCGTTTATTATATTATTTGCAGTAAACTTAGCTAAAGGCAGCCACTTTTCCCAGTCGTCTTGCAGGTAGGAGTAGTATATTTATAGGTATTATTCCATAATCGCATTTGTAATTTTGGTTTGACCGTCTGTCTCTAAATAAAATGTAGTTGAGAGTTGTGTTTGTATGCTTAATTGTTTATATAGAGCTTATTAGAAGTCTAAAACAAACTAGCTTCTATAGTTAGATATTATTAAGTTAGGGAGTCTATATAGCTTAAAGATGTATTTAATAAAACATTTAGCTACTAAGATAATATTAATTAAGTCTATAGGAATTATATATTGCATTTTTATAAGGCGGTTAACTATTACTATAATATTTATAAATCTGTTGCTGCTAGGTAAATCTACTATGAAGTTAATTAAGATATTACGCTATCTTTATATTGGAATTAACAATGGTTGGAGTACTCCTTATTTCTTTATATAAGAAGTCTTTTTATAAACATACGTTCTGTATACTTAAACATATTTTCGTATATAGTTGTGCATTATAGGCCAGTAATATGCTCGTTAGACTATTTTATACGTTTTCGCACGGCCAGGATGTCCCGCTATAGGAGAGTTATATATAAATTCAAGTATCTTAAATCGCAAAGGTTTGGAATTTAGGACTACCATATTCTATTAATAGTATAGTCGATCGTTACGAATTTCGCATTTGGTGAGTGTAATATCTTTATACTATTGTTTTCCTATTTAAATTGCTTCTATTATATCTACTATCTATGCGTTGTTCTTGTATTTATATTCTATTAGCTTATTAATTTCTATTTTCTATTTATTAATTTCTGATTCATTTCTGTTGAGTTCCGTATTTAGGAATATAGGACGTAGTTTCTTAAAACATTTAGGGGGCAATAGGATCTGTAATTAATTTGTAATCTATTTGTCTAAAGCGTTTACAGGTAGGTCTTGTAATTATTATATTAATATATTAGGCTTCTAATTAAGTTTACCCAGTTGGTATATAATCTTAAAGTTAAATTATAAGAGGTATTCGGCCTAACGAATTTGGCGTTACGTTAATTGCTTTATAGTTATAAAATACTGCAGGTTCTTATAGTCCGTTAATATACGTATTAGGAACAACAATCCTTTAAGTTCTAGACGCCATTGTTTAAAGTATTTAATAATTATAAGTAGTTCCTTATTGTATATCTCGTAGTTCGATTCGGCAGGGGCGAGCTTTTAGGAGAGAAAGGCTACTAGATATAGCTTACCGTTCTTATTATACTGCAATAACACTCCCCCTAGGGCATGATTAGACAAGTCTGTTTTAATGATATATTTAAGGTCAGGGTTAAAGTAAGCGAGAATTAGGGTAGTTGTAAAGCGTTATTTTAAATTGTTAAAAGCTTATTCGCATCTAGCAGTCCATTTAAATTTTATATTCTTCCTTATTAAGTTTACTAACGGTTAGGCAATTTTTAAGAAGTGGTTAATAAATCAACGGTAGAAATTTGCAAATTCTAAAAATCCTTAAATGTTTTATATATTACTAGGGCTTCCTTAGTTTATAATAGCAGCGACCTTCTTAGGGTCCATTTTAATTCTATTGCGGGATATAATTAGGCCTAGGTATATAACTTTGGACATATAGAACTTGCATTTTTTAATATCGCATTGTAAACTCATATCTCGCAAACGTTTAAGGACCATTTAGACGTGTTTTCAATGCTTAAAAAGTAAAGACAAGTAAATTAAGATATTGTTAATATACGCGGTAATAAATATATTAAGGAATTTATAAAGTATATTGTTAACGTATTACTAAAACGTACTAGGACCGTTCTTTACACTAAACAGTATTATTAGGTATTCAAAGAGTCCCTATTATATATAAAAGGCTGTGTACTTCTCGTCTCCTTCTCAGATATGAATTTAATTAAAGGTAGTGACTATATTAAGCTTTATAAAATATTATGCCTTTACTAGGCGGTCGAGCGTCTCTTAGATTAAGGGGATTGGATATTAGTTTTAAATTATAATTATATTTAGAGCTTAATAATTAATATAGAATCTTAAGCCTCCTCCTAACTTTTTAACGAATAGTACGGGTAAGGCGAATGGAGATTAACTAGGGCAAATAAAACCTTTTTCTAGATGCTTATTAAGGTATTATTATATTATAAGCAGTTCTTCCCGTAATATACCGTATAGCGGTCCAAACTTTGGTGTTATATTAGGTTTAAGTTCTATCTTAAAATTGTATACATTTTAATATGGGGGTAGTTGGTCTGCGAATCTTTTCTTAAACTTATTAATTAGATTATGGTACTCTTTAGGCATAAGAGGTTAAGGGTTAATATATTACTTTGGTTCTAGTGCTTTCTTAATATCTTCTATAGTTATAGCGAAGATTTCGTGGTCTTGTTTTCATGCTAACGAAATAAAAGGTACGGCTTGTATTATATAAAATTTAAGAGGTTTCGGCGTAACGTCTTCGCATTCTTTACTACTATTGGTAGTTATAGCCGTATCGTTTTGGTTTAGGGTCCGTGGTAGGGGCAGTTTATATTATATTAAATTTAAATAATCTTGTACATGTTTGTAAGGTTGGTGGTGTTTTAAGCAATAACTTTAGTAGTAGGTTGTGTAGAATTTTAGTGTTTCTTTAACCTAGCTAATTAAAGGGTTGTGTCGTTTTAGCTATCTATGTCCAAGTATTATCTTATATTACTTTAGGGGTGTTACGAATAAGGAAATATATTTAAGGTATTCGCCTATCCGCATTTTCACAAGAGCGTAGTGCGTTAATTCGCTATATATTAAGGGTTTGCCGTTAAAGCCTTATAGGCCTTAGGGCTTATTAAGTTTCTTTAAATTTAGGTATTAGGTTTTCGCGTAGTTCGTATTAATAAAGCCTATACTAGTGGCTCCGCTATCTATAAGAATTTGTACCTCCTTCTATTTTTTAAGTGTTTGAATTTCGCTAAGTACATTAAGGGAGTTATATTGTGTATTAGCGCTGGAAGAGCCTAGATACTTATGCTCTTCTACTTCTTATCCTAAGGCGCGACTTGGCCCTAGAATGATTCGTTTTCCAAGTTAGCTAAGGGTGAGATGCTTCGTAATAACTAGGTATAATTTATAGAATAAGTACGGGTTAAGGAGTGAGTACGGCTTAAAGAACAAGTACGATTTAAGGAGTGGGTGCGATTTGAAGACTAGGAGGAACTACGGCGGACTTTTTTAAAAGGGTGAGTTCGGCAATTTCTTTAAATATATCCTTTTTTACCACATCCAAAGCATTCTCTATTTGTGGCTTAAGTTCTTTGTTTATTAGTTCCTAAGGGTATATAAAATCGAGTGGTATTGAGGTCTATAGGGTTATATATAGAACTTTTTAGGTTTGGAGAGGGATCGCGTTTTGGGGTATATATTGGTTTCGTAGAGTTTTGAATATAAGGCGTGGTCGGCTTTAGAGAACGAGTTTATTTGTTATATTAAAGGTCCTTATTAATTCGTTAACACATTATAGCGAATTTAGGTAGGTCTTTTGGCAGTTTCCTGCCTATTAACTAGGCTCTAATCTTATCCGAAATAGCTCATTAAAGAGCAGCGACTTTAGCGGCTTTATTCTAATCTAGTTCGCTAATAAGGCCTAAAAATTCCAAAAAGAAGCTGGTAAATTCTCGGTTCCGTTGTTATAGGTTTTTAAGTTTAGTAATAGTTATATATTCGCGGCTAGCGTTATTATACGTTTATTCTAGTAGGGAGATAAAGATTTTAAAACTAATAAAGGTACTTATTAGTTACATAAGGGGATATTACGTAGCTACGGTTCGTAGATAGTATAATAGTTGTTCTTCTTTTTAATAGGAATAAGGAAAGGGGTGAGGAACTTAAGGTTCCTCACCACGCTAGGGCCACGTCAGCACGTGACGGTAATATGCCTAGTGTGATGGCAGCTTGCCTTATTCCTAACACTGGCAACTCTTCTTTTTGTGGTTGCCATCTATATATAGACAAACAGACAGGATGCGACAATACCAGACAGTGTACAACAATACCAAACAATATGCGACAATACCAAACAATATGCGACAATACGGCAGTTGGCAGATAATGCAAAGACGGGTGGGCCGCCAAGGCGCTAGTAGTAAGCGAGCCAATAGCGATTTTCTATCCCGGGGATAGAAAATCCTAATTGGCTGGTTTGAGTTAGGGTCTATAGAATATCATACTCCTACTCCCTTTTAACCTAACCTTCAACTCATACATATAGAGTGTTTGTGTTAACAAATGTTTCTAGAGCCTTATTTGGGTTTGCCTTTGTTATTACGTCTACTAGGTTATCTTAACCGTTAATTTATTAAATCTTAAAGAGTTCTCGCCGTTTATAGGATTAATAAAGTGCTATAATATTAATTATAAGGCGCTTCTTCTTTGTAGTACCAAGCTTAACCAAGCACTTATAGAGGGAGTATAAATTGGTGTATACGATTATAGGGATAATAGGAAGTTTGAGTTAATCTATAATTATCTTTAGGGTAGTTCCAATTGCAATTACTATATTAACTCTACTAACCATTCTATATATCTCTAACGCCAAAACACTTTAGGTAACGCGCTTGCTCTTAGTTAAGCTTTAATAGATAAGGTTGCTATAGATTATAAAGTTATTCTCTCTAGTAAACTTATTCGCGATAATAATCTTATATCCTAGCTAGGAGCTAAAATCTTTATTATTTATAAACAATCTATCAACAAATATAAAGAGCTTAGCGGTGGGAAGATTAATAGGCACGTAGTATAGGCCCTAGTTAAGATGGTTTATTTACTAGGAAAGACGTTTATTTAGGGCAAGAACATCATCCTTAGTTAGTTCCTGGTATTAGGCGGTAATAGAGAGATTAAATAAAGCCTTAGGTTAATAGATAGAAGCAATATAAGCTCCGCAAGCGCGTTGCTCTATATATCCTTGCTTTAGAGAATTAGCGTTAATAATATTAATCTTCTTACCTTAACCCTTCTGGCGTAGAGCAATAGAATCCTTATTTAGGGAGAGGATGCATCTATTAAAGAGTAATGGTGTTATTAAACTAAGCTTTTCCTTTAGCTTTACTATAAGATTTGCCTTTACTAGCTCGTCTTCTTTAAGAGCTAAAAATTAGTCGTCTCCTAAGATAATTATATTATTAGTTTGCATGCTAATGATTCCAAATAGAGTTTCTGTAGTTATAATAAGGAAGCAGGGATTAAATATAGAAGTAGTTATTAAAAGCTTCTCTTTATAGTGCTTGCTGTAGGTAGCCTACTAGTGAGTTCCTACCTCTGCGATCCTATATAATGGCTTAAGCACAACTATAATCGTATCTTTAGGATACTGGTGGCGAATTTGCTCTGGAAGGTATGCTAATATTAAGCGCTAAAGGTGCATCTCTAATTGGGTATAGGCTTAAGTAATATCTTATAAATAAACCACCATTCTATTCTTTATTAAGGAGGGAGCTAGCGTAATAATAACTCGCTAACTAGCTCGTTAAATTATAGGAGACTGTATAAGAATCACCTCCTTACTATCATTATTATAGCCTTGGATGACAAGCCTTGATTTCTTAAATGGGGCATTAGTAGCTTTGCCCTTAATTTTATTAACCATTTTTAACTTAAAGATGCGAACTCCATTAAACTTAGTAGGGTTATACTTCTTAAATTTAAAGACTTCTCTTGTAATAAGACCCTTAATCTCCTACTTATTAGATGCTTGGAAAGGAGCTCCTAGAGTTATAATATAACCTTCCTTTTAGAGCTATTTTGCGAGTTCGAAGTCATCCTTCTCCTTAGCTATTATAAAGGCCATTAATAACTCAACTCCATTTTTAATAGCAGTAATAAATTGCTCTTCAAAATTAATAAGATGTTGGCGATTTCGTGATCCCTTTAGGCGACCTCTACCGCGTTGTAGTTATAGCGCATCTACTAATATTATATTAGGATCGTAGTCGCCTTCTAGAGTATGTTAATCGTGGTTCTTTTTTAGGGCATCTTCTAGGGCATCCTATAAAGGCTTAGAACTGTTATCTTTATAGTAAGGCTTAATAACAGTTAAACGGAATTAAGTGGGTCTATAAGGCATCTAAATAGTGCAAGTCTAGCCATTAATTGCAATAAGTTAATGTAGGCCTAACTATCCTCCCTTTTTACGCCATACGCGTACCTTAGACTGGAGTGGCAGATTAAGCGTAGTTAAGGTGTTTAGGCCATTTCTTATTCCTAGTATGTTGTTAACTTGGCGTGTGGCGTAGAGATATTGTACCTCCTTTATTACCTTGCAAATAGCCTCAGCTTATTACACAACGGAGGGAGATAGTAGAGAATTGTTAGTTATTTAAGGGTAGGCGCCAAAGACTAATAACATAGGTATAAGTCTATCTAGGCCAGTAGAATTGTTAATAGCTTTAACAGCTATTTATAAGGTAAGTTCTTTGCTAGCATCCTCTAGTTCTAAAGAGATAATCTTATATACACGGCATAATAGCGCGTAATATCGCTCCACTTTTTTAACACTATTATATGCCTTAACAGGGACTTCCTTGACCTTAATTGCTATTGCCTTTATCTATTATCAAAACTCTGTAGATAAGAAGTTCTTTCCTACATTATAGACGATTTAATTAGGGGGTCCTAGGTAGACATTAATCTAGCATAACTAAAGGGTATCCTATGCGTTCCTAGCTAACATATCCTTTAAGAATTGTGCGGCTTGGAAGAAGGTTAAGAAGTTAACAACTTAGAGTACTAGCTTACTGCTAAGATATATAACGTCAACAATAATACAGAAGTTAAAGTTATAGTTATCTTTAAGGGTGAACTTAAATCGGCCAAGGGACTTCTGGTTTATTTGGCAGTAATAGTAGTACTTTATAAGATGCTTAATTGCCTTAACCTTGACTTTATAGCCTACTTGCTAAAGAACCCTAAGTAATTAATAAACGGATAGGTGGCTAAAATGACGGTATAGTTAGCATAATTCTAACTTAGTTAAGTAGCTCTAAGTAACACTCTTTTTTAGTTAATAAAGGAGCAACTAGGGGTAACCCTACTTGCGCATAATAGGCACCCAATTGTCTCCCTAAATAAGTATATTCTTAAGGTTGTTAAGCCTAACGCCTAACTTATCTATATCTTTAATGTAAAATAGAAACGGAGTGTTTGTAGGAATAATATGGAAAGTAATATATCCTAAGGGGGTTTAGACCCTAATTGTACTAAGAGAGATTATAGTACCTTTACTAAAGCGAATTATATGTTAGCCTACCGTTGATTGGTTAATCTAAATAGAGCTATTAAGCTGCTAAAGGGCTCGAACTTAAGGTTTTCCTGCTATAGATACTTCTACGGCTCTAGTATCCGGCATAATACTATAAAAGACGTTTGCCAAGTATCTGTTATTAAAGGAAAACGCAGAGCTCTCCTTTGGCTTATTAAAGATATCTAACTTCGTGATAAAATGGAGCATAGATTGGTTATTAAGAACAGCAACGGTTTATATGCCATTTACCTCACCATACTTAGTAAAGTATTGGTTAGAAGAGTAGTCCTTAATTTCTATATCTATAAGGAGCTGTTTAACCTTATTAACCTCACCCTTAAGGTTTTCTACGCCTTCGTATTAAACCAGGAAGCTTTAGAAGTAGGCTGTAGTAACCTTACAATTTCTGACGTTTCTTACACTTTAACGGAACTTGTTATATGCCTCTTTTCGCTTATTAAGGGAGTGTCTAGTTAACTAGTACTTTAGCTTTTTACAAACGTAGCACTTTTTCTAGCGATTACTTCGAAATGAACCTCTATAAGGACCTCCATAGTTGCCTTATAGTTAACGTTAATTGTACCCTCTTTTATATTCCCTACCACGGCTACTATATGTTCAATTAGTCTAGTTGTAATTATGTTGGTTAGGAATACTTGTTTGGGTAGAGTTTTCGGTATAGAGCTATTAAGATTCTTGTGTTCGCATTACAGTACCTATAGCGGAGCGTAGCTTAGCATATACTCCTTTAAACGTATCCGCAGGTTTATATAGCGCTAAGTTACACTTAGGAACACTATAGCATGCTAAAATAACCTAGTCCCTTAGGCTGTTCTTATTTTAGTAGGTTTTGGTAAGGCCACGTTAGATTTTCTAGAGTTTATTAAAGAGTAGTTAAAGGCACTCTAAACAAGTCTTTGTTGGGTTAGAAGCAATAACTCTCTAGAATGTAGTCTCTCGCCATTTAGATATATAAAGTTAGTGATTCTTGTTAGTCTTAAAGTGGGCTCTAGTAAGCTAAAGCATTATATTAAAGCTATAGTTTTTACCCGCAATATGGTCGTAATAGAATATTACTGCCTATCCCTTTAATATAACAGAGAAAGCGTAATAGTACTAGTGGCGTTAAATTCCAACCTTATTATAACAGTTATAAAAGACCTATAGTTTTGCTCTGAGTATATTATACAGTTCTCCTCTAAACTTCTTCTCTTCGTCTGAATATACCTTTATTAGATTCGTAACTTCTTATAGTAAAGGCTCACTGGTTAGCTAGAGTGGAGGAGGTGGAGGCGGAGCAACTCTAAGTAGAAGGGCACCTCTAGGTAGGAGAGTAGCTTTAAGTAGGGGGTTAGCGTTCTAGGGGTTTTAATACAAATTAAAGTTACCTTCTAAAGAATATAGGTTGTTTTTAGGTTTCCATAGTTAATATATAATCTTAGCTTCCGTCCATATTGGTTCTTCTATACTAGTAATAACGGCCTAAATATTACTAGTAATTAGGTTACCGTTCTTAGCAATGTATACCCTATTCCTATAGAGGAAGTCTTAAAAATTCTAAATAATATTAATGTTGCTAAGTGCCTAGGTATTAGCAGTCCATCCTATAAAATCCTCCCTAAAATACTCCCATAGTTATAAATTGGTGTAGCATCTATTTCGGTAGAATATAATATGGTGTAGGAGAAAGCCGTTAACTTGTTTTACGGTATAAGTTATTATATTAAAGGCGAATTCGTCCTAATCTTTATTAATAAGTTTTGCGTGCTCAGCTACCCCTGGTGGTAAGGAGTCTTTCCAGTTATTTAAAGTAGGCGTAGCCATGTTTTTGGAGGGAGGGAAGTATTATTGGTATAGGGATTATTGTTTGGTACGCGTTTGTAATGTGTATTTGTTATTTAGTACGCGTTTATGGTTTGGTACGCGTTTATGATAAGAATTTACGATTATAGGGCTTAGGACCAGTTCTGGCCTTAAATCGCGAAGACTCGTAAAGCGTATTGTTCTGCGTAATAGACGCAAGAATCCGTAATCTTAGAAAGGCTCAGGACCAGTTCTGGCCTTTTAGATCCTTAGATTCGTGGAAAAGTTCTATTTAAGGTTTAGGACCAGTTCTAACCTTAAAAGACAGCTTCCTCTAGCACGAGTAGCACTAGTATAGTGGCTTATCTCTTCTTAGTGATACCTAGCTGTTCTATGGTATAATAGTAAAGTTAACCACTGATCAGTGTTGGTTATATAAGGGGATATTACATAGCTACGGTTTGTAGATAGTATAATAGTTGTTCTTCTTTTTAATAGGAATGAGGAAAGGGGTGAGGAACTTAAGGTTCCTCACCACGCTAGGGCCACGTTAGCACGTGACGGCAACATGCCTAGCGTGACGGCAGCTTGCCTCATTCCCGACAGTACTATTATAGAAGAATAGATTTATAGTTTATGCAGTATCCTTACTTAAACAAGACATTCTATAGCTAATTTTGCTAGCTTTAGTGGAGTATCGGTTATAGTTCATTAAGAGTTTAAGACGGAGCTTAGTTATAAAGGGACGTAGGTTATTTTAATTTTTATTAAACATTAGAGGATTAGGGAGCTTTTTAGATTTTATAATAGGTATTAAATTTGTTATAGATACGGGTTAAGTTACTATTACTAGTTTAAAGTTTGCGTTTAAGGGGCCAGGTTTAGATATAGTTATATTAATTTCGTTTATAGGTGGTGTTGGGGTCTCTAACGTAAATGCTTAGACATTATAGAGTTCTTTACAGAGTGCTTCTATTAATCGCTAATGCTGGGCTTCTAGTGCAGCCTACTACTAAGCTAAGGCATCTATAAAGGACTATTATATTATGGTTAACTGTTCCCTGACTAGGGACATAATACTTATAGTTATTAAAGAGGATTTGGGTTCGTTTGCCATTTTAATAGTAGTTTTTTTTTTTTAACGCAATATAATGTAAGGGCGCGAAGAGGCTTTAGGGAAGATTTAAAGGAATAATATAAATTCTATCTAAATCTAAGGGTATATAGCTCTTAAAGAGAACAAGACATTACGTAAAGAAGAGAAAGGAATAACCAGAGAATCTTATAATTAAATAGTTAGGGGTCTTGGTTAATGCGTACGCACATATACATACAGACGGACTTTAGTAGAATTCGATTAATCTGGCAGAACTTGGCAGAAGTTGATTAAGGCGTCAAGTTTATCTGTCGAGTGTTTTACCAAGACATTCCTACTATAACTAGGCTAGTCCTGTTACATTAACGTTAGATTAAGCTCTATTAATATAGATTTAAGCTTAATAAAGCCTTCTATAGAGCCTCCGCTAGAGCCTCTATTACACTAAAACTCTATATAAAAGATTTCAAAGAAGGTAGAAAGACGGCAGCGAACTAAGTATATAGAGGACCTTACTTAACTAGTGAAGGACGTTCCTATAGTACCTTATTAAAAGTCTCCGTGCCAAGCGCATTTTTAAGATGAAATCTATACCAAATTATTATATAATAACTACATTATTAATTTTAAAGCTTTAAAAAATATCTAAAATTTATAATATATATAAGCCTTAGCTATTATAACAATTTTTAAAAATATAAAACCTATAACTTTTTTAGAAATCCTACTAATTCTCTTTTGCAATCTATAATTGTTGGTATATATGCTTTATGTCACGACCTTGCGCTACCCATATGTCACTATGGGCTGGAGAGCTTATAAGACGTTTCCAACCAGCAGTCCCCCCAGTCGCGGGACACTGCTACCTTTTTGGAGGTTTGTATGGCCAGGTGGGTTGGAGCTTAGGCATAACACTTTAACCAATGGGCACGAGTATCACTGTATTGCGATACGTATGCGGTATTAGTTAATGGATGATTATTAATTGCTCTCTAATGCAGTGTTAATAATACATATGCGCGTCTTGTATAGATTATGTGCCCTATGTACGTAACGTATAAAACAAATAACCACCAATACTGGAGCAACTCTAAGAGAAACCAAATTTGTACTGTTCCTGTTATTCGTAGTATATACACAATAACTAGCTCTTCCATCCGTAAATATATAATAGCTTCTCCATAAAGGTTGCTAAGGCGCTAGTGGTAAGCGAGCTAATAGCGATTTTCCATCCTGGGGATGGAAAATCCTAATTGGTTAGTAGAAGTTAGGGTCTATAGAATATAGTGGGTAATAACTGCCCCAGCACCATTATAATCCTGGTTATATAACGCTAAGCTAAATCTAGGTTTATTTGTTTAACCCACCCTATAGCCTATAATTTGACTTGATTTATGTTAATAAGCTGTGACAGTGCTGTATAAGGCTTACCATTTATTATAGCATCCGTAGGGTTAGTATCTCCATTAATCTATTTAACCTCCGTAATCTGTCTTCGCTTATAGGCTTATTAAAGGCACATTATATTAATTATAAGGCGCTTTTCTTGGGTAGTCCCTAATTGTATAAGGTAATTGTATAAGGACTTGGAATTGGTATAAAGTATAAGTAGGAGGTTGACCTATAAGATTTTATCCGTAGTAGACTTAATTGCAGCGCCGATATTAAAGCCATGGGCCATGCCGTAGAGTTTAAAGGCTAACACGCTCTAAGTAACTCTTTTGTACTTAACTAAACTCTAATAAATAATATTAGCCTTCTTTATGGCGTTAGCTAGTATAATAACGTACCTAATCTGTAAAGAGAGGTCCTTATTATTGGTAAAGGAAGCGTCCGTAAATACTAGGAGTTGTAAAGTATTAACGTCTAGCTTAATGAACTTTAAGCCTCTATTTACGTTCTTAATCTGCCAACTTAATTGCTTATTAAGACTCTTTGTATTATCTTTAACTGGGTTAATTACCTAGGCAGTAAAGGATAGATTAAATAAAGCCTCTGGTTAATAAACTAAAGCAATATATATACCTCTGGCGCGTTAGGCAATATACTGGTCTTTTAGTGTTAGAGTATAAGTAGCTCCTCTTAAGCTAGTACTTGTGGCCAGTTTAGTGTTAATTAGGCTAAGGCTTTTGTATTACTACTCCTAGGTAAGGATAATTCTGTCTAAAATAAGTTGGATAAGACCACCATTAAATTTAAGGGGTGTATTAACCGTAAGTTGCTTACGCTCCTTAGCTATAAACTTTGCCTTATATAACTTATTCTGCTCTACTTCTGTAAAGGTCTTGTCTGCTAAGAATAGAGTATTATTGGTTTATAGGCCTATAATGCTAAAGGGCTCGTTGCTTTGGAGAAGGTAAGGGTTATATACAGATTGGTCTATATGTAGCTGCTATATATGGTGCGAATGGTAAGTCTTAAACCAATGGTTACCGGCTTCTAGTACTCCGTATAGAGGCTTAAGCACTTTTAAGACTGTATCCTTGCCAATTCTAAGTTTGCTTTATAGTTCGCGAGGTAGGCGTATATAGAATTTATAATTTAGGTTTGTAGTGGACTGTATATAGGCTTGTAATATATCCCGTAGGTAGAGGCTGTATAGCCCTATGGCAGCTATGCATAGGATAAGTTACTGGCTGACTTACTAAATGGTTGGTAATTAAGTTAACACAAGCTCTTTCTCCTGGTTGTTATACGCCTATATAACTAGTTAAGACTTCTTAAAGGCCTTATTAGTACCTAGGTTCTTAATTTTGTCTATAAAGCGTAAGTTAAAGAGTTATATACCTTAGGGTACATTTGCAAGCTTTATAATCTTAAATACTCCTTTCTTAAGTAGACTAGTGAGTTCCTTTTAACAGGAGGTACTAAATTAAGTGGCGTTATCTTATAAGTAGATTGTGATATCTGCTATAGCTGTAAGTAGGGGGTACTTGCGTAGGCGACCTTAACCTCGCTTTGGTACTAGTTAAGGGGTAGCTTCCTAAAGTGGAGGCGTAGGTTCGTTAATTCGTGCGGGTTCTATATGCTTTGCGGCGTTATAGAGAGTAGGCTCCTTAGTTAATTCTAGTTGTAAGTATGGCTTTATAACCGTAGAACAAAAGGGTATAGGTCTGCTTATAAGTTTAATTGTATATATCTCCCCTTTAACTATAAGTAGGGTAAAAGGCCTATCCTAGTGACCTAAATAACCTATATTGCCTTCTCTCTATACTAAAACTAGTAAGTTTAGGAGTAGGTTATAAATAGCAGTTATCTAAGGTCTGTTACGTATATTAAGTGCGTCTACTACTTGTTGCTCTACGCGTAGTTTTTAAATCTTACTTATTGCCTTCTTAATTGCGGTTGCGCGCTGGGCGACTAAAGGTAAAGGCGTATCTAATTCTGCTATTTATGGGTAGGCTCTAAAGACTAGTAGTATAGGCACTAGGCTATCTAGGCATATAGAATTGTTAATTGCTTTAAAAGCTATCTGTAAAGCTATATTCTTATTAAGGTTAGGCAACTTAGTTATAATAATTTAATAGGCACGTCTAATTAGGCCGTAATATCTCTTAACTATACTAATTAAGTTATAGGCTTCTACTAGAACTCCTTTTATATTAACTCCTATTATAATAGCATATTGCTTAAATTCCTTACTTATAAAGTTCTTTTTGGTGTTATAAATAATAAGGTCTAGTGGTCCTAAATATATATTAATTTAGTAAGTGCGCAGTATATCCTATGTATATCCGGCACTGATATTTTATAGCCATCTACCTACTTAAAATTGTGTAGCTTTATTAACAACGTATAGGATTGGGTTGCCGCTAATATATATAATGTTAACAATAATAGCATAATTAAAGTTGGTATTATCTTAGAGGGTGAATCTAAATTTTTTTAGGGATCTGCTGTATTTCTAGTAGTAGTGGTAATACTTAGTAAGATGGCCTAGGGTCTTCTTCTTAACGTTATAGCCGGATTGCTCTAGTACCTTTTGCAATCTCTTAGTAGATGGGTGTCCGAATCGCCGGTAAAGTTGCTATAATTCTATAGTTGTTAAGTAATATAGGTTCTTATTAAAGGATTTAGTAATAAAGGATTACAAAGATTTTTATAGGAGAAACAGGTGTCTAAAGCATCTTGCGACTAGTACTAATACTTTACTATCTCCGCTAACTAAAATATTGTTAAGGTTATTAAAATATACTTATAATTAATCTATATCTACAAGACAGTAGAAATAGAGTGTTAACTTTAATAATATAGAATTTGGCTTTGCTAATTAGCGTTATTACCCACGTAGATTTAATAGATAAGGTAGATCTAATTCCAAATTATATATTAACCTTGCCTTTAGTTAAGACATCTAGCTTTATAGACGCGTTAAGCTTCTAAAGTGCGCAAAATCAACCATATCCTACTGTTAATTGACTTAAGGCTCTGGTATTAATTATAATACCTATAAATATTATTAATGTATATTACGAAGTGCTTATATTATACGTAAATAGGTCTAAATTGTCTTTGCTACTAGGCACTTGATTTCCCTAAGTGGCTAGGTAAAATTATACTAAGTGGATAAAGGCTTTATTTGCTGAAGTTAAAGCTATTAACTTTGCTTCTTTAGGGCAGAGCTTACTAAATAAGGTATAGTAGCTATGTGTAAAGTAAGTATCTATAGTAGTGGGTTTATTACTAGGGTTAATGTTAATGTTAAAGTCCTCTATACTAGCCTTACTGTTGTTATTCTTATTATCCTTATAGCCTTTATACTTAGTAAGGTATTATTAAAAAGTCTTTTAGGATCGCTCTTGCTCCTATCTAGCCTTTTCCTTCTCTCTCTCTTCTGGTGTGTGGTTATAAGAATAATATCCTTTCTTGCGACAGATAAAGCATTTAAACTTTTGTCTGGGGTATAGATATTGATTCTAACTATATATAGTTCCCTTATAACCATTACGGGTTAAGTTATTATGATTATTATTGCGATAATAGCGCCGATTTGTAAACAAAGTATTAGTTATAGATTACTCCTTCTTATATATAATAATAGATAATCTTAACTTATTTATTAACTTACTAAAATTGGCTGGTGGGTCCGAAACTGTATATTGGCATGCTAGCACTCCCTAGCAAGCCGTAATAACTTTATTGTGGAGGAAATTGATGTTCTGTAGGCTGGGGCTTAATCTATACTTTAAACTATGAAGTTTACTGATAAGAAGCTAAAGGTATTCCTCTGTTGATTTCCTAGCGTTCTCCTAGATAATAGTAGGTAGTATAATTATATTCCATACATTAAGGTTCTTATAATGGTAACTAAGCCCTTTAAAGAAGTTATAGAAGTAAGTGTAGATGTTACTAAATAGTTGTTAGCGACTCAGTCAATCGAGGCACAAGCACGGCATAAGGGACGCGCAAGCCTATACAATTGGTAGTCTATAAACGAGGATCCAAAGCTAGAGAAAGGAAGGAGAAGAATAGCAGCGCCGCTTGATATTTTATGCGGTCCTCAAGTCACGTGACTCGCGTCTACTATAATCCACGTCTGCCAAGATCTACCGTTTTCCACCAGCGCTGTAACATTACCCCCCCTCCGAAAAAGCCTGCCCTTAGGCTTTATATATCCATATTATATCCATAGGGTATTCTTGTCTTTATGCTTAATAGGCAGCCTATTGTCTTCGCTATACTAGCACTCCATCCACTTGTTAAGGTACTTCGGGGGTCCAGGTTCGTTAGGGTATTAATTATAGAATTCTTTAAGTCTTTAGGGGCAGCCTATAAAGTTCTAGGCGGGGTACCAGGTTAGGTCTAGATTATAGCCTTTCTATTAGATATAGTATCGTAGCGTTCCTCATACTAGTTTATAGGCTAGTATTTCATTAACTTCCCATTCGTCGTCGCTATTAACTTAAATTGGCAGGGGAGGCTCATTCTTTTATCCAAGTAGTGGGTTATTTGCAACCTTCCATAGCTTATCCAGCGAAAAGATAGGATAGACTTTAATTAAGTCTGGGAGCTTAACCTTATACAAGTTGCCTTCTTTATTAAGGATCTTATATAGTCCTACCATCTTATAGTCTAGCTTGCGGCTAGGCCGTTCTATCTTCTAGTTTTTTATTATAACCCAGACCCTATTATCTACAGTAAAGTTAGGCTCGCGCCTGTGCTTATTTACCTACTATTCTATTAATCTTTAGGCCTTTTCTAGATTTATATAGGCTACCATCTAAGCTTCTTTTAAGCGTTTGGTATATTGCTGGGCTTCCTTATAAGACAGTTTTTCGCGTACGGTCTATAGCCCCTCCGGTCTTTCCTAGTTAAAGCTTATATAGGGTAAGTATCCCATTTCTAGCTAAATAGGTGCAAATCCTATAAAGTTATAGGGTAAGGTTGCCTAGGCGTAGTCTATTAGGGGTAGCAGTTCGCCCTAGCTGTTCTAGAAGTAGTTAACAAAGGGCCGGAGCCTCTAGTTTAAGTATTAATTTACAATCTCTATTTAACCATCTGTTTAGGGGTAGTATGCTATAGAAAGCTTTAGCTTAATACTAAGGATCTAAGTAAACTTATTCCAGAAGGCTAATATAAACTACGGCCTATAATCGGATATAATAGTATCTAGTAGTCCATAAATTCGGTAGATATAATAGATATATAGTTAGGCTACCTTCTTAGTATTAATATCCTTATAACAGGGGATTAAGAACGGGCACTTACTAAAGCGGTTAACTAGGATTATTACTATATTATATCCGTCACGGTCCGTAGGCAGCTTATAAAAGTCTATAGAGATATACTACTAGGGGCGTTCTGGTATTGGGAGTAGCTTTAATAGTCCTAGGGTTTTATCCCGTGGAATTATAGACCTATAGCAGTTGTTATAGTTTTGTATATAGCGGTTGATATCCATAACTATTCTAGGCCGGTAGTAACGGTTACTAATAATCTTACAGGTCTTATTCTTTTTAGGGTAGGCCATAGAGACCTAGGTATATACTTCGGCGATAAGCTAGGTCCATAAATTCTGTTTCTTTATTACTACCAGCCGTTCCTGGTGCTTAAGCAGTCCGTTTTTAAGGGACCATAGGCTAGTAGCATTCTTTACCTTTTCGCGGTACTCCTGTAGAGAAGGGGCTGTACGGTTTGCCTATAGCAGTTTATTAATAAGGTCAAGTTCCGTGGAGTTAATAGGATATATCTTAGCATCTAAAGGGTCCGTATTTAGCTCTGCCTATATCTAGGGGTTAAGGTGCTCTAGTTATAGTAGTATCTAAGTCTATAATAAAATCTTTATAGCCGCCTAGTTACCTAGGTCCTGTTTACACCTTATAAAAGCATCTACACGGTTTATAGCGCCTAGTCTATATATAATTAAGAAGTTAAACTAAGATAGGATATCCACCTAACGTGCCTGCTAGGCTATAAGGGCCTTGGTTGTTATAAAGTATTTTAGGGCCCTATAATCCAAAACCACCTTAATAGGCTTAGGGGTCCCCTCTAGCTATACACACTATTACTAAAAGCTAGAGATAATAGCCAGCATTTCTTTATTATAGATGTGGTAGTTTAGCTTGGCATCTATTATAGTCTTTAAATAGTATATAATAGGGTGCTATTCTCCGTTTAGTTGCTTCTAGAAGAAAACGCCGGCTATTATACCGTTTAAGGCATCAGTTTTTAGCATCGAGGGCCATTCTGGGTTAAAGTGGACAAGTAGGGGAGCTAATACCAGCCGTTTTTTAAGCTCATTAAAGGCCTGCATATATATAGCGTTAAAGTAGAATAGCTAGTCTTTCTTAGTAAGGTGGTTAAGAGGCTAGGCAATCCTACTATAGTTCTTAATAAAGCGTTAGTAGAAGTTATAGAAACCTAAAAATAATTACACCCCTTTTACGGTCCGTGGGGGTGTCCACTAGTTAATTGCGGCCGTTTTCTCTAAGTCGGCCTTAATTCCGTCTATACTAATAATAAAACCTAGTACTTTATACGCTTAACACTAAATTTTGATTTCCTAATATTGGCCTAGAGACCAGCCTCGCGGAGCTATTATAGGACTTTATAGATATGCTCCTTATGTTCTAACTCATTCTTAGAGTAGATTATAATGTTATCTAGGTAGGCCGTATAGAAGTTATTAAGGTAGTTAAAGAGTATATTATTTATATATTACTAGTAAGTAGCCAGTCTGTTAGCCAGTCCAAAAGGAAGTACTTTACATTTATATATTCCGTAATAGGTCTAAAATATAGTAAGATCTTCTAATCTAGGGTCTATTTTAATCCGGTAAAAGGCCTAACGGATATTAAGCTTAGTAAAGATCTTAGCTCTACTTATTCGGGTTAAAGTCTTATTAAGTAAGGGCAGTAGGTAGCGGTCCTTACGGGTTATATTATTTAGTTTGCGGTAGTTAATACAGAAACGAAGTCCTCTATTTAGCTTTTTAGCAAAGAGAATAGGCGAGTTAAAAGGGGCTTAACTAGGTTTAATAAAGCCCTTATTTAGGTTATTAACAAGGTACTACTTTATAGCCTATAATTCGGCAGTAGACTACTAATAAAGGGGGCTATAGCTAAGTATATCTTTCTTATCTGGCTTAATCTTAATCTTGTGGTTATATAGTTAGTGAGGCGGGAGTATATCTAACACTACCTTAGAGAACACATCCTTAAATTTCTAGTATTAATAGGGTAGTTTCTATTCTACCAGCTTCTTATCCATAAGCTCACCTTCCTATTCGCTAAGCTCATTTTCCTTTTCTTTAATTATTCGATCAATTTTATATAAGCTAGTGGTAAAGGTAATAGTATTAGGTTAAACCAAGTTCCGGTAGAATCCTACGGTACTAATACAGTAGATATTAACTGGTAGGAGGCCCGTAGGTTTCTTTATAGACTGTTATTAGGCCATATTTTGCGGCCTAGGGTTTATAATCTTTCTTAGCTCCTATTCCATCTTCTACAAGTTATCCCTCTGGTTTATACGTTCAATATAGCGTCTAATACTCCTTACTATTCTTTATGGCTATATAGGGCCTGAGTTCCCTGCGGGGAACTCCGCTAGCTTTTTACTAACTTTTTTAATCTCTAGTGCGGGTGGCATAATATAGATAGTTTAGGGGCGGCGTAGTATATAGATTTATTGCGGGTTAAGCTATATGTTCTTTTTAAAAGCCTAGTCCCTACGCATAGCATTAGCCTAGTAAACGGTGTCTATCTATAGCCGTATAAGGTTTTCTATTATAATGCTAATTTCCTTTATAAAAGAGGGTGTTAGGGGTAGGTTTTTAGGCTAGACAAGCTATCTACTCTATATATTAAGCTATAAGCCTAGATAGGCTAGCTATTTTCTTTTTAAGATTATGTCGTGGCTTCCTAGGTCCGTAATAAGAAAGGGGACATTATACTACCTTTATCCGTCTACACGGAGGTAAATCCGCAAGATAGTTATAATAGGTGGTCCTATCCGTCCATTATACCCACAAATAGGAATTGGTTTGGGCAGTTCTTTAAGGGGTGCATTTAAAAAGTCAGCCAGCTTTATAGCACACTAGGTATCTATTAAGGCAAAGGCATTTACTCCAGAGTCAGCTAAAGCAGAGGTTAAAACTTAATATCTATTACAGAATAAGGTATAAGGGATAGTGTAGCTTCTTCCACTAACTAGCCGACCTAGATTAATATATAACATATTAATCCCTTTTAACCCTAGAGAGGAGTCTTTCTTTAGGGTTCCTCTTTTTCTAACTCTATACTATCCTCCTAAATTAATAGAACCTCGCCCGTTTTTACCTTTATCTGGTAATTCTTTGCAAAGTAGTCTTTCTAGTCGTATAAGAAGCAAGCTCCTTAATTACTAAGGGCCTATTTATGGGGGTTGTTATACATGGGCTAAGTATACACTAGACCCATAGTAGGACTAGCTATATAGCTAGCTACTAAATTAACGGCGGGCTATATGGCTAGTGCCATAGGAGTTGCAGATTGTGCTAGGGTATTATAGGCCGTTTATAAAGTACTTATAGTCTGGTTTAAAGAGTTTCTAGCTTTATACCGCTTAGATTATACCTTAATTTAATAGAGGCCTTAGTTAATAGCTAGGCAGTCGTCCATAAGTACCTTTAGCGTCTATACAGTAGTAAAAACTGGCAGTATAGCGCGCTATAGGTCTAGGGTAAGCTTATTAAAGAGGTCTAGCATTAGGTCTTTATAGGGAATTCGGGCTTAGCCAGCTAGGTACAGAAAGTGGGTCTAAAAGGCTAAAAAGGTCTCCATTATCTTTATATTAAGAGCTTTGTAATTAAGGCGGGTATTTTATATCTTAAAGGGGTCCTTATAAATAGAAGACAGGTAGTTGACCATCTCTTCTTTAAAAAGGAAGGGGTCTGCCAAGTCCTAGGCGTATCGCGGACATAGATACGTCTATACATCCCCACCAGTACGGCCAAAGACGTAGGCCATTTTAGCTTAGGTAGTAGGGAAGTGGTCCGCATTAACTTTAAGCTTATTTTACAGTTAAAGCTTCTAATTATTAAATATAGGGTCAGTTCTATCTGTAAGCAATAGGGGGTCCGTAACCTTCGCAGACCGCAATAATGCTGATGCTATATGTTGGGCTAGGGTCTTAAGGACTATAGCAAGTCTCTAGGTGTCTAATAACTCCTTACTAGGTGTAGGGGTGTCTCTAGTTTTAAGCAGCTCTCAAAGCTATTTAATTTTAGCATTAGCTGCTGCGAGCTCTTCCTAGGGGGTCAAGACGGCGACTATTTTACTATTAGAGGTATTTGCGGGTCCTATAGCAGCTTTGCCAGCTGCTGTATTTCTTGGCATAGTAGTAGGGGTATTAGGTAATTTCCGGTATTTATTTATTTTCTAGGGGTTCTAGTCCATGCGTATCCTATTCTTAGGTTTCGCGTTCTGTTCATGTTCTTTTAGTTCTTAGGGGTCTGTCCTATCCTTATAGTCCTAGTAATGTCCTTAGGGTCCTATTCTATGTCCTTTATAGATATATTTAAGTTCCTTCTCAGGAAGAAAGAGTAGTTAAGCTTTAGATAATATTAGCAACTCAATTAATCAAGGCACGAGCACGGCATAAGGGACGCGCAAGCCTATATAATTAGTAGTCTATAAACGAGGATCCAAAGCTAGAGAAAGGAAGAAGAAGAATAGCAGCGCCGCTCAATATTTTATGCGGTCCTCGAGTTACGTAACTCGCGTCTACCATAATCCACGTCTGCCAAGATCCACCGTTTTCCACCAGCGCTATAACAATGGTCTTCCGCTAAGCTTATAATTGTAGTAGTTATCCTATATAAGGCCTTTTAACATAGTTGGGAATGCTTTGGTATACCCTACTAGTGGCAATCTAGATCTCTTATAGATGTTATAGAAGATTCTTAGCTTATAGTTAAAGCTCTTATTAATACCACTATATTTCTAGTTATCCGTATATATCTTTACTGCTATTATAATCTCTTTAGTATAGTTCTAGGTGTCTAGGGTGCTATAGCGAGTTAGAGGGTTCTGAGGGTTCTAAGGATTCTAAGGGTTCTTAATATAGTGCTAGTTACCTAATAGTAGTAGTATAGGCAATTGCTTATACTAAGGCTTAGCTTTAATAGGTATTTGGGCTCTGGCTTTAATAGGTGTCTGGGCTTAATTATAGATAGCTATAGGCTACATATATCCATAAGGTCTAAACGTCTTATAGAGGTAGTTAGGTAATATCTAGTCTCTTAACTCCCTTATTCTTATTAGTGCCACCTTCTTACACGCTTGTGTTATCTTCTTATCGGTCCATTTATATCTCTCCTCTTCTATTAGAGTTGTGGTAAGGGTATCTGCTAGTATAACGTTCTTCCCATTTAGTTGGATAAAGACTTTATTTATATATAGCTATCTATGGAGGGCCATAAGTTGCTTAGTCTTAAGGTTGTTAAACGTGTCTCTTATCCAGCCTCTAAAATCCTCCTGGAAGATCTCCTAGAGGTTAGCATTAATATTATTATCTACTTTATAGATATAGGTTTTTATAGTAGTATATTCTTGTATATCCTCCTATGTGGTCTCCTTGTCCTTAAGCTTAATCCTATTATCCTATTACTTTATCTTCTCTTTCCAGTCTACTGCTTTGTCTGCTATTGTATTTATATATAGGTTCGGTTTATATAGGGGGGGAGGGTTTTTTGTTGTATATAGGTAGTCCTTTTAAAAGGCTATTCTCCTAATCTGTACATCTACTAATTAGTGTTGGTATACATGCTTTAACTAATAGGCATAAATATTACTGTATTACAATACGTATGCGGTATTGGTTAATGGATGATTATTGATTGCTCTCTAATGCAGTGTTGATAATATATATACGCGTCTCGCGTAGATCACGTACCCTATGTACGTAACGTATAAAACAAATAACTACCAACAATAATATTTAATATATATTTTCTATTACTATATATTAAATTTCTTCTAAAAAAAATCAATATCTTGTAAAGATTTATATTTATTACAACTCTTTTTACTTAATTTTTTATTTTAAAAGCGTGAAAGTTTATTATAAGATGATGAAGTTTAAATTTTAAATTTTATATGGAAAATTGTACTTTTTTCTACTTTTTCTACTTTATAACCTTATAATAATTTTTTACATTTTTTAAATAAAATTTAAATAACAAGATTTTTAGTAAATGTAAATGTTTATAGCATATTAAATTTTCAAGAAATATTTTTGTTGGAATCATGGTGGGGGGGTTTGGTTTCAATCGTTTTCTTCTTTTCTTCTCTACTTCTACAGGTGGAATTTGATGGATCTCCTGAGCTCGCTTAGCTCACGTGGTTAACCCAATTGGTTACAAGCAACTGTGTCTACTATATTACAGAACCTTATTCAGACAATTTTTAATATTTGGTAACGTATTTCACGGGTAAGCTGGTCAAACGGGTGAGCTGATCACTTCAAAAACACACCAAAAAATGGAAAAATCACACTTTAATATCTTAACAACCACTTAATAATAAATTTTAATAATTTAAATT
>Ga0307507_10004749_pt1 | contig 23489 bp, 16 predicted proteins | sample 7_EM_MG_FD_207223 | JGI IMG/M metagenome (GOLD analysis project Ga0307507, IMG submission 207223) | Populus trichocarpa ectomycorrhiza microbial communities from riparian zone in the Pacific Northwest, United States - 7_EM | ecosystem: Host-associated > Plants > Roots > Unclassified | place...
TGTTTGTGTAAGATTCGCTTTTGAATGAACTGTTGATTGTATGGATTGTATTTTGATGATGTGAGGATTCAAGTTCTTTGATTACCGGCACCATGTGTATTAAATATATATATATATAAAAAAAAAATTTACTATTGTTTTGGGCTTAGAAAGCCGGGTTGTTACATCTTATGTTATCAAACTTGTTATTATAAAACATGCTTAAGTTAGGGAATCTAATGATACTTTAAGTGCAATATGATGATATAAAGCCTTAATGACAATGCACTTTTAAGTACTAATCACTAACTCAGAACTCCCAAATCCGACAATCCTCTTTGGATGTCAATCCTAATTATTTATCAATCTCGGTCATCCATTTAGGATGCCATTAGCTGAAGCTAATCATTTGTTAGTCTCGATCATCCACTTAGGATGTCATTAGCCGAAGCTAATCATTTGTCAGTCCCGGTCATCCATTTAGGATGCCATTAGCTTGAAGCTAATCATTTGTCAATCCCAATCATCCACTTAGCTAATCATTTGTTAGTCCCGGTCATCCACTTAGGATGTCATTAGTCGAAGCTAATTATTTATCAATCCCGGTCATCCACTTAGGATGCCATTAGTCGAAGTTAATCATTTTTTAGTCCCAGTCTCCCACTTAGGATGTCATTAGTCGAAGCTAATCATTTATCAGTCCTGGTCATCCACTTAGGATGCCATTAGCTGAAGCTAATGATTTGTCAGTCCCGGTCATCCACTTAGCTAATCATTTGTCAGTCCCGGTCATCCACTTAGGATGCCATTACCGAAGGTTTTTTAAAGCCAAATCAGTGGAATTTTTTTCCGTCCGGTTCTGGATGTTTTTCACCATATCATTATGCGCTCTGATACCAACAGTAACGACATTAGGTTTTACACTGTCGCTGCCGATTAAAAAACCGATAATAAAAACTGTGTCGCTACCGATTCAAAAATCGGCAACAAACCTGCATCGTTGCCGATTCAGAAATCAGCAGTCAACTGTGCCGCTACAATATCAGAAATCGGTAACAAAAAATTGTGTCGCTGCTGATTCAGAAATCGACAGCGATGGTGGAGTCATTTCAACTTTACTTCTTTTTTTTTTTGTGTTTACATTCCACAAGCCGTCCTAGGGATTATCTCGACCACATAACAGTGTGGTGTTACTTGTATGGTTGGTCAAGAGTATGAGAGAAATGGGTTGTGAACCGTATATGGGGGAACAAGGAGTAGAGATAGTCGAGAGGTGGTTCAGGAAAGTGGAGAAGACTATGATTCATATTAACATACCCGAGGGCTTGCATGTAAAAACCTGGCTTTTTCAAAGCAAAAATCAGTGGATTTTTTCTTTTTAGTTCTCGATACTTCTCACAATGACATTCCAACATCGGTACCTAGCATAGCTATTATATAAATTCATGCATTCTCAATTGCATTATAGCTATGTACTTATGCAATTTACAATTAAATGCTCACTTTCTCGATTCACAATCACACACATCTATACAACACTTCAATGAACCAAAACATTACTAGAGGGAGTCCCGTTTCTGCTGCAACATGATCTATCAAGGTTTATCAACACACAATTGCATCTCAATCACATAACAACACATTTCCATAGAATTTTTTCAAAGGTATATGCGGAAATTACATCTTAAATGCATGTATGATTTTGTTTTATTTTGACAAGCTCATCTTTCAAGCATTTTGGCCACCTAAGTTTCTGGTTTGTCCAACCATCATTATGGCCAGCCCTCTCACTAAGTTTCAATTTACAAAATATCCATCTCTCATGTTGTTTATTCTGGTTATAGGTCCCTTATTCACCCTCATTATTTTCTTTCTTCTTGGTTTAGTTTTTCCCCTTAGTAGCAGCTAGTGTAGTTTTATGGTTATCCTCACATGGTTTTCTTCTTCCTTTCAGTTCCAAGAACCCAAAAATAGGTGGGGAAAGAGGTTTGGTTCATACCTTACAATTTTCAGTAGCTTTAGGAGAGATTTAACAAGTTTTTTTCCCCCCTTCTTCTAGTTTTCTTCCTCCTCTTTTGTTCAGTTTTCTTCCCTTTTCTTTTTTAGTTCATCTATCTATTACACTCCCTCTCCCTCCATGGTTTCAGACATTAATCCTATCCTCTTGCTCTCCTCTTACTGACGCATGCAATAAAGTAAACATGTAGTTGGGCTGTGTGTTTTTCTTTAGACAGAGGGAAGGGTCCGCTGCAGTTGTTGGGGTCGGTTTTGGGAAGAGGAGGGTCACTTTCTCTCTTCTTCTCAACTCCCTACTCACTCTTCACTCAAGGGAGCTTGCATGCAGGTGGTCTGGTCGGTTTTTTCTTGGGGGGGAGAGGTTCAGTTGCAGCAATGGATGCGGTTGTTTCTAGGGGAGAGGAAGAGTCACCCTTTCTCTCTCTTTGTATTTATAGCCCTTATAAGTGTGCTGGGGTGTTTGGGCACTGGACCAAGGTTGTCCTTATCCCTCTTTTGGGTTATCTTGAGCTGGTTTCTATTACAATTCTCTTCCAGGATAGGCCGATCCAACATTAATTTTTGTTAGGTTTTACAGTGTAGCTGCCGATTCAGAAATATGTAACGAAGAAGTGTGATGGAGTCATTTCCAGCTTTAATTTACTTTTTTTTGGTGTTTGCATTGCGGGTAAACTATGCTACTCAATTATTGTTTGACTGGGCCATGACGTGGTGGGAAACTATTCAGTTGGGGCGTGCAACCGAGACACTAACTTGGAGTGACTTCAAAACAGAGTTTGAGAATCAGTTCTACTCCAGATACCATTGTAAGGTGAAAGAACAAGAGTGAGATATGGTAATATGTCAGTATTAAAGTATGGAAGGGGTTCCATGACCTCTCATTGTTTGCCCCACACTATGTTCTGATAGAAGAACATATGATTGAGAAGCTGAGAGATGGCTTGCGGCAAAAGTTGAGACAAGAGTTGATTGCCTTACGGTTTAAATTCGTGAGGAGTTAATTGAGGCTACACAGGTTCTAGAAGCATGTATTGGAAAGGATCAACAAGGGCATCAGTATGTAGGCAAAAAGAAGGATGAGGATTATCTTAGTAGTAGACCACCGCTTCTGAAGAAAGGAAAGAGTGGGGTGTTTGATCAATATAGGATAAAGGGGGCCCTAACGGTGCCACTCCACCAACAATCAAGCGGAAAAATGATGGGGGGGCAGTCGCATTCAAGGGCAAACTCTTTTGCGGGGGCCAATGAATGCAAGAATGTTAACTATCCTCAATGTGTGAAGTGTGAACAAAGGCACCCTGGGAACTGCTCAGTTTCACTAGGGCAATGCTATGTATACAGAGGGGAAGGTCACAAATGGAGAAACTGCCAGTATCTGGGGCAAGGGTGCCATTACTACAGCGAAAGGGGTCATCATAAGGAGTGCCCCAACAGGACCGCCAAACAAGTGCAAAACTATAGGAAGCCGAGTCAGAGCTACCAACAATCAGTCACCATGAATAGGCCGATGAGATTTTCCCAATAAGGGGCAAACTCCAGTTAAGGGAGGCTAAGGGCACAACATGACCGGACCCTAGGGAGGGTCTTCCACTTGACACAGGAAGAGATTAGGGCTGCATTGGATATGGTGGCAGGTATGCTACTGATGAATAACTTTAATGTGTATGTGTTGTTTGATCTGGGTGCCACCTACTCATTTATTGCTAGTAGAATCATCACCAAATTAGGAAAGGGAGTAGAAATAGTAAAGAAGGGTTCATAATTGGAACTCTAATAAGGAACATGTAGGAGTGGGGGTTAGTCTAGCGGGGTATGAAACAAAAATAGATCTGATTCCTTTAGAATTACAAGATTTTGACATAATCCTAGGCATAGATTGACTGAGTAAATACAAGGCCCTGATAGATTGTTATGAAAAAACTGTTACTTTCCAAAATACCTGAGGGTAGGAGGATAGTTTTCAAAGGAGAGATGATTCCTAAATTTACCGCCTTAATATTGATTGTAACAGCTTAGAAACTCTTTAGGAAAGGATGTATGGGATACCTCGTATACATCTTAAACGTAGATTACAAGGGTTCGCGACTGAAGGATATTCCTATGGTGAAGGAATTCTCGGATGTGTTTCTTGAAGAATTATCGGGACTACCCTTAGAGCTCGAGGTAGAAGTGTCTATAGACACATTCCTAAAAGTCCCACCCATAACTCAACAACCATATCGGATGGCTCCGACATAATTGAATGAGCTAAAGACCCAACTAAAAGAGTTGTTAGACAAAGGGTTTATATAGCCCTGTAATTCACCTTGGGGGGCGCCGATTCTGTTTGTAAGAAAGAAAGATGGAACCCATAGACTGTGTATTGACTATCTCCAGTTGAACAAAATAATGATGAAAAATAAATACCCGCTACCACGGATAGATGATTTATTTGATCAACCGAAAGGAGCGAGAGTATTTTCAAAGGTAGATTGGAGGTCAGGGTACTACCAGATGAAGATTAAGAAGGCAGATGTATCAAACAGTTGGCAAAGTTGAAAGAGATGGGTGCAAAATTGGGTATTAATCCAGGAGGTGGACTATTAGCCCAACTGTTAGTGCAACCAACGTATCGAGAACAAATACTACAAGCCTAATTTTGTGACAATGAAGGGTCCAAGATTAGGGAGAAAATAGAGGCCGAGATAAAAACTCAATTTTGAATGGCAGATGATGGATCATTGATGATGAGGCAACGGTTGTATGTGCTTGATGACGAGACGGTTAAACAGATGGTCCTACAAGAAGCATACGAGTCCAAATTCTCCATACATCCTGGCAGCACTAAAATGTATCAGGACCTCAAACATCTCTATTGGTGGCCTAATATGAAAAGGGAAATAGCCAAGTATGTGTCAAAGTGCGAAGTATGTCAACAAGTCAAAATTTGAACACCAAAGACCAACAGAACCATTGCAACCATTACAAATCCCAAAATGAAAGTGGGAGATGATCACCATGGATTTTGCGTCAGGATTTCCCATAGGGAGGAAAGGGAATGAGGTAATATGGGTCATAGTTGACCACTTGATGAAATTTGCACTATTTTTGCCCATAAAGATGACCGATTTAGTAGACAAACAACCAAGATTTACATAAATGAGGTTGTACGGCTCCACAGGATTCCAGTATCCATTGTCTCGGATCGGGATCCTAGGTTCACCTCCCAACTTTGGCCATGCATACAACACGCCTTGGGGACAAGAATATGAACACTTCATTTCACCCCCAAACCGATGGCCAATCGAAAAGAGTCATCCAAGTCTTGGAAGACCTATTACGAGCATTTGTACTAGAATTTGAAGGAAACTGGGAGAAACACATAGCATTGATGGAGTTCACATATAACAATAGCCACCAAGCCATAATAGGGATGGCCTTGTATGAAGCCTTGTATGGTAAGAGGTGCAAGACTCCTTTATGTTAGGAAGAAGTCAGAGACCAGAAGGTGTATAGCGCGGAGTTGGTTCGAGTCACCACGGAGAAAGTGAGAACCATCAAGGATCAAATAAAAGTCGTGCAGGACAGACATAAAAAGTATTCAGATGTGAGGAGAAGACCCTTCGAGTTCAATGCGGGGGACCAGGTTTTCCTAAAGGTAGCCCTGTGGAAGAACATGTTGCAATTCCATTTCAAGACTGCTTTGATTTTCTAGGGGTCTACGAAAACACCTTCGGCTGAAATGACGTGTCCTAGAAATGTCACTCTCTTCAGCCAAAATTCACATTTACTCAATTTTGCATAAAACTAGTGATCTCTCAAGGTTTGTAAGGTCTGTCTCAAGTGTTCTTCGTGCTCCTCGAAGCAATTCGAGTACACCAGTATATCATCAATGAATACCACCACAAATTTATCAAGGCAGGGTTGGAAAACTTGATTCATCAAGTCCATGAAGAGGGTTGGTGCGTTCATCAATATGAACGGTAGCACCAAAAACTCATACTGCCCGTAACGAGTTCTAAATACGGTCTTGCTACATCCGCTTCTTTAATCTTCATATGATAGTACCCTGATCTCAGATCTATCTTCGAAAATATCCTCGCTCCCTTTAATTGATCAAACAAATCATCTATCTGAGGTAACAGATACTTGTTTTTTATTGTTATTTTATTCAACTGTCGATAGTCAAATACAAAGTCTATGGGTTCCATCTTTCTTTCTTATAAATATAACCGGCACTCCCCAAGGAGAATTATTGGGTTGTATAAACCCTTTGTCTAACAATTCCTGTAGTTGAGTCTTTAACTCGTTCAGTTTTTCCAGAGCCATCCGGTATGGTTGTTGGGCTATGGGTGGGACTCTAGGAAAAGTGTCTATAGACACCTCTACCTCTCGCTCCGGGGGTAGTCCTGGTAGTTCTTCGGGAAATACATCTGGGAATTCCTTCACCACAGGAATATCCTTAGTCGTGGACCTTCATCATTAGAGTTTAAAATTTATGCAAGGTATCCCATACATCCCTTTCTCAGAAGTCTTTGGGCTGTTACAATCGATATTAAGGTGATCGGTTTGAGAATTCTCTCTCCCTAAAAAATCATCCTCTCGCCCTCAGGTGTTTGGAATGTAACAGTTTTAGCATAACAATCAATTAGAGCCTTATATTTACTCAACTAATTCATACCTAGGATTATGTCAAAATCATACAGCTCTAAAGGAATCAAGTCTACTTCTGTTTCATACCTAGATAGACTAACCCCCACATCCACATACACAATATTTGTTTCAACCATGTTTTCCATTGGAGTTCCAATGACGAACCCCTTCTCTATTACTTCTACTCCCTTTCTCAATTTAGTGACAATTCTCCTAGCAATGAATGAGTGGGTGGCACCCGAATCAAACAACACATGCACATTAAAATTATTCATTACACTGTACCTGCCACAACATCTGATGCAACCCTGACCTCCTCATGTGTTAGATGGAAGACCCTCCCCGAGGTCCGATCATTTTATGCCCTCGGTCTCCCTCGACTAGAGTTTGCTCCTGATTGAGAAGATCTCACTGGCCTATTCACGGTGACTGATTATTGGTGGCTCTGACTCGGCTGTCTATAGCTCTATACCTGTCCAGTGTTCCTTTGGGGAAATCCTTTTTATAATGACCTCTTTCACCACAGTAATGACACCCTTGACCCAGATACTAGCAGTTCCTCCACCTATGACCTTCTCTGCTACACACAAAGCATCGCCCAGGGGAAACTAAGCAGTCCCAAGGTGTTTTTGTCCACATTCTACACAAAAAGGATAGTCAACACCCTTGCGGTCACCGGTCCTAGTTGAAGAGTTTGCCTTGAGTGCGACTGCCCAACCATCACTCTCCCATCTAACTTTGTTGGGGCGGTACCATCAAACTCCCTTTTTTCCTGTACTGCTCAAACACTCCACTTTTTCCTTTCTTCGGAAGTGGTGGTCTGCCGCTGAAATAATCCCCATCTCTCTTTTTTTCTATACTCTGATATCCTTGTTGATTTTCTCCAATACAGGCCTCTAGAGCTTATGCAGCCTCAATCAACGCCCTCACGGATTTAAACCATAAGGCGATCAGTCCTTGTCTCAAATCTTGTCGTAAACCATCTCTCAACTTCTCAATCATATGTTCCTTTGTCGACACATAATGTGAGGTGAACAATGAGAGATCATGGAACCTCCTTTCATACTCTAACACCAACATATCTCCCTGAACTCTTGTTCCTTCACCTTGCAATGGTACCTGGAATAAAACTGATTCTCAAACTCTGTCTTGAAGTCACTCCAAGTTAGTGTCTCGGTTGCACACCTCAGTTGGACTGTTTCCTACCATGTCATGCCCTATCGGACAATAGCTGGGTTGCACAATTCACCCTCAAACCCTCGGGCATGTTTATTTGGGTCATAGTCTTCTCTACCTTCCTGATCCATCTCTCAACTATTTCTGCATCATGTTCCCCCATATACGGTTCGCAACCCATTTCCCTCATACTCTTCACTAGTCTCACTAGTAGCACCATGTTGTCCGTGGTCGCGCCATTCACAGGGGCTGTCTGTGGAATCTGCGTGGCGGGAGTTGTTTGTGTCATCGAGCCAGCCATGCCCTTCATCACTGCCTTTACTATTTGTACAAGGAGTCCCACATCTATATACTGCGGGGGCACACCGGTTGGAATAGTCGATGGTTGTGCATCTGATCTCTCTTGCTGCAACCAGGGGTACTTCCTCTGTTTGGTTAGGCCTCTGGCCTTCCCCCACTACAGCGGCTCCCCCTTGCAAGGTTTCGGTTGGTATTACCAGAGCATGAGATGCTGTATCATCCAAGGGATCTTTGTCTTGCCAACCTTGGGCACCTTGGTTCCTGCCCCTCCTTTCTAAGGAGGGCGGCTCAGTTCGTGTCCTTTGTCGAGTGCGCACCATCCTGAAATTTATCACAACAACACAATTATCAATGATCCTTAGGATCCAGACCAAGAGCTCTGATACCAACTGTAACAACTTGAGCTTTTCAAGCCTAAAACAACGGTAATTTTTTTTTTGTACTTGATACACATCATGTCGGTAATCGGCGAACCTGTTCCCTCACATCATCAAGATACAATCCATACACCAACAACAATCAACATTGCATTTAAAAGTGAATCTTACATAAACACATATTATTATGTTTGCATGATTAGAAGTTCACATTAAAAATATACATACATAGACATGAGTTTGCATTCCTATCCTACTAATAGTCATCACAAATTTAAACAAAAAGGGTCTAATAATAGTTATACATTCAGTACATTGATTCATACACAAATACATCATGATTTAGAATGCAACTACATGATTCCTTGTAAAAATAGGTTCTTGTGTATTAGGTTTCCTAAGCACCTCGTTGGTGTGACGTCTCTGCTGCAGTACAAAACATTTATAAGAATGCAATTGCTTAATAATAATAATAATAATGATAATAAGGAGTCTGACAGTTTAATGAAGTATTAACATTATCCCCTGTTTGAAGCGTGACATTTGTAGTTCTTGTAAACACCCAAAAAGTAAAGCAAAAAACGACTCCACCGTCGCTGTCGATTTCTAGATCGGCAGCAGCACACTTTTTTGTTGCCGATTTCTGGATCGGAAGCGATGCAGTTTATGGTTGCCAATTTCTGGATAGGCAGCGGCGCAGTACTTGGCTGTCGATTTCAGAAACGGTAGTGGTACAGTTTGACGCTGCCGATTTCTGAATCGGCATCGACACAGTTTTGCTGCTGATTTCAGAAGTGGCAGCGGCAAAGCTTTTGGCTGATGATTTCTGAATCAGCAGCGACACAGTTTGGTTGCCAATTTATGAGTTGGTAGTGGTGTAGTTTTCGCTAACGATTTCTGAATCGGCAGCAACGCAGTTTTGCTGTTGATTTCAGAATCGACAGCGGCAAAGATTTTAGCTGCCGATTTCTAAATCGATAGCGGCATAGTTTGGCTGCCGATTTATGAGTCAGTAGTGGCGCAGTTTTTGCTGATGATTTCTGAATTGGCAGCGACACAGTTTGTGGCTACCGATTTCTGAATCGGTAGTGACTTCGAAAAGCCCAACAAAACAATTCGTGTTGGACCGAGCTATTCTAGATGAGAACAATAGAGGACATGACCAGCCTTAGATTAACCCAAAAGAGGGATGGGAACAACCTTATCCAGCCTACCAAACACCCCTTTTGCATTTAAGAAGGGTATAAATGCAGCAAGGAGAGAGAAAGGGGCACTCTTTCCAAAAGGGGCTACATGCTCTTGCCTTCTTCCTTTCCTAATAAAACAACCAGCCAGCAACCTTGGCTGCAGCAACCTCTCTTCCTAAAGCAAAACCAGCAAACCCAGCTGCATGCATCTCCTTAAAACGTGGGAGAAGAAGGGAGGATTAAGGAAAAGCAGAGGTGGCTGAAGGCATGGAAGGAGAAGAAGTCTAGACCTCTCCCCAAAAGCCGGCCAACAAACACCACTGTAGCCGCCGCTTCCCCAAGAAGAAAACCTAGCAACCAGCTGCATGCACATTCCTTTAGTGTTAGAGAGGAAAAGAGAGTTAGAGAAAAACATAAATGGCTGAAACCATGGAGGGAGTGGGGGTGTAACAGATGGCTAAACAGAGGAAGAAGAAAAGGAAAATCATGAGTAGAGGAGAAGAAGCAGAAGAAAAAGAAGAAGACTGCGAGTAGAGGGGGAGAAAAACCTGTTTAATCCATTCCTAAAACTACCGAAAACAGTAAGGTATAAACCAGACCTCTCTCCCCACTTGTTCTTGAGACTTTGGGATTAAAATGATGAAGAAAACCCCCAAGTAGATGACCTAGAATCCTTACACCAGTTGCTAAGTAAAACTGGGCTGAAGAATGCATGTAAAACAGGGGTGAATAGGAGGCCAAATTCCAGAACACTTAACAAAAGAAATGGATAATTTAAATACACAAACTGAGGTGGAAGACCGACCTTGGTGGGGCCTGGACATAATGCAAACACTATGAGAAGAAAAGCAGGAATTATGACCTTTTTAGAACCTTAGACCATGCTAAAGTCAAAGCAGAAAACATGCTAGTGCTATTGACTTGATTTCTTATTGTGTTTAACGAAATTGTGTGATAACAAGCTTAGAGTAAGGTTATGTGCTGGAATTGAATTTGCATGTGTGTTCAAGCTAAAATTGTATGATTCTGCTGGATCCAAAGAACGAATTGTGGTGTCGCAGCGAATGAGTTTTCGCTACGAACTTTGTTGTCGACAACAAATCAGTTTTGCTACCGAACTGTGTTGTCTGCACCGAATGAGTTTTCGCTCCCGAATTGTGTTGTTTGCAGCGATGAGTTTTCGCTGCCGAATTATGTATTGCGCAGTGAATCAGGTGTTCGCCGCTGAATTGTGTTGTCTGTAGCAAATGAGTTTTCACTGCCGAATTGTGTGTCAACAGAGTATCGCACCCGACATCACGGCGGCCTTAAAAATTTATCTTTGGAAAGAATGAATTTCTAGCATCTTATTCTTTGATTAAGGAGTCACCACCTAGTATTATAGTTACTAGGAACCTTAATTGGTCAACAGAGATTCTATAATACGAGACTGGTTACGTAAAAAGAAAGATATTATCACCCCTTAAGTGTCCTGCCTGAGGCAAGCTTCATTGCTGATTTTATCATAAATTGCTAATGTTTTGTTGGTTTATACTATGATGGTTTGCGTGTAATATTCCTGACTCTGGCGCCAGTGAATATTCACGTACGGATACTTCCAACTCTAGCATTGGTAAATATTACGTAGCTATAAAAACCAAAATAAATTTAAATCAATATTTTTATTCCTGACTTTGGCGTTAGTGAATAAACAAATAAAATAAATTTATTTTTACACATACATAATTTTTTTTATTTTTTTATGTAGCTAAATAAAAGTAAAATACAATAAAATAAAATAAATTTACATCAGTATTTTTATTCCCAACTCTAGCGTCAGTGAATAAACCAATAAATTTATTTTATTTTTTGCATATTTATACATACACAAATTTTTGTTTTTTTTTTTATTTTTTTATTATTTTGGGTTGGGCCCGGCCACCTCGGCCTGGTCACTAGCCTAAGCCAGTGTTCTTTGATCATTCAATTTCAAAGAACGCAAAGGGATGAAGAGTTGGCGTACCTACTTTTGGAATGGCGAAGATGGCTGCAACGCTGGTGGTGACTTTCGTTTAACCGCTTTCCTTTATCTTCCCGATGTGTCCACTGTTCTCTCTTCTTCTCAGTTCTTGAGGTGAACTAACTAAGAAGGTAATGGATATGCCAACTTTCTCTGAGTTTTTTACTGACTTCGGGTTCTTCTTTTTCTGCAGGGACGAAGACAATAACAAGGCTGATTCTTCTCTGTGTTGCTCCTCCCTTTTCTCTTCTTCTCTCTGTGAATTTGTGTTTTTTTACTCTGTATTTCTGCTCTGTTTTTTTTTGCTCTGCCCCCTGTTTCATCCCTGTGTTTTTTTTTTTTGCTTTCGATTCCCCTAAGTCCTCCCTCCTTTATGAGGCCTTTGTCTGGCTTTTATAAAGCCAGAGAAGGTCTCGTATCCCGGCTTCCAGAAATGGCGGGCATCGTGGAGGCAAGAGATCGTGGCTTTAGAAATGGAATCGTGGGTATAGTGGCCGTGATCTGCTGAATTTTCCCTGTTGAACCGGCTTCCTCCGCGTGAAATGAAGGGGATAATGAACAATGCTTCCAAACGGCGCCATTGTGTCCTTGGGCATGACTGTTTTTCACTTTGGCCCCTAAACAGTTTAAACTTAACAATTGGGATCTTAATCAGTAATGATCGATTTCTAATTGTGCTCTTAGGTTAATTTCAATTAAATCCCTAAATTTATTTAATTAATTAAATCAAAGTTTAATTACGTCCGCAAACTTATTAACTTTCCTGATTTCATTAATTAAACTCATCCAAATTTTAATTAAATTTTCAAACTTATTAATTCTTCAATTTTTTACCAATTGACTCTCAAATTTAATAATCTCATCCTCAAACTTAAAATTTTGTGTTGTCTTAACCCCATTCTCAAATATATTTTTATCAATTCATTTTTTATTATTTATTCAAAAATTGGGTTATGACACAAAGAATCAGTTTCGTTGCCGAATTGTGTTGTCTGCAGCGAATGAGTTTTCGCTGCCGAATTGTGTTGTCTGCAGTGAATGAGTAGCGAATCCGTTTCGCTGCCGAATTGTGTTGTATGCAGCGACTGAGTTTTCGCTGCCGAATTGTGTATTCCGCAATGAATCAGGTGTTCACTGCCGAATTGTGTTGTCTGCATCAAATGAGTTTTCGCCGCCGAATTGTGTGTCAGCAGCGAATCAGTTTCGCTGTCGAATTGTGTTTTCTGCAGTGAATGAGTTTTCGCTGCCGAGTTGTGTGTCAGTAGTGAATCAATTTCGCTGCTGAATTGTGTTGTCTGTAGCAACAGAGTTTTTGCTGCCGAATTGTGTATTCCGCAGGGAATCAGGTGTTCGTTGCCGAATTGTGTTGTCCGCAACGAATCAGGTTTTCGCTGCCAAATTTGTGTGGTGCACAGAGAATCAGGTGTTCATTGCCAAAATATGTTGTCCGCAGTGAATCAGGTGTTCGTTGCCGAATTGTGTTGTCCGTAGCGTATCAGGCTTTCGCTGCCAAATTATGTTGTCCACATCGATTCAGGTTTTTGCTGCCGAATTTGTGTGGTCCGCAGCAAATCAAGTGTTCGCAGCTGAATTGTGTTGTTCGCAGTGAATTTGGTGTTCGCTGCCGAATTGTGTTGTCTGCAGTGAATTAAGTTTTCGCTGCCGAATTTGTGTTGTCTGCAGTGAATTAGGTGTTCGCTGCCTAATTGTGTTGTCCACAGCGAATTAGCATTTGCTGCCGAAAGGGTGTTGGCTGTAGCGAATTAGCATTTGCTGCCGAAGTTGTGTTTTCTACAGTGAATCAGCGTTCGTTGTCGAAGCTGTGTTATCTACAGTGGAAGTGTGATTCGCTGCCAAAATCGAGTTGCCTGTTGTGAATTAGCATCCGCTACCGAAAGCGTGTCGATTGCAGCGAAGTAGCATTTGCTGCCGAAATTGAGGTGCTTGTAGCGAACCAGTTTTCACTGCCAAAGTGTGCGGCCTGCAGGGAACCAGTTTTCGTTGCCAAATTGTGTGGCCAACAACAAATCAGTTTTGCTGCCGATTTTTCTACAATAGTCCCCTGGGCAGAATTGACTTAAATGCTTATAACAATTTCATTGTATGACGGTGTAAAATGTGGAACACTTGAATGCGAACATATGAACTCTTGAAATAAGTATGGTGATGAATGTGATTTAAGGATGCAAATGTACTGATTTGTGACCATTGATGTCTTAGGTGGTGTGGCCGAGATCAAACCATCGCCAGGACAAGGACAACCCACAAGTGGAGCAGGTAGGTGGTTTCCACCTTTTTCTCGTGTAATGTTTATGTTTTGAAATGATTTACTCATAGTGATATTTTATTAAATCCTTGTTGAATGATGAAACGACGAATGAAGTGTTTGATTGAATTCTTGATGATTGTCGAAACGACTATGAAATGTCGATTGAGTTTTTGATGAATGTTGAAACAATGATAAAAATGTTAATGTTCTGAAATGACCTGTTTGAGGTAGATATATTATTGTGTTGTGATGAATATTAGATCGACTATGAGGTGTTGATTGGGCTATTATGAATTTCAGCTGCTGATGAATGGTTGTATGAGTATTACAAAGGATCTACTGTTGTATTTTATTGAATATAATTGTGACGCATGGTTGCATGAGTATTACAAAGGATCTATCGTTGTATTATATGAATGAAATTGTCACGAATGGTTGAATGAGGACTACAAAGATCTATCATTGTATTATACTAAATGTTAATTATCACGAATTGTTGTATGAGTATTATAAGGGATTCGTTGTTGTATTGTATTGAACATTAACTTTCATGAATGATTGGATGAGTAATATGAAGGGTGTACTGTTGTGTTATATTGAATGCTAAACTTTTATGGAATGTTTATTTGTGTATTACAAAGGATGTATTATCTTGTTACTAAATGTTAAACTATTATGGAACGCTCGTACAAGTATCACAAAGGGTCTGCTATTATGTTGCAGTGAATGTCAAATTGTTATGAACCGTTTGAATGAGCAATTCAAGGGATATTACATGTTATAGTGATTTCATAAACTACCTCTAGAATATTTGATTGGTTGATTGATTAACTTCGGCTAATGGCATCCTAAGCTGATGACCGGGATGAGCAAATGATTAGCTAATGCTAGTGTCATCCAAAGCGGATGACCGGGACAAATAATTGATTAGTTTCGGTTAATGGCATCCAAAGGGATGACCAGGATAAATGATTGATTAGCTACGGCTAATGGCATCCAAAGCGGATGACCAGGACAAATGATTGATTAGCTATGGCTAATGGCATTTGAATGGATGACCGGGACAATTGATTGATTAGCTTCGGCTAATGGCATCCGAACAGATGACCAGAATAAATGATTGATTAGCTATGACTAATGGCATCCTAGGCAGATGACCTGGACAAATGTTGATTAACTTTGGCTAATGGCATCCGAAGGGATGGCGGGGATAAATGATTGATTAACTTCGGCTAATGGCATCTGAATTGAAGGCCAGGATGAATGATTGATTAGCTATGGCTAATGGCATCCAAAGTGGATGGTCGAGATGAATAAATGATTAGCTTCGGCTAATGGCACCCTAAGAGGATGACCGAGATTAATAAATGATTTACTTCGGCTAATGGCATCCAAAGTGGATGACCAGGATGAATAAATGATTAACTTCGGCTAATGGCATCCAAAGTGGATGGCCGAGATGAATAAATGATTAGCTTTGGCTAATGGCACCCTAAGGGGATGACCGAGATGAATAGATGATTAGCTTCGGCTAATGGCATCTAAAGTGGATGACCAGTATGAATAAATGATTAGCTTTGGCTAATGGAATCTTAAATGTATGACCAGGAAGAATAAATGACTAGCTTCGACTAATAGCATCCTAAGTGGATGATCGGGATGAACAAATGATTAACTACGGCTAATGACATCCAAAGTGGATGGCTAAGATGAATAAATGATTAACTTTGGCTAATGGCATCCTAAGTGGATGACTATGATGAATAAATAATTAACCTTGACTAATGGCATCCTAAATGGATGACGGGAATGAATAAATGATTAGTTTAAGCTAATAGCATCCTAAGTGGATGACCGGGATGAGTAAACGATTGGCTTCGCCTAATGGCATCCTAAGAGGATAGGCCGATTTGAGAGTTATGAGTTAGTTTCAAGAATTGATGTGTTCATGTATACTATGTTTTGTATATACTAAGTATATGAAAGAACAATTATTATGCTTTAACTAGAGAATAACGTTAGTTTGCCTAACGGTATTCGAGATGACTGATCAGGTTTGAGTATTGTAACTAGCCTCGATAATTGATGAATTATTAACGGTGGTATTTATATAAGTAAGGGGAAATGATAGAATTATGCTCTTTTGGTCCATGAATGAAATGTAATGCTAATATTGCTTTATTATGTTTTTAGATTGCCTATAATGCTTAAAATTATTTTGTGTTGTAACAGGGACATCATACCAACATGGTGTGTAAGGAAATCCATTTCGCAGCTCACACATTTTGAAAAGAAATATATATTTTCACGTTATGGATGATATGAGTTCTGTAGAAACATACGTGTTAATCACTCGATTAGTCGCTCGACTCCTTTTATAAAGACTAGTAATGAAAAATTCAAATGGAACACGGATGTGAATGTGAGAACATGTTGATATAATGTGTATGAATATACATATGAGGTATTCACCTTATGAGGATGTCATATTGTGAAATTACATGAGGTCAGGATAACGAAAGTACTAGTTGTGTAACTTGTTGTTCACCACTCTTGTATGAACTTGTGATGATAACGAGACTAGAACAAGAATGTCAATTTCTGAGTATGTCAATATGATGTAATGTAAACCTATGAGTATGGAAATATAATATTATGGGCATAAGCATTGAGAATCCATTTTATGGGAATGTTGGCTTACGTTATCCTACGTAGATCGTACCTTGTTAATGAACAAAATGCAATGGTAAATCTGAAGAATGATATGGTGAAAACATCCAGATACCGGACGATAAAAAAAAAATTCCATCGATTTTGGCCTTGAAAAAGTTAGGTCTTTACAGTTCCTTTATGTACTTGGTATGCACGGCTTGTTGTAAATATATATACATCAATTCTTGCAATCAACCATTATCTTAAATCTAGTTATCCTCTTAAGTCATCATTAGTCGAGGTTAACCATTCATTCGTCTTGACCATCCACTTCGGATGCCATTAGCCTAACTTAACTAACTATTTGTCCCGGTCATCCATTTGGACGCCATTAGTCGAAGCAAATCAATTATTTGTCTCGGCCATCCATTTGAATGCCATTAGCCGAAGCTAATCAATCATTTGCCCCGACCATCCCTTCGGATGTCATTAGCCGAAGCTAATCAATCATTTGTACCCGCCATCCATTCGGATGCCATTAGCTAAAGCTAATCAAAATTTTGTCCCAGCCATCCCTTCGGATGCCATTAGCCAAAGCTAATCAATCATATATCCCGCCTATCCCTTCAGATGCCATTAGCCAAAGCTAATCAATCATATATCCCGCCCATCCCTTCAGATACCATTAGTCGAAGCTAATCAATTTTTTGTCAACATTACTCATTTGGCAGTTTGATATTTATACTAACACAATACAGTAACAATTCATGTCAAAGGATTTCATAAATCAACGTTATGAAAAAGAAAGGTGGAAGTCATGTACCTGCTCCACCTGCGGGTTGTCCTTGTCCTGAAATGGTCCGATCCCAACCGCACCACCTAAGACATCAATGGTCACAAATCAGTACATTTGTATCTTTGAATCACATTCATCACCATACTTATTTCAAGAGTTCACATGTTCACGTTCAAGTGTTCCACATTTTATAACATCATACAATGAAATTGTTACAAGTATTTGAGTCATTTCTACTCGGGAGGCCTATTGTAGAAATTGGCAGCGAAAACTAGTTTGCTGCAGGCTGCACAGTTCGGCACCGAAAACTGGTTCGCTGCAAGCTGCACATTCGGCAACAAAAACTATTTCGCTGCCGGCGCAAAATTTCAGCAGCGACTGTTAATTCGTTGCAGACAATTTAATTTCAGCAGCGACTCACCATTTCGTTGTAGAGCACAAAATTCAGCAGTGAATGTTAATTCGCTGCAAACAATACAATTTCAGCAGCGAATTCCAAATTCGCTGCAGAACACACAATTCGGCAGCGAATGTTAATTCGCTGCAACCAACCCAATTTCAGCAGCGAATTACAAATTCCCTGCAGAACGCACGCATGCATTTTCAATTCCAGCACATAATATATCATCAAATCCCAGAATGGTTACATGGTTTTAACATGATCACACACATGCATTCTCAATTCTAGCATATAATATATCATCAAATCCCAGCAAAAGTTACATGGTTTTAACATGAACACATACATGCATTCTCAATTTCAGCACATAATATATCATCAAATCCTAGCAGAGTTTCATGATTTTAACATGAACACACACATGCATTTTCAATTCCAGCATACATATTTTAACATGAACACACACATACATCTTCTTACACAATGCATTCCGGCCAGCCCCATTGTTGTGGCCGGCCCTCTACCAAGTTTTATTCTTTCCATTTTATTCATTATCCTTAGTTAGATGCTCTGGAAATTGGCCTCATTTTGTCTTTGTTGCTTGCCCTCAGTTGTTTTCAGTTTCCTTTACAATTAGCCTAGGGGTTTGGGTCAATTTTTCTTAGGGATCATTCATCATTTTCAGTTCTGGGTTTGAAGAACAAGGGGGCAAAAGGAAACTACATGACCCATACCTTTCAACTTTAAGTAGGTCTGGACAGTTTGGTAGTATTTTCCCTTCCTCTTTCTCCCGTTTTTCCCCTTCTGCTTCCCATCTCGATTCTTTATTTTTTCTGTTAGTTTCTTCCCACTCATTCCATCCCCCTTTCCTTCCCCCTAAGCAGCTGCCCAACCTTCATTCACGATCTCAACTCTCTCTCACATGTTCAAGAGGTATTCTTTGTTGGTTTTGGTTTGAATTTTTGTTGGGAAAAAGGAGGAAAAGAGAGACAGGCAACTGAACATGCAGCTGCTGCAGGCAGACTTTGGAAAGAAGAAGGGTCACCTTTTCTCTCTCTCCTTGCATTTATACTTCATATAAACTGAGGTGGGGTGTTTTGGGTTGGGTTAAAGGTGTTCTTGTCCATGTTTTGTTCTGTCTAAAACTGATTTTACCCCTCCCTCTTGGCTTATTAAGATAGCCTGATTATTTTTTCCTAACTTTCAATTCGGTTGCGTCACTGTCGATTCAGAAATCCACAGCAATAACTATGTCGCTGCCGATTCAAAAATTGATAGAAGTAACTGCGTTGCTGCCGATTCAGAAATCGACAACGAAAATAGTGTCGCTGCCGATTCAGAATTGGTAACGACAGTGGGGCTGTTTGGACCCCCCTCTTTTTTGGGTGTTTACAAGTACCATGTTTTCTATTTCGATTTCAGCATGGTCTAAGATTCTAACAAGGTCATAATTCCTGCTTTACTTCTCATAACATTTGCATTCTGTCCAACCCCCACCATAGTCGGTCTTCAACCTCAGTTTGTGTATTTAGATTATCCATTTTCTTTGTCAAGTGTTCTGGGATTTGGCCTCCCATTTACCCCTGTTTTACATGCATTCTTTAGTCCAGTTTTCCTTAGCAGCTGGTGTAAGGATTCTAGGTCATCTATTTGGGGTTTTTGTTCATCATTTTGATCCTAAAATTATAAGAACTGTGGAGAAGGGTTGTGGTTCATACCTCACGCTTCACAAAAGTTTTAGGAAGGAGTTTGGTGGTTTGTTCTTCTCTCTCAATCTAGTTTCTTCCTTCTCTCACCTGTTGTCCAACCAGCCCTCTAGGTTCTCCCTTCTCCCTTGTTTTTGGTTTTTCTCTTCTTCACTTAGCTCACGTCTCACTCAACTATCAAGGAAGACTGTATGCAGGCTAGTCGTGTTCAGTTTTTCTCCTTGAGAAAGAGTGGTTTTGCTGCAACAATGGCTACAGTCGGTCCTGGGAGGAGGTCTTGGCTCTTTCCTCCTCCAAGTTTCATCACTTCTCTCTCTCATGCCTAAGGAGATAGCTACAGCTAGGGCTTAGGTTTAGTTTTTGTTGGGAATGAAGAAGAAAGGGAAGCATGCAGCTAGACATGCAGTTGCTGCAAATAGATCTTTGGAAAGAGAAAGGGTCACCTTCTCTCTCCCCCTTGTATTTATGGCCCTTATAAGTGTGCTGGGGTGTTTGGGCACTGGACCTAGGCTGTCCTTATCCCTCTTTTGGGTTATCTTGGGCTGGTTTCTATTTCAATTCTCTCCTAGGATAGGCCAATCCAACACTAATTTTTGTTGGGTTTTGTAGTGTCAGTGTCGATTCAGAAATCGACAGTAAAAACTGTGCCACTGTCGATTCAGAAATCGGCAGCCAAAAATTGTGTTGCTGCCGATTCAGAAACCGGCAGGTAAGAACTGTGTCCTTGCCGATTCATAAACCGGCAGCTAACTGTGTCCTTGCCATTTCAAAAAGCGGCATCCAAACTGTGACGCTGCCGATTTAGAAACCGGCAGCCAAATGTGACGTTGTCGATTCAGAAACGGTAGCCAAAAACTATGATGGTGCCGATTGAGAAACCGGGAGCCAAACTGTGTCACTGCTGAATTCTGAATTGGCAGCGATGATGGTGTCATTTCCAACTTTAATTTATTTTTTTTGTGTTTATATTCTAGGATGCTATTTGTTGAAGCTAATCATCAAACACAACCTGGCCATTCTTCTAGGATGCCATTAGCCAAAGCTAATTATAATGTTCTTTTTTCCCATCCTTCTATGATGACATTAGCTGAAGCTAATCATCAAACACATCTCGACCATCCTTCTAGGATGCCATTAGTCGAAGCTAATCATAATGCTCATCCTGGCCATCCTTTTGGGATACCATTAGCCAAAGCTAATCATAATGCTCAACTCGGCCATCATTTTAGGATGCCATTAGTCGAAGCTAATCATAACACTCATTCAAATATTCCATAATAGATCTTTCGTAATGAATTCACTTCGAAGAATTAACATTATGCTACAAGAGGTGAAAACCACCTACCTGTTCCTTCCATGAGGTGTCCTCGTCCGGTCAAAGTTCTGATCCTGGTTGTACCACCTGACACATCAAATGATCACTAATCAGCATATTCGCATCTAGAAATCACATAAGTCATCACCATACATATCCCAAGAATACACATAATCGATAATGCGTGGAACGCTTGAATGTGAAACTGGTTCATGGCTGGCGCGTGGGACTCAAAATTCATTATTGACAACTAGGTCGCTGGTAACACATAATCATCAGCAAAACTGGTTCACGACAGGCACATGGGACTCAAAATTCATTAGCGACAATTGGGTCGCTGGTAACATAGAATTGTCACCAAAACTGATTCACAGCTGACGCATTGAACTCAGGATTCGTCAGCGACAACTAGGTCGCTGGTGACACAGAATAGTCAACAAAACTAGTTTATGGCTAACGCATGGAACTCAGAATTCATCAGCGACAACTGGGTCACTAGTAACACAGAATCATTAGCGAAACTTGTTCACGGCTAACGCATTGAACTCAAGATTCATCAACGACAATTGGGTCGCTGGTAACACAAAATCATTAGAGAAACTAAAATCTACTGTTGACTAAAAAACCATCAACGAAAACTGAGTCGTTGTCGACCCAGAATTCATCAACGAATCTATTACGCTGCCGATTCAGAAATCAGCAGCGACGATTGGGTCAAACTCATGTCTATGAATGTGTATTTTTAATGTGAACTTCTAACCATGAAAACATAATAATATGTGTTTATGTAATTCACTTTTAAATGAAATGTTGATTGTTGTTGATGTATGGATTGTATCTTGATGATGTGAGGGAACAGGTTCGCCGATTACCGACACGATGTGTGTCAAGAAGTGCTTAAAAAAAATTTACCGTTGTTTTGGGCTTGAAAATCCGGGTTGTTATAGTTGGTATCAGATCTCTTGGTCTAGATCCTAAGGATCATTGATAATTGTGTTGTTGTGATAAATTTCACGATGGTGCGCACTCGACAAGTTTTCTGAAGGAAGGAGAACTCAGTTCTGCCTTTAAGACAATCAAAATTGCTCATTAACAAACATTGGACTATTACTGTCCAACCGTTACTGTGTCTTGACATTAAACTGTTATTGTCCGACCTCTCCTCAGATTTTTAACTATATCTAGAGTTATAGATTGGTCTCATTAGAAAGCTAAGACACGAGGCTACAAGTTCTCTGAAGGAAGGAGAACTCAGTATTGCCTTTAAGACAGTCAAACTTGCTCATTAACAAATATTGAACTGTTACTGTCCAACTATTATTGTCCGACCTTTCCATTTACACACAACACCTGAAGTTATTTAATTTTAGCAACTAATACTTTTTCCTCAATTCAAGTCTAAGAACCCTAATCTATAATTCAACATCCAGGTATTAATTTATAATCGACTTTGAAACGACTCATAAGATCATCTTTAGAACACCTTACCCGGTAAGAATCAAGGTTTCGATCTTCAACTCCCTCCTTTTCTTTCTAATGACAGCCGACCCTCCCCTCTTCTCTTCTTGTTCAAATTTTCTTGTTAATCCCTTGCCCACAAGTGTTTATTCTACCTATAACCCTTAATCTTGGATGGGTTCTTGAAATTTTGGTGTTTCTCTCTTGATTTGCAAAAGTGGATACAAAAACTCCCTCTTTTCTTTCCTTACGGTTGCTGCAGATTGTTTTTTTGGTGAGAAGAGGAGTATTTATGCTCTATAATTATTCTTATTTGTATTTAGTCCTTATTTTCTTTAAGTGCATTATTTTTTCCCCCACATCTTTTTTTCTTCTTATAATTAAGTTATACCTATTTTCTTTTCTTATAATTTTACCCCACAACTTTTAGTTTAGTTTATTTTTTTCTTTAAGTGCATTATTTTTCCCCCACATCTTTTTTTCTTCTTATAATTAAGTTATATCTATTTTCTTTTCTTATAATTTTACCCCACAACTTTTAGTTTAGTTTATTTTTTTAATTTAATCCAGCCTTGATTTTTCCCGGGGTTTACATTCTCCCCTTCTAATAAAAATTTCATCCTCAAAATTCAAGTTACGTACCTATTGTTGTGATGTCGCGCTCGCACAAATTAATTACCCTAACTTAAACATAACACACAAGATAGTATAGAGCAAGCAAGGGGTAGATCCCACGAGGAAGGTTCAAGTCAAATTTTTATGCTAGATGATATGCAATTTTTTAGGGGGGGTTTGGACTTTATCTAGGCTAAAGCAAAAGAAAACAGAAAACTTTCAAGCAAAATTAAATAAAATCAGAAAATTATCAAGAGAACAAACCTTGGTCATAAGTAAACGTCCACCGACAGAAATCAGAGCTGATCATGGAAACGAGACATCAATTTATAATATGAATATTTATCTCTTCTTAACATTGGTTAGTTAACGGATCCGCCGTATAACTAACCCTAACCATCAAACAATCACAGTGTCCGCACTAGTAATTTAATTCAATGGCAGCCTTAAGAACTAGATAAGTTGATTAATCAAGAAAACATAATTGTCTACAGTCTATGTTTGATTTGATTGAATGTTCTCCCTAAGATTAATAACGTAGATCCGCCACAATTATTAAACTCAGTTGCTTCACAAGTTCATATACCACAACTCCGGTTTTGATATCAAACT